>Ga0114997_10000453_pt1 | contig 33461 bp, 32 predicted proteins | sample ArcticOcean_MG_C_2_FD_87045 | JGI IMG/M metagenome (GOLD analysis project Ga0114997, IMG submission 87045) | Marine microbial communities from western Arctic Ocean - ArcticOcean_MG_CB4_136 | ecosystem: Environmental > Aquatic > Marine > Oceanic | place: Arctic Ocean: Canada Basin | collected... | reverse complement strand
TTTCTTCCCTTCTGATTTAAAAAACGAGCGTATTGAGCCGCGGCCGTATCAGTTTTCTAGGCCTTGGGGAGTGCCAGTGCGTTACCACGATTTCAAAGAATATTCTGTGCGTATTCAACCAGATTTTTGGGAGTTTCACCTTTCTTATTCAGACATGGATCTTAATCCAGCTGACTTTCTTGATGGGCCTTATTCGGCTGGATTTGTTATACACGCCCCTGAACTTTTTACTGGAAGCCGTTTGATGGATCTCGCCACTCCAGATGATGCGTATCGTAATGAGTCTATCCGTGAAACCCAGCGAGTGATTGACCTTACCTGCAGTTTAAAAAGGTTTTTCCCAAATACTGAACGCCCACTTATTGTCGCTAATATTGGTGGCTTTACAATGGACTCCTTGTTGCCCGCATCCGAAATTAAAGGCTACTACCAGCGCTTTGAACAAAGCCTAGCCCAACTCAACTTAGATGGTGTGGAAATTATCCCACAGACTATGGCACCTTTCCCTTGGCATTTTGGTGGTCAGCGTTACCAGAACATCTTCGTAAAGATTGATGAGATTGTGGAGTGGTGCACTAAACTAAAATTGCGCATGTGCTTCGATGTATCCCACAGTCGGTTAACTTGCAATCATTTAGGTGTGGATTTCTATGACTTTTGTACCCGTGTGGCACCTTTCACGGCTCATCTTCATTTAGGTGATGCAAGCGGGGTCAACGGCGAGGGGTTACAGGTGGGAGAAGGTGATATTGATTTTGTCCGTTTGGGTGAAATTCTTAAAAAAGGCACCCCTAGCTCATCTTTTATTCCCGAAATCTGGCAAGGGCACAAAAATGGTGGAGAAGGTTTTTGGGTTGCCCTTGATCGTTTAGAGAGTAATTTATAATGAGTGAAATGGTCGATGGAATTAGGCTTCAGATATCAGAGTCAATAGATACAAAGAAAGCAATATTGTCTGACGCTGGAATTATCTCACAGTTGGAATCCTTGGTGATACTGTGTTTAGAATCATTACAAGCTGGTGGTAAAATTATCTTTGCTGGAAATGGAGGAAGTTTTGCTGATGCGCAACATTTGTCGGCTGAATTTACCTCACGGTTTTTGTTTGACCGAGCCCCCTTAGCTTCCCTTGCGCTGGGTACCAACAATTCATCCATTAGTGCGATAGGAAATGATTATGGCTATGATCAAGTGTTTTCAAGAGAGCTTGAAGCTATCGCTAAACCTGCCGACGTGTTTATCCCCATCACCACTAGTGGCAATAGTAGCAATATACTGCTGGCAGCTGAAGCTGCAATGAGGCAGGGAGTTAAAACTGTTGGGCTAACGGGATACCCTGGTGGAAAACTGAAAGCCGTTTGTTCCTGCATTTGTGTTCCATCGGCTGACACTGCTCGGATCCAAGAATGTCATATTATGTTGGGGCATATTTTATGTGGGCTCGTTGAAAGAAGCTACTTTAAGGCAGATTGCTCTAAATGAGTAGAATGTTAATTCAGATATCAAATTAATTTTAGATATAAGGTTTTTCGTTTTGAATAAATTATTGAGTGTCTATTAGTATGAGCAAACTGGATGAACGTGGATATGGACCAAGATTGGTTGGCTTCATAAAACAGTTTTTAAGTATGGTAATTCGTGGTGTTAATTGCTGCAGCACATTGCATGGCACGAAAAGTCAGTTTGTGACGTTTTGATTTATGATTCAGTCGGAAGCGATACGATGCGACATTGCATACCGATTGGCACCAAGGTTAATGAGTTGCGTATACGACAGGGACTACCCTGATCAAATAAGTTCGGTTTTTCCTGATGGGGTTTGCTAATCTATGCAAATGTCGAAGTCCCCGTCGTGATTGGCGAACTGCCCTGATTAATACATGGAAGTCTAAAGTAGTGATCACTCATATTTATCACAGTACTTTATTGGGAAGGATTAAAGAGCTATTCCCTGAAATTAAATGTGCTTCTATTCAAAATGGTACTCGATGGGATCTATCTGCGCCAAACCAACTAAAATTGAATCTTGGCCATTTTTTTTGTTATGGAGATGTTGAAACTGACATTATGCATATTGCTAGGCACTCAGTTGAGCATTATCATCCAATTGGTTCAGAAAAAGCTGGAGTAATTTGAGCGAATCGACCATCTTATCCAAGTAAGAAGTTTGATCTGTGTTTTACATCTCAATTTGTGTCATTAATACTTCCAAGATCAAAAACCTATACGGATGAAGTGTTAAATGCCTATGAAGAAACGGTTAAAAATGTCTTTTCACAAGTAGCAAATGTCGCAGCAAAAAAATAATATGACTCTTTGCATCGTTGCTAAGTGGTTGACGTATAAAATATAAAAAGACAAATATTTACTAAGTAATTAGAATAATACTGTAATATTTGAGCTCATCGGTGATAAAATCAGTATTTTAGAAGGCCCTTTTATAGGCTTGGGGATTGGTATGCACCTATGCCGTTGGTGTGCAGTGGTCCATAGTGCTAGTTAATTTGTTTAATTGGCAAGCACCGGCATCATTAGCCATCAAGCAAATCAAAAAAACTCGTATAAATAATCTAATCTACGATTGTTAGCGCTAATATGTCGTAACCGTTCAATAACTGGACACGGTTGATAAGGTCCGCCGCAAATACCATAAGTGACCGGCTAAGGCGGTAGTGTTTCTGCAAACCGCCAACCTAATATTCGGATAACTCCCATAGAAACTCACCTAAAAATTCTCAAACGCATACAGACTAATCCTGATGTCTCGCAACGACAATTGGCTGACGAGCTGGGTGTAAGTGTTGGTAAAGTGAATTACTGCGTAAGAGCTTTAATTGAAAAGGGCTTTATTAAGGTAAGCAACTTCAAGCGTAATCCAAATAAACTCAATTATTTATACCTACTAACTCCTAAAGGTATAGAAGAAAAAGCCAGTTTAACCGCAAGTTTTTTAAAGCTTAAGATTATGGAACATGAAAAAATAACCCAAGAAATTAAGCAGCTTAAACAAGATGCCGTCATCCAATAAAGTGACTGAGGTAATAAGTTACTAGCTTTTAGGAAATAATCCAAATCGATAAAGGATGAACGATAAATATACAAAAATCCATAAGCAGCCATGTGGTGTATTTGCCACTAATACATTGCGGGCCTGAACTAAAGACTTTATGAATTTTAAATCCTGGTGTAAAAACTAGCAGATAGCACCCACATATATCTCTAGTGCCGATGCTTCCAATCTCGTCACACGGCGGGCACCTCACATTAGTCATTGCGAAGGGTGCAGTGGTGGGGTGATCAAGTATTTTTAATTCTGATGTAACTTTTTTCATCATCTCGAGCGAAGCCGAGGGATTTTAAAAGACCGCGCGTATAAAATTATATTAAGGAGCTATTTTGACTAAAAAATACCAAATTTATGGTGTAGGCGCCGCCCTTGTAGATACAGAAGTAGTGGTTACTGATGAATTTTTAAGGGTTCATAAAGTGGATAAGGGGGTAATGACCTTAGTCGATGACGAGCGTCAGTTATATCTGTTAAATGCTTTGAACTCATATCATGTTAAACGCAGCTGTGGTGGTTCTGCATGCAATACTGTGGTGGCTGCAAGCTGCTTTGGGTCTGATACATTTTACTCTGCTAAAGTGGCAGCTGACGATGATGGTGCATTTTTTATTAAAGATCTGAATGCTACAGGAGTTAATTTCCATAACGCAGCCACCAGTGCTGGAGTAACTGGAAAATGCTTGGTTATGGTTACGGATGACGCCGAGCGCACTATGAATACCTTTTTAGGTGCGAATCTATGCCTAACAACAAATGAAATCGATGAAACTAGCCTCATCAACTCGCAGTGGTTATACCTTGAAGGGTATTTAGTCACCGATGAACCTAGAACAGATGTGGCCGTCAAAGCCATGAAATTTGCCAAAGCCAATCATGTGAAAACATCACTCAGTCTTTCTGATCCATTTGTGGTTCAAGTATTTGGAGATAACCTTCGTAAGGTCATTGGTCATGGCATCGACTTACTGTTCTGTAATTCAGACGAAGCAAAAAGCTTCACTAATACCCGTAGTACCGAAGCTGCAGCTGAACAACTGAAAAGATTTGCCAAAACCTTTGTGATTACCAGAGGAGCCGGTGGGTCGTTATCCTATGATGGTAAAGATTTAATACAAACCTCTGGTGTTACTACCAAAGCAGTCGATACTAATGGAGCTGGAGATATGTTCGCAGGTGCTTTTTTGTATGCAATTAACGCAGGCCATGACTTTGCATGGGCAGCTAAGTTTGCCAACGCGGCCTCGTCCAGAATAGTCAGCCAGTTTGGCCCAAGAATAGATTCATTGGAATATGAACATATTAAAGAACAATTTTCTATCTAATAACTTATGCCGTCATGTCGTAAGGTATAAGTATTATTTTCATAGTGTTTAATGCATTTATATGGTTTGTCTATACAATATTAATATTAAAAATTTAACCAAAATAAACTAATAAATTGAAAATTAAGAAGTATTAGAGAAATTTATGAAAGGCATAATTTTAGCTGGAGGAAGCGGTACTCGCTTGTACCCTATAACTCGTGGTGTTTCCAAACAGCTGGTTCCCATCTACGATAAACCGATGGTGTATTATCCTTTATCTGTCCTTATGTTGGCAGGGATTAAAGATGTATTAATTATTACCACACCAGAAGATCAGGCCAGCTTCCAACGTTTACTGGGTGATGGTTCTGAAATAGGCATGACCTTTAGCTATGTCATGCAGCCATCCCCTGATGGGCTTGCCCAAGCTTTTATATTAGGTGAAGATTTCATTGGTGATGATGATGTGTGTTTAGTTCTAGGTGATAACATCTATCATGGACATGATTTAACCTCATTATTGGCGGCAGCTGTGGTTAATGCCCAAATAGAAAATAAAGCCACCGTGTTTGGCTACCACGTAAACGACCCAGAGCGCTATGGTGTTGCCGAATTCAATGACCGGGGCTACGTCATAAGTATTGAAGAAAAGCCCTTAGTACCTAAAAGTAACTATGCCGTTACGGGTCTATACTTTTATCCTAATGACGTTATTCAAAAAGCCAAAGCTATCACCCCTTCACATCGGGGTGAATTAGAAATAACCTCAATTAATCAAGCTTACCTTGCTGAGAGACGCCTGAAAGTTGAGTTACTAAGGCGTGGTTATGCTTGGCTAGATACGGGTACTCATGAAAGCCTGCTTGAAGCTGCCCAATTTATTGAAATCATTGAAAAGCGCCAAGGCTTAAAAGTAGCTTGTATTGAAGAAATTGCCTTTGAGCAAGGTTATATTACCAAAGAACAACTTATAGAACTGGCCCAACCCCTAATCAAAAACCAATATGGTCAATATTTATTGAAATGTGCTAAAGAGGGTTTTTAAGAATGGAGTTTATTCCTCAATCTATTCCTGATGTATGGCTAATTGAGCCTAGAGTACATGGTGATGAACGTGGGTATTTTGTCGAAACATTTCGGCAAGATAAACTTGAAGATGCACTGGGTTATAGTGTTAACTTTATCCAAGATAACGAATCAACATCTTCTATAGGGGTATTACGTGGCCTACATTTTCAATTACCACCCCATGCCCAAAGCAAATTAGTACGAGTGATTGAAGGTGCGGTATTAGATGTCGCTGTTGATATTAGAAAAGGCAGTCCAAGCTTTGGTCAGCATGTGGCGGTGGAGCTGTCAGGTGATAATAAAAAACAAATATTCATCCCGCGTGGTTTTGCCCATGGTTTCGTAGTGCTGACAGATACTGCAACCGTTGCCTATAAAGTTGATAATTTCTATTCACATAAATGTGAGCGTGGCTTAGCGTTTGATGACATCGACTTAAATATTGAGTGGCAGTTAACTAGAGAGCAATTACTCCTATCAGAGAAAGATACCCAATTTCCAACACTTGCAGTATCAACAGACTGGTTCGATTACAACTCTAACGACTATGAATAAGCTCCAAGCGATTCTAGTCACTGGCAGTACGGGGCAGCTAGGCCAATCAATTAAAGCGATTGCAGCAGATTATCCTGACTACGATTTTGTCTTTGCTAATCGTAAACAACTCGATTTGAGCAATAAAGCCAACATTACTAATTTTTTTGAACACCAAACCTTTGATGTCATTATTAATTGTGCGGCTTATACAGCGGTTGATAAAGCAGAGTCAGAGCCTGAATTGGCAAACCAAATTAATCATCTAGCCGTGCAGAAACTCGCCAAAATGGCCAAACAACAAAATGTGAAGCTCATACATATCTCAACTGATTATGTATATAACGGTGAACAGTATCGGCCCTATCTCGAAACAGATGAGGCAGCGCCGCATGGCGTGTATGGCCAAACTAAACTTAGAGGTGAACAAGCCATACAAAACACACTTAAAAACAATGCGATCATTATTCGTACCAGCTGGGTGTACTCAGAATATGGCAATAATTTTGTTAAAACTATGCTTAAACTACGTCAAGAACGGGATAGTTTAAATGTCATCTTCGACCAAGTTGGTACACCAACCTATGCCAAAGACTTGGCTAGAAACATTATGACTATTGTTCAAAGCCAAGAATTTCAGCAAGAAGATTTTACAACAAGCGTTGTTAATTTTAGTAATGAAGGCGTCTGCAGTTGGTATGACTTTGCTAAAGCTATCTTTGAGTTAACTAATATCCAATGCCACGTTAATGCGATTGAAACCAAAGACTATCCTACATCAGCAAAGCGCCCTCATTACAGCGTATTGAATAAAACTAAAATAAGACAAACGTATCATTTGGATATTCCTTATTGGAAAGATAGCTTGAAAGAGTGCATAAGAGCATTGCAGGGTAAAGTACTATGAAAACTGTTATTGTCACTGGAGGTGCGGGTTTTATTGGTTCTGCGGTTATCCGGCATCTAATTAATGACACTAACTACACCGTGATCAATGTTGATAAACTTACATATGCAGGTAACTTAGAATCACTGAACGCTGTAAGAAATAATCCGCGCTATTATTTTGAAAAAGTGGATATTTGTGATGCTAAAGAAATAACGAGAGTATTCAATCAATATCAGCCTGACCTTATCATGCATCTGGCTGCTGAATCGCATGTTGACAGGAGTATCGATGGCCCAGGTGAGTTTATTCAAACTAACATCGTGGGCACATATAACCTACTCGAACTAGCCAGAGCATATTGGGAAAAATTAGAAACAGACAAGAAAAAAGGTTTCTGTTTTCATCATATTTCCACTGATGAGGTCTATGGTGACTTACCTCATCCTGATGAATATCAAACTAGTGAACTAAAGTCTGGCCTACCAACAATCAAGGTAGAAATAGCGGCAGGCGATGTAGGTAGGACTTCGCTCCAGCAACAAACACTACCTTTATTCACCGAAACCACACCTTATGCCCCTAGCTCACCCTATTCAGCATCAAAAGCAAGTTCAGATCATCTAGTGAGAGCATGGAGTCGAACTTATAACTTGCCGACTATTGTGACCAACTGCTCCAATAATTATGGACCCTTTCATTTTCCTGAAAAACTGATCCCACTTGTTATCCTCAACGCCCTGGGAGGTAAACCCTTACCCGTATATGGCAAAGGCCATCAGATTCGAGACTGGCTATATGTAGAAGACCATGCCAGAGCGTTAGTATTAGTGGCGACCACAGGTAAAATAGCAGAAACCTACAATATTGGCGGACATAACGAAAAGCAAAACATCGAAGTGGTGCACACTATCTGCGAATTACTAGAAGAATTAGCACCGAACAAGCCAGAAGGTATTAACCAATACAAAGACCTCGTCACCTTTGTAACGGATAGAGCAGGGCATGATGTACGTTACGCTATCGATTCAAGCAAGATTGCTAAAGAACTTAACTGGACACCCATTGAGACGTTCGAGAGTGGCATACGAAAAACGGTGCAGTGGTATTTAGATAACCAAGATTGGTGCCAGAATATTCAAGATGGTAGTTATCAGTCAGATTCTTAGGATAAAAATGGCTATTGACGCTGCAAGAGAATACAACTTCCTGGCTATTGCATGGTACCTCTTTCAATATCTGAACACAGGTAAGGTGATCACTTCTATTTATTAGTTTCTCTCAGTTGCTAACTGCCAACCTCATATGGAATGCTATCAGCCAGTCTGACCGTAAACAACATAAGATATTGGTTAGACCTATAGCTTTTCAATTTTTGGTTACTTTTACTGCAAAAAAGCAACCTACTGAAGTAATAGTGAGGTTCGCCAGGAACTCACCTAAAAATACTCAGACACATAGCAGGCTTATAATTTATTAAATGATAATGCGAATATATTTTTAAAGAATAGAATTAGTGGTAATAAATGAGTTATTTAAATGAATAAATATGAAAAAGTTAAAGAAAGCTTAAAAGAAAACCCTAAGACTTGGCTTGTAACAGGTGTCGCTGGATTTATTGGCTCTAACCTGTTGGAGACTTTACTTAAGCTTAATCAAATCGTAGTTGGAATTGATAATTTTGCCACAGGGCATCAGCATAATATCGACCAAGCTCTTAAAGATGCTGGTGTTAATACTGCTACTGAGAAGTTTAAATTTATAAATGGTGATATTCGCAATCTAGAGGATTGTCAAGAAGCATGTAAAGGTGTTGATTATGTTCTTCATCAAGCCGCTCTTGGATCAGTGCCTCGGTCTATTGAAGATCCGATAGCAACTAATCAGACGAACATTGATGGTTGTCTTAACATGCTGGTGGCAGCAAGAGATAGCAAGGTTAAAGGGTTTGTCTATGCTGCATCAAGCTCTACTTATGGTGATCATACTGATTTACCAAAAGTAGAAGATAAAATTGGTAATCCTTTAAGCCCATATGCTGTTACTAAGTTGGTAAATGAACTCTACGCCTCTGTTTTTGCGCGCACATATGACTTTAATACAATTGGTTTACGTTACTTTAATGTTTTTGGAAAACGCCAAGATCCGAATGGAGCTTACGCGGCAGTAATCCCCAAATGGGTTGCTAGTATACTGAATGGTGAAGAAGTGTTTATTAATGGCACCGGTGAGACGAGTCGTGACTTTTGTTATATCGATAATACTGTGCAAATGAATATACTTGCTGCAACTGCAGAGAACTCTGATGCAGCTAACCAAGTATATAATACAGCATTGAATGATCGAACTAACCTCACTGAGTTGTATGCAATGATTCAAGATAGATTGGTTACTTTGAAACCTGATCTTAAAATTCAAGAAGCCACTTACCGTGATTTTCGTGCTGGAGATGTGATGCATTCTCAGGCTGATATCTCAAAAGCTCAAAATTTATTAGGTTATGAGCCAACTCATAAGATCAATGAGGGTTTGGATGAAGCTATGGAATGGTATCAGAAATCACTAAAAAAAAATAAAACGTTATGAACGCATTTCAGAAAGTTTGGTTTTTGTTTGATATTGCTGACAGACGCCGTTCAATATACTTGTTTTTTGCTGCGGTGATTGGAATGTTACTTGAAACATTGGGTGTCGGATTAGTTATACCTGTACTCATAATCCTTACAGAACCCAATTTAGTTGGGCAGTATCCAGTGTTAACACCTTGGGGTGGATTAATTGAAAGTATTGAGCAGGAGGAATTAGTTATTCTTGGAATGTTAACTTTAGTTACAGTGTATTTTGTTAAAACAGGTTTTCTGGCTTTTTTAGCCTGGCTGCAAGCATCCTTTCTTTCATCTTTCACCATTAATTTATCACAGAGGCTTTTTTCTAGTTATATGGTTCAGCCTTATCCCTTTCATCTTCAGAGAAACTCAGCCCAACTCATTCGAAATACAATAACCCTTGTTAATAGTATTACTGGTTCAGCAAGTCAAATTATTCTTTTGACAATAGAGCTTTTGGTATTAATCGGGGTAACGGTAATGTTGTTTTTATTCGAACCAGTTGGCGCACTTATGGTTATTATAACTCTTGGTGCATCAGGTTTGTTTTTTTATAAATCTACGCACAGGCACGTATTGAAGTGGGGTAAAGAATTTCAGCTTCATGAAGGTTTGCGTGTGCAGTATTTACAAGAGGGGTTGAATGGCATTAAGGACATTAAATTGCTTGGGCGAGAGAAGAATTGCTTACAACAATATTACATCGAAAATAAAGGTAGTGCTGTAGCTAAACAGAGAGAATCTATACTTCAGGGTATGCCTCGACTCTTTATGGAGCTTCTAGCTATTGTAGCGCTGGCTACGTTAGTTATAGTGATGCTTCTGCAGGGTAAGCCAATGGAATCTCTGGTGCCAATACTTGGATTGTTCGCTGCAGCAGCTTTTCGAATAATGCCCTCGTCCACTCGCATTTTAAATGCTGTACAGGGATTGCGGTTTGCTCGTCCAGTTATTGATAACATTTACAATGAAATAAGTTCGCTAAATGGAATTGGTGAAGTAAGAGAAAGTGAAAACTTTGTCTTTAATCGGGATCTGATACTCGATAATGTTTTTTTTAAATATTCATCTGTAAATACATTTGCTCTTAAAAATATATGTTTAACTATTAAGAGAGGGACCTCAGTTGGTTTTGTAGGAGGAAGTGGTTCGGGTAAAAGCACATTAATAGATGTGATTTTAGGCTTATTACCCCCATTCTCTGGTTGTCTAAAAGTTGATAGTATAGATGTGAAAAATAATATTCGCAGTTGGCAAAATCATATTGGATATGTACCTCAATCCATATTTCTTTCAGATGATACTATTCGCCGAAATGTGGCTTTTGGATTGCCATCCGACCAAATAGATGATGAGTTAGTCAACAAAGCATTAAATGCTGCACAACTTTATAAATTTGTAGAATCATTACCGCATAAACTGGATACGAAGGTGGGAGAACGTGGGGTTCGTTTGTCAGGAGGGCAACGCCAGCGTATTGGTATTGCAAGAGCGCTTTATCACGATCCTGAAGTTCTAGTATTAGACGAAGCAACTAGTTCTTTAGATACAGAAACTGAATACGGAGTGATGGAAGCTGTTAAGGCATTGCATGGCAATAAAACGATTATTATCGTGGCTCACCGTATGTCAACGGTGGAACATTGTGATCAGCTATACAGGTTGGATAATGGTATTGTTGTTGATAATGGTTCTCCAGCTGCTATGCTAGAATAGTAATGGAACTCTAACTTATTATAATGCCATTAGGAAATTCAATAATATTTAAAATGAAAAAATATGATATTTTAATAGTTGGTGCAGGAATTATAGGTTTGACCTTAGTTTTAAGACTAAAAGAAAAATACCCAAACGCAAAAATAGCGATCTTGGAGAAAGAAGACAAATTAGGGATGCATGCTAGCGGAAGAAATAGTGGAGTACTTCATTCTGGAGTTTATTATGATAATGATTCACTGAAGGCGAAGTTATGTTCAAAAGGGGCAATGTTAATGAGAGCATTCGCAAGTGAAAATAACATTAAATGTAATAAGTCAGGGAAAGTGATAATCGCAACTAATGATCAAGAAGTTAAGGTTATTGATCAATTATATTTAAATGCTTGTAAAAATAAAATCAAAGTTACAAAAATTACAGAAGATAAAGTTCGTAAAATAGAACCGTATGCTGGAGTTCATAAATACGGGTTGTACATTAATGATACAGCAGTGATTGACAGTAAAGGTGTTATCGATCGACTATATTTTTTATTAAAAAATCTAGGGGTGCATTTTTTTCTTAAAAACCAAGTCGTTAATATAGATGAAAAGATTAAAGTAGTTACTACAAATTGTTCTAAAGTATCATATGGTTTCCTTTTTAATTGTGCTGGTGCTTACGCGGATCAAATTGCAAGAACAGTAGGTTTGTCTACAAACTATCGTCTTATACCATTTAAAGGTATTTATCATAAACTAAGTCATGAAAAAAATTATCTTGTAAACTCTAATATATATCCAGTACCCGATATGTCTCTACCGTTTCTCGGTGTTCATCTAACTCGAGTTGCTTCCGGTGATGTTTATGTTGGTCCGACTGCAATACCGGCATTTGGGCGTGAAAACTACGGAATACTTAATGGTATTTCATTAAATGAAGGAATGATAACAGCTTGGGAATTATCAAGAATGTATTTAAGTGGTAATGATGGCTTTCGTCAATTAGCTCATCATGAATTTAAAAAATATTTAAAAAAACACTTTGTTGAATCAGCGAAAATTCTAGTACCTGACATTAGAAGTCAAGATCTTATTGAATCATCTAAGGTAGGTATTCGGCCCCAGCTTATTAATATTAAAACAAGAAAACTTGAAATGGATTTTATTGTTGAACAGACATCATCATCTATACATGTCTTAAATGCTGTATCACCTGCATTTACATGTTCGTTTTCATTTGCCGATATGTTATGTGAGAAATATGAAGGAATTAATTAAACTTTGATTACAATTCCAAAGTTTAACTATGAGATTTAATTATTATGGAGATGTTAGATGCATATTTTAGTTACAGGTGGATGTGGCTATAAGGGAACAGTATTAGTACCAAAGTTATTAAATCGAAACTTTCGCGTTACTGTGGTGGACACAATGTGGTTTGGTAACTTTCTTGAAGATCATCCAAATTTAACCGTTAATAAAGGTGATGTGCGTGATATTGATAATATATCACTGAATGATATAGATATAGTAATTCACTTGTCATCGGTTGCTAATGATCCGTGTGGTGACTTAGATCCAAAATTGACTTGGGAGATTAGTGCCTTAGCGACTATGCAACTTGCAGATAAAGCCGCACGTAACGGAGTCAAACAGTTCATTTATGCTTCCTCTGGAAGCGTTTATGGTATTAAAGAAGAAGAACAAGTAACAGAGGATCTTGAGTTAAAACCCATCTCTGAATATAACAAAACAAAAATGGTATCTGAACGTGTACTGCTGAGTTATGAGGATAGGATGGCAATTCAAATCATTCGTCCTGCAACTGTATGTGGCTATTCGCCCAGGATGCGCTTAGATGTATCGGTAAATTTATTAACTATGCTGGCTCTCACGAAAGGTCAGATTACCGTATTTGGTGGTGCCCAAATTAGGCCCAATGTTCATATTGATGATATTACCAATGTTTATTTACATTTAATTGATCATCCTGAGGTAACAGGTATTTTCAATACTGGGTTTGAAAATATTTCTATACTGGACATCGCAAATTTAGTAATTAAATATGTACCTGCTGAAATTATTGTTACAGCTTCTAATGATCCACGTTCTTATAGGGTTAATTCAGATAAACTGCTAGCCACGGGCTTCAAACCGAAAAAAACCGTAGAGCATGCAATACAGGAAGTAATTGAGAAATATCGCAGTGGGGTCCTTAAAGATGAGGAACAGTTTCATAATCTTAAATGGATGCAGAAAACTGTATTGATAGGAAATTAAACTTTTATTGCAGACTATTTGGTATCCTGAAATGTTAACAATGGAAAGATTATATAGCATTTTTAATTACTTATGAAATTTAATAATCGGCATTCAGTAATGGATTATGCTTGATTTCAGTAGCTATAAAAGTGAGGAATTAGCTGCTATGAATACTCATTTTATACTGAATTACATGCCCATAGCTAAATATTTAAAGCTGAATGAAGTCCATATATTTATGTCAACTCTTTTCTCAATAAAATAAGAAACTAAAAAGAAAACTTATGAAAAATATTTTTGTTATTGGCAGTAATTCGTTCTCTGGTTCTACTTTTGTTGATTTTTCTCTTAAAAAAAATGCACAAGTTTACGGCATTAGCCGATCTGTTGAACCAATTGATGCCTTGTTGCCATATAAATGGCAAAACCATGAGAACTTTAACTTTTATCATCTAGATATGAATAAGGATTTAGCAGAGATTATTAGTTTGATCCATGACATTCAACCATCGTATGTAATTAATTTTGCAGCACAAAGTATGGTGGGAGAGAGTTGGCAAAGTCCTAGTGATTGGTTTATGACCAATACCGTGTCTACCATTAAACTTCATGATGAATTGCGGAAGTGTAATTTTCTTAAGCGCTATGTGCACGTTTCGACCCCTGAAGTTTATGGTAGCTGCACTGGCTTTGTAAAAGAGGATTTCCCATATAACCCGAGTACACCTTATGCTGTTTCTCGGGCAGCAGCAGACATGAGTTTGCACACTTTTCATGATGCATATGATTTTCCAGTTGTTACAACGCGAGCCGCAAATGTATATGGGCCTGGCCAACAACTATATCGAATAATTCCACGCACTATTTTATTTATTTTGCTAGGTCAAAAAATTCAATTGCATGGAGGAGGAAGCTCAACACGCTCTTTTATTCATATGAATGATGTTTCAGAAGCCACATGGAAAATAATGCTTAATGGCAATAACGGTGATACATACCATATTTCGACCGATGAGGTGATTTCAATAAAAGCAATTGTCGAAAAAATATGTCACAAATTAAATGTACGATTCGAAGATCATGTTGAAATTGTTGGAGAGCGTATGGGTAAGGATGCTGCCTATCATCTTGATTGTGCTAAATTAAGAACTGAACTAGATTGGCAGGATAAAATCAATCTCGATAAAGGCTTAGATGAATGTGTTGCATGGGTACAAAGCAACTTTGAAGAACTTAAAACACAATCTTATAATTATGAGCACAAGAGTTGAACTCCATATTTTAATCACTTTAGGAATAAATAAATGGGAAAAGAAATAGATCTGCTTGTTAACTACCCTAAAACAAAACGTGACCTAGATGAACGTGTTGCGTCAAAAAATGAGGCTGATCGAGCTGTTGCGAGACAATTCGGTCACGACTTTTTTGATGGTGACAGGAATCATGGTTATGGTGGGTTTAATTATTTATCCAGATTTTGGCAGCCGGTTATTCCAACTTTTCAAGAATATTGGAATCTAACGAGCAGTAGCTCAATACTAGATGTAGGCTGTGCTAAGGGTTTTATGCTTCATGATATTGCTGAGATGATTCCAGGGATTACTGTAAAAGGTATCGATGTATCTGATTATGCAATAGAAAATACAATTGAAGTCATAAAGCCACATGTGCAAGTTGCAAATGCAACCAAATTGCCCTTCGATAATGATTCGTTTGATATTGTGATTTCCATTAACACGGTTCATAACCTTGAACGTGATGAATGTGCTAAAGCATTACAAGAAATTGAACGGATTAGTCGAGGACATTCTTTTATAACAGTAGATGCCTATAGGAATGAGGACGAGAGGAAACGCATGTATGCGTGGAATTTGACTGCAAAAACGATCATGTCAGTTGATGAATGGATACAGTTTTTTGATGAAATAGGCTATACCGGAGATTACTTTTGGTTTATTCCGTGAGTTCTGAGCTATCGCTCAATTTATATCATAATATGTATCGTATCCGAGCAGTAGAAGAAGAGATTGCTAAACGTTATCCCGAAGGAAAGATGCGGTGCCCTGTCCACCTATCCATAGGGCAAGAAGCTGTACCTGCTGCTTTTTCTGAAACTATTAAAAAAACAGATTTTGCTGTAAGTACACATAGAGGACATGCACATTATTTGGCAAAGGGAGGTAATCTTGAAGCTTTAATAGCAGAGATTTATGGTAAAGCAACGGGATGTGCAAAAGGGAAAGGTGGATCAATGCATCTAATTGATCTAGATGTAAACTTTATGGGGACATCTGCCATTGTAGGTAACAGCATTCCAAATGGCGTTGGTTTAGCACTTTCTTCGCAGTTAAAAGAAAGTGATCAGATAAGTTGTGTATTTTTGGGGGATGGCGCAATAGAGGAAGGCGTTTTTTATGAATCTGTAAATTTTGCGGCAGTTAGAAATTTACGGGTACTCTTTATCTGCGAAAATAATATGTATTCTGTTTATAGTCCTCTTGCTGTGCGCCAACCAAAAGGAAGAAGTATTGCAAAAATGGTTGAAGCAATTGGAGTGCCGAGTGCAGTTGGCGATGGGAATGATGTACTTGCAGTTCATACGCTTCTAGACGACACTATTAAAAAAATGCGTTCAGAAGGTGGCCCATATTTCCTTGAGTTTTCAACATATCGTTGGCGGGAGCATTGTGGGCCAAATTTTGATAATGATATTGGGTATCGAACTGACGAAGAGTTTGATGATTGGAAAAGTAAAGAGCCTTTATATAATTTAGAAAAAGTATTGTGCGAATCAAATCAAACTGCACTAGACTCAATAAGAACTAAAATAAATAATGAAGTTCAAGACGCATTTGAACTTGCTGAGTCAGCACCCTTTCCTAATCAACGTGAAGCTTATCATGGCGAATACGCCTAAAAAGATTTTTTATAATGACACAAAAAAGTTTTGCAACAGCAATTAACGAAGCTCTACATCAAGCGATGGAAATTGATCCAACAGTTATCTGTTATGGTTTAGGGGTAACTGATCCTAAAGAAATTTTTGGAACGACATCAAATTTAGAACAACGTTTTGGTTCAAGCCGTGTATTTGATATGCCGACATCAGAGAATGCGATGACAGGAGTAGCAGTAGGTGCAGCGCTTGATGGTATAAAATCAGTCATGACTCACCAGCGTATTGATTTTTTTCTGCTAGCTATGGATCAGCTTGTAAATGGTGCTGCGAAATGGCATTACATGTTTGGTGGACAAAAATCGATACCAATTACGATTCGTTTGATTATTGGACGTGGTTGGGGTCAAGGACCAACTCATTCACAAAATCTTCAAGCTTGGTTTGCACACATACCTGGTTTAAAGGTTGTAATGCCAACAACACCAGAAGATGCTAAAGGTTTACTTCTTTCCTCAATTTTTGATCCTAATCCAGTCATTTTCTTAGAGCATCGTTGGCTTCACAATACGGTGGGAAAAGTGATTGAAGGGGATTTTAGAATTGATATTGGTAAAGCAAGAATCGCAAGAAAGGGAAGTGATATTACCATCGTATCAATGTCCTATATGACAGTAGAAGCATTGCATGCTGCTGAATATTTGGAATCCAAAGGTATATCATGTGAAATTGTTGATTTACGTACGATCAAGCCTCTCGATTGGATATCAGTTTTTGAATCAGTTACTAAAACGGGTAGATTGTTAGCACTTGACTCAGGTTTTACTACTGGCTCAGTCGCAGGGGAAATTATTGCAAGAGTGTCTATGGAAATGTTTAATGAATTAAACTGTGCTCCTGCCCGATTAGCTATGCCAGATATACCAGAACCAACTAGCCCAGCACTAACTAAAGGTTTTTATGTACGAGCGGCGGATATATCCATAAAGGTATTAAATATGATGGACAAAGATACCAGTGCTGTTAGAGCTAACCTTCCTGAACCTATTCCGCATGATATACCAGGTGAGTGGTTCAAAGGTCCTTTTTAGATTAATACTACTTTTCTATGGTTAATTGTTATTTCATTTAATAGAATATTTTAAGAGAAGATGAATTGTTTTTTTATTGAGTTAATATGAATAGTGTTAGAAAGAACTATTAATCATTGGTGGAGATAGTTTTATAGGTAGAAGTCTGGCAGCTAAACATAGAACTCATGGAGATGAAGCTTATGTAACAAGTCGTAAGTTAACGAGTGAGCCAAACGTATTAAAACTTGATTTAAGTGCGTCACCAGATACATTGGAAATGCCTGTAAGTATAAATATTAGCTATATATGAACTGCCGTATCATCAATTGCAACATGCAATAGTTGGCTAGATTTTTCTTGCGATATTAATTTAACTAAAACCATATGGTTTTTAGAACGACGTATTATATTTTTATTTTGCTAAATTATTAGCTAATAAGATAGGTGTATCTATCAAATTGGTCTTGCCTAGATAGTTTAATAAAATTTTTTAATTGTATATTGTACAAAGTCTAATATGCATAACATATACAACTTACCTGGAGTAGAATCACAAGTTGTTAATGATATTATTGTTAATATTCTACACACTAGAATGGTTGATTAAGGAAATTATGTGAAGGCAGCATTGCTTGAAAATTTAAATAAACCGCTAGTCATTGAAACTGATATAGAAATACCTCCATTAAAAAAGGGGCAGGTATTGGTCAAACTAGCTTATAGCGGTGTTTGTCACAGCCAAATTATGGAGGTGGAAGGTAAACGTGGAGTGGATAATTATCTACCACATATGCTCGGACATGAAGGTAGTGGAATCGTTATTGAAACCGGTGAATATGTCACGAAACTAAAATCAGGTGATAAAGTGATATTAGGTTGGATTAAAGGAACTGGGATTGACGCTGGAGGTACAGTGTATTGTCAGGGTGACAAAAAAATCAATGCAGGGGCTGTAACAACCTTCAGTGAATATGCTGTTGTTTCAGAGAATAGGTGCACACGGTTGCCAGAAGGGATACCTATGGATATTGCAGTGTTGTTTGGATGTGCAGTACCCACTGGAGCAGGAATTGTAACTAATATGCTTCAACCAGAAACGGATAGTACTATCGCTGTATTTGGATTAGGTGGTATAGGCATGAGTGCATTAATGGCAATACAACTCTATCAATGTAAACGTGTAATTGCTATTGATGTTAATGATGATAAGTTGAATCTTGCTAAATCTTTTGGTGCGACAGATGTTATCAATTCAAGTTTAGTTGATCCAGTAGATGCAGTTATGGGTTTAACAGGTAATTTAGGTGTTGATTATAGTGTAGAGGCAGCGGGGCATACACATACAATTGAACAGGCTTTTTCATCTGTTCGGGCGAAAGGTGGTCTTTGTGTTTTTGCTTCACATCCCGCCACAGGTCAAAAAATATCTATTGATCCTTATGACCTTATTTTAGGTAAGCAAATTAAAGGTTCCTGGGGTGGCGATTCTAATCCAGATAGAGATATACCTTTGTTAGCTAACCTGTATAGAAATGGAAAATTACCATTAGAAAAACTGATCACTAACCGATATAAATTAGACAATATAAACGATGCAATTGACGATCTAAAAAATCAAAGGGTTGGCCGACCTTTGATTGAGATTGCTGATATCTAATAAATATAGAGATATCTATGATTAATGAATCGAACAATATTATAACTGAAATTCAATTATTATCTAAAAATCATAAAAAGATAGTATTTGTTAGTGGTAACTTTAATATCCTTCATCCCGGACATTTAAGACTATTACGTTTTGCTTCTGAATGTGGTGACTTTTTAGTAGTGGGGGTCAATCCACAACAAACGCCTGGAGCAGTTCTTGATGAAAAACATCGTTTTGATGCTATTCAATCTATAGGCTTCGTTGACTATGTATTTATTTTAAGGGAACGTTCTCATTCCTTTATAAAAAAACTTCGGCCTGCAGTAGTTGTAAAAGGGAAAGAGCATGAGTTTACTTCAAACGTGGAGTTGGATACGGTTCTTGCGTATGGCGGTAAATTATTATTTGGGTCTGGAGATTTAACTTTCTCATCGATGGATTTACTAAAAAATGAATTTATTGAGCTGAAGAATTCCAGCATAAATCTCCCTCATGATTACTTATTACGACATAACATAAAAATGAGTGATCTGGAAAATGGGTTAAAAAAAATAAACGATTTAAGTATCTGTGTGGTTGGAGAGCTTATTGTGGATGAGTACATAACATGTGACCCTATCGGAATGTCCCAAGAAGACCCAACGATTGTAGTTTCACCAGTGCTTCATGAAAACTTTATTGGGGGTGCTGGCATAGTAGCTGCGCATGCTAAAGGCTTAGGTGCTAATGTAAGTTTTTTTTCAGTAGTAGGTGACGATGAAAATTCACACTGGGCTAAAGAAAAATTATCTGAATATAACGTCAATTGCCATTTATATGTCGATAGTAGCCGACCAACAACACATAAACAAAGATTTCGAGCGTCTGAAAAAACATTACTTCGCGTTAGTCACTTACGAAGTCATGATATTAATATTGAAATTCAAGATAGAATATTATTTGATTTGGAGAAGTCACTATTAACATGTGACCTTCTAATTTTTTCAGACTTTAATTATGGTTGTCTGCCCCAGAGTTTAGTAGATAAAATCTCTAAATTATGTGATGAAAATCAAGTTATGATGGTAGCTGATAGTCAGTCATCGTCTCAAACTGGAAATATTTCTAGATTCAAAGATACAAATCTCATAACGCCTACTGAAAGAGAAGCAAGAATAGCTTTACGAGATTATAAGTCAGGTTTAGTTGTATTAGCTGAAGCTTTACGTGCAACTTCACAAACAGGAAATATTGTTATAACGTTGGGTGCAGAAGGGGTTCTTATTCATGCTCCTGGAAAAGATGGATGGTATACGGATAGATTAGCAGGTTTTAACACTACTACAAAAGATATAGCAGGTGCAGGTGATTCGATGCTTACTTGCACTGCGCTAGCCTTAGCCGTTAATTGCAATATTTGGGAAAGTATATACCTAGGTTCTTTAGCATCAGCCTGCCAAGTCGGGCGGATAGGTAATATTCCTTTGACGCAACAAGACTTACTTGTAGAATTAGAACAATTTTCAAATAATAAGTCAGTGATAATTTGAAAGCACTATTATTGTCAGCTGGTTATGGATCAAGATTACGTCCTTTAACAGAGCATACACCTAAATGTTTAGTTGAAATTAATGGCAAACCACTTTTAGCGTATTGGCTTGAATTGCTGGTTTCGGCAGGCATAAAAGACATTCTGATAAATACGCATTATTTAAGTGAAGCTGTTGATAATTATGTTCAAGAATCAAAGTTCGCAGAATTTATTACCATTGCCTATGAAGAGGAATTGCTAGGCACAGCAGGTACACTTTTGAAGAATAATGCACATTTTGTTGGCGAACCTATTATGCTGATTCATGCAGATAATTTATCTTGTTTTAGTATGAGAGACTTTATTAAAACTTATGATGAACGCTCTGCTGATGTAGAAATCACAATGATGACATTTAATACAGATTCTCCAAAAAAATGTGGCATTTTGGATGTCGACAGTAATGGCATAGTTCATGAAATGCATGAGAAAGTTGAGAACCCTAAAAGCAATTATGCAAATGGTGCTGTTTATATACTTTCAGATTCTATAATAGCATTTATGTCTTCTTTGAATAAAGATGTTCTTGATTTCAGTGTGGATGTTTTACCTAATTTTATGGGTAAAATAAATACATATCATAATGATACTTACCATCGAGATATAGGTGATTTAATTAGTTTGAGCAAAGCAATTGAAGAATATCCAAAAATTAACAAAATTGTTAATGAGACTTTATCGTTAAAAATATTATAGTAAATAAAATTAACTAAAAACTGAGAAGATAACTATGGGAATAGGGATTCAAGCATTACAACTTACATTTTCTTTATGGCAAGATGGAAGTTTCAAAGAAAGTAGTAGTATTATTGAAATTGGTTCTCAAGATATTCATGCTAAAGATGATATTGTGGCTTCAAAAATTCAAAAGCTTACTGGTAAAAGACCTAGTTCAGGTAAAGTTACAGCTAAAATGCTCTATCAATCTCTTGGTATCAAAAATTATAAGTGTATAGATGCTGATGGTATGAATGATGCATTGATTTTTGACTTGAATACAAATATACGTGAAACGACAGGGTTTAGTGAGCAATTTGATATTGTCACAAACCATGGCACTACAGAGCATTGCTTTGATCAAATGAATGCTTTTAAAAACATTCATGAACTCTGTAAGCAAAGCGGTATAATGATACATGGGTTACCATTTCAAGGTTATCTTAATCACGGATTTTATAATTATCATCCCAAATTTTACCATGACCTAGCTTTGTCAAATGGTTATTCAATGATGGGTATGTATTTAAATATACATTCCACTTTAGGTGATATAACTCCGTATAGTGATGAGCTAATGAATTATATTCACACGCCGCCTGGTACTGACATGCTTTTATTTGTCGTGTTGAGAAAGAATGGATCAAAAGATTTTGTTACTCCGTTTGACAAGAAATACTCAGAACAGCTTTTGGTTGATGACAACTACAACCGAGGTAATAAACAATTTTTCCCAGGAGCAAGAGATGAAGATACTGATATTAGCACTATGCGAACGAGGCATGTTGCTCGTGTTTTATTAGGCCGAATAATAAAGACCGTCAAAAATACGTTTAGCTAAACGATTATGGTAATTAAAATTATTCACTCTCAAAAATATTGTCCCCCATGGGGTTCTAAATGACCATAAAGGCCTCCTATAAAACTAATCGAAAGCGTTTTTTTCGTAAAATTACTCTGCTAGTGGCATCACCAGTATGGTTGGGATTGTTCATATCAATTCAAATATTACGACCATGGTTGCTGATTAGAGTAAGTCCATTGATAAGCGAAAGATTGGGACACTTTGCAGCAAATACTGAGTTATATTTATGTGAAAAAGAATCTGAAATCAATATCCCCAAAAGAAAATATATTGACCTTTTTTATTTTGGTGGAACAATAGCAAATAAGCAATTAGCACAAATGTGGTGTCGTTGTTTAAAAGTTTGGCCGTCATGGTTACTTGCACCAGTAAATAGGCTAAATAAATTATTACCACACTATTCGGAACATGATGTTGGCAATAATGGCCAAGGTGATCGAGATATTTATGGTTTATTAAAAAATTCTAGCCCACATCTCAGTTTTACGAAAGAAGAAGAGCTTCGAGGTAAGAATGCGCTTGTGGAAATGGGTATTCCTGAATCAGCTGAATTTATATGTTTGATTGCTCGGGATAGTTTTTACCTAAAAGCTGAGTCTCCAATAAATAGGGACTACCATAATTACAGGAATGTAGATATTAATAATTATGTATTGGCCGCAGAGGAACTTGCTGAACGAGGATATTATGTTTTGCGTATGGGAAGCGTTGTTAAATCTCCAATTAATTCATCTCATCCAAAAGTTATAGATTATGCCTGGAGTGGGATGCGTACTGATTTTATGGATATATATCTTGGTGCGAAATGTCTTTTTTGCCTGACATCAGGAACTGGCTATGACGCAATACCAGTGATATTTCGGAGGCCTATCGCTTTTGTGAATCATGCTCCTATCGGGTACATTCATACCTACTTGAAGGAAGCCGTTGGTATAAGCAAGCGCTACTGGTTGACCACTGAAGACCGATGGATGACTCTCAGGGAAATTTTTTTAGGCGATATTGGTTATTGCATGTTGGCCTCTTGTTTTGAAAAAAGAAATATAGAAGTAGTTGAAAACACTCCAGAAGAGATTTTGTCTGTTGTTATAGAGATGGTAGAACGGTTGAAAAATATTTGGGTATCCACAAGAAATGACGAGTTCTTACAAAAAAAATATTGGGATATATTCCCTTCTAACCCTAAAGACGAGATTAATTTAAATTCTTTACAAAGTATGCATAATTCATTGCAAGTAAAGGGTAATCCATTACATGGAAAGATAAATGCACGTTATGGGGCTCAATTTCTCAGAGATAATCCAACATGGTTAGAGTGAAAATAAATTAAAATGATTTGTTATCTGTGTGGTTTAAATAACTTCTTCATACGAAATGGTAATGTTCGTGATGATGAAACATTAAATATCCTTGAATGTTCAGATTGTGGGCTTGTTACACTCAGTTCTACTGAACATATAAGGCAAAATCACTATGAAAATTCAGGAATGTGGGGTAAGTCTCTGCCTTCTATTAAATCATGGTTGAGTGCATCAGAAGAAGATGATGAGCGTCGTTTTAATATGTTGAAATCTTACTTGACTAATAAAAACGTACTAGATTTTGGTTGTGGAGCGGGAGGGTTTGTCCGCAAAGCTGATAAGTTAGCAAACAACGTGGTTGGTGTCGAATTGGAGCAGCGTGTTCATGATTATTGGAAAAATTCATTTGAACTGCATAAAAATCTTGATGAAATAAATAATAAGTATGACTTGGTCACAGCATTTCATGTTATTGAACATTTAATGGATCCAAAACAGGTGCTTAAAGACTTAGCAGAATGTATTAAGCCTAATGGAAGAATAGTGATAGAAGTGCCTAATGCGAGTGATGCTCTTTTAGAGCTATATAATAATCAGGCCTTTCAAAACTTTACATATTGGAGCCAACATCTGTATTTATTTACTGCGGATACATTGGATCGCTTGTCAAAAGCAGCAGGACTGCGGATCGTATCAATACAACAGTATCAACGCTATCCCTTATCAAATCATTTATATTGGCTAAGTCAAAGCTTGCCTGGGGGACATGAAAAGTGGGCCTTCTTAGACTCGCCTGCGTTAAAGCAGGCTTATTCTGATTCTCTAGCGGCAATTGGAAAATGTGACACTATTGTTGCTTATCTTGAAAAAGAATAATTCTACATTCTTCTTAACTAAAATAACAAATCATTGTTATTGTCTAAATCTAAAAAGTATTGTTAAAACATGAAATTAAAAGAAATTATTAAAACCAATGTAAATGAACATATCGAAACAACTCATTTAGTTGGTGACTTGCTTATAGAGCCTATTAGCAAAGTTTCAAATATATTAGTCGATTCTCTTAATAAAGGTGGTGCTCTGTTATGGTGTGGGAATGGCGGCAGTGCTGCTGACAGTCAACATTTGGCTGCTTCAATTGAGGTTCATTCATTACGTAACTTTATTGAAACAATACGTAAAATACCATTGATAATGGGTGATGGGTTGAAAGTTCTTAGCCCAGACGAAATTGAAGTCAGAAATAAGCTTCGAATTGATGTGATATAGTTACGATTAATATGCAATACGGAATTATGCAAGGAAGGCTCTCTCCAAAAGAGCCTCATCTTTTACAATCATTTCCCTGGGATAACTGGGAAATTGAATTTGATCGTGCAAGGTCAGTAGGGTTCTCTAGAATCGAATGGCTATTTGATAAACCAGACTGGGATAAAAATCCCATTATGAGTAGCCGTGGAAGATCCAAATAAAGTAAGAGTTAATGTGTTAGCCCCTGGCAACATAAAGTTCCTAGGTGGTGCGTGGCAGGAAAAAATAGAAAAAGGTCCTCACAAAGTTGATGCATTTATTAAATCAAAGGTACCGATGAAACGTTTTGGGACTCCAGACGAAATTGCGGATGCTGAGGTGTTTCTTTGTTCAGTCCGAGCATCCTTGATAACAGGTGCAGTTTTAGTTGTAGATGGTGGCCAGACGGTAGGTGTATCCTAATGAAAAAAAAATTGCTTAATTCTCTATTCCGGTTGGATGGTAAAGTAATCATAATTACAGGTGCTGCAGGGTTATTAGGGCGTAAGCATGCAGAAATAGTAGCTGCTTATGGTGGTATTACTATTTTAATAGATATAGATCACTCTGCTGTTAATCAATTAGCGGCTAAACTTGAAAAAGTATACTCGGTTGGCAGTATAGGTTTAAAAGTTGATATTACTGAAGAAATAGAGGTTCATGATAGTTGTCAATATATCATTTCTAAATATGGAAAAATTGATGGCCTTGTTAATAATGCAGCGAATAATCCAAAAGTTGAAAACTCAACCGATACAAATTTTACAAGGCTCGAAAATTTTCCAATAGAGATATGGAATAAGGACATTGCAGTTGGCCTTACTGGCGCATACCTATGTTCAAAATATTATGGAAGTGCGATCGCTGCAAATGAGAACGGAGGGGTAATTATTAATATTTCATCAGATTTGGGTTTAATTGCACCCGATCAACGCCTCTATCATAATGACTCTAAATGTGACGAGTTACAGTCAGTTAAACCTGTGACATACTCAGTGGTTAAAACAGGGTTGATTGGCTTGACGCGATACCTTGCCACATATTGGGCTGATAAGAATGTACGGTGTAATGTTTTATGTCCGGGTGGTATAGAAAACGGTCAATCTGAAGATTTTTTAGAAAAAGTATCCTCTCGCATTCCTTTAGGTAGACTTGCAAAGTCAGATGAATATCAGGGAGCATTATTGTTTATGCTTAGTGATGCGTCTGCATATCTAAATGGAGCAATAATACCTGTTGATGGTGGGAGGACCGCTTGGTGATATTTTTCTCTGACCATACCGTGATATTCACTGAATCGTTAGTATATTATTATGATTATTAACTGGATTGACTCATCGGAATGCGATGTAATGGTCTTTGATGCAGATGGGATCGAACAATTATCATACTGCATTCCAGATGACGTAAAAACAAACATTCTTAATGTTAATGAAGGAGTGAAGCTAATTTTTTCATTACATTTCTTTTTATCTCTAACTAAAAACCTATTGTTATTTAAAAAGCTAAAGTTGGCATTAGTGACAACTATAGTTGAGCATTGGAACCCAAAAATAATTATTACATTTATTGATAATGCATCAGCCTTGGGTAACCTTAAAATAATATTCCCTAAAATACATATGATTTCAGTTCAAAATGGGACTCGTTGGGATTTATCACGTCCCGGACTACAAAAACTTAACTTTGACTACTATTTTAGTTTTGGTGACGTTGAGCAAGATATTTTTAGAAAAGCTGGACATACTGTAAAACATTTTTACCCTGTGGGTTCGGTAAAGGCTGGAGTATTTGATGCAGAAATAGATGAAAAGAAAAAGAAAATATTCGATATTTGTTTCATCTCTCAGTACCGAACACCTCCCTCTTCGTTTTCTGATCCGTGGGAAGAAAATCTACTAACTTCATACGCTTATGTTACTGAGAGAATTGTTAATAACATTAATGAGTTTGCTAAGAAAAATAATTTTAAAATTTGTATTGCACTCCGAGGCGCCGATAATCCAAATGAACAGGAGTTTTTTAAATGTGCTGATAAAAATAACATTACGCTAATTCCAAACAAAGGTTTTCTATCTTCATACAATGCAGTTCGTGCAAGCAAATTAACCATCGCCTTGAGTTCAACACTAGGATTAGAAGCGTTGGGACTGGCTGAAAAAGTTATTGTTTGTAAAGACATAGAGGAGCTTTCGAATGTTGTGATGCAGGGGCTTTGGACTGAAAATTTATGCACGCATGAATTAAAGGATTTGCAAAGATTACATACGATAGATTATAAAGAATTTGAATATAAGGTTTCTGAACTGTTTAAGATGAGCCCTGATGAATACTATTTGTACAGTAAGAATGCACGGAAATACTACATGAATTATGATCCTAATAATCCTCCACATCAAATAATAAAAAACAAAATAAGATCGCTTTTGTTAGAGAATTGATACCAAAGTTACTGTAACTTACTTACATACTATATTGGTTATACTTTTTCGGTTATTGTTCGAATCAATACCGTTCTAAAAACATCTTATTCAATAAATCTAAATATTTATTATTAAATAGATGTGCAATATTTCTAATTATAAAATATATGACTTCATTTAACTTTTAGTTATTTGTGTGCAAAAACAAAAAAATCATATCTTTCATAACTAGCAAAGAAATACATTAAAGAGAAAAATAATATGTATACATCGGAACTCAAAGACAAATGAAAATTCTTGTTACAGGAGCTGATGGGTTTATAGGTTCCCATTTGACAGAGGCGCTAGTTCGAGCAGGGTATGATGTTCGAGCTTTTGTTTTATATAATTCCTTTAACTCATGGGGATGGCTAGAACACTGTAAGGAGGATGTAAAAGGTAAATTTGAGATCTTTTCAGGTGATATCCGTGACCCTTTAGGTGTTCGAACAGCGATGGAAGGGTGTGATGTCGTGTTCCATTTAGCTGCATTGATTGCAATTCCTTACTCTTATCACTCACCCTATACATATATTGACACCAATGTAAAAGGCACCTTAAATATAGTGCAAGCAGCAAGGGATCTTGGTTTAAGTAAAGTGATACATACCTCAACAAGTGAAGTTTATGGAACGGCTCAATTCGTGCCTATTACTGAGGAACATCCACTTCAGGGCCAGTCGCCTTATTCAGCTAGTAAAATTGGTGCGGATCAAATTGCGATGTCATACCATCTGTCATTTGGAACACCGGTAACTACGATTAGACCATTCAATACCTATGGACCACGTCAATCTGCTCGTGCAGTAATTCCCACAATAATTACTCAAATTGCTAATGGTGCACGGGAAATAAAATTGGGTTCAATTCATCCTACACGAGATTTTAATTATGTAGATGACACTGTTGCAGGCTTTATGGCAACACTGAATTCTGAACGTGGTATTGGTGAAGTGATTAATCTTGGTAGTAATTTTGAAGTTTCTATTGGTGATACGGCTAAATACATTGCAAAGATTATGGGAGTTGAGGTGGATATTCTTTCTGATAAACAACGCTTACGTCCTAGAAAAAGTGAAGTAGACAGACTATGGGCAGGAAATATGAAAGCACTGGAAGTGTTAGGTTGGCAGCCGAAGTATAGTGGTTTAGATGGATTTCAGCGAGGGTTAGATGAAACTATTAAGTGGTTTAGTGAGACTATGCATTTAGATTTATATAAGTCAGACATCTATAACCTTTAATCGTAGGATGGTAATGGGAAAATCTATTGGTGAGAAAATTGTTAAGGCTATTAAAGTCGCAGTCAAGACAGATGAAGCGGCTTTGCATAAACCATGCTTTGATGGAAATGAATGGATATATGTAAAAGAATGTTTGGATTCAACATATGTTTCATCAGTTGGTGGCTTTGTTGATCGTTTTGAAACTGACTTAGCAGCATACACAGGTGCTAAATATGCTGTTGCAGTTGTTAATGGAACAGCAGCCCTTCAAATCGCCTTACTCTTAGCCGGTGTTAAACCGAACGATGAAGTACTTATTCCCGCTTTAACTTTCGTCGCTACAGCAAATGCAGTTTCATATTGTTCAGCAATACCGCACTTTGTTGATTGTGAAGAACGTACTTTGGGGCTTGATCCAAGAGCGATACGAGTTTATTTAAATTCTATTTCTGAAGTTAGAAATAAACAATGTATAAATCGTAAGACTGGGCGTGTTATTAGAACTTTAGTGCCGATGCATACATTTGGGCATCCTGCAGATATTGAGGGTTTGATGAGTGTAGCCAAAGATTTCCACCTTACTCTTGTAGAAGATGCCGCCGAATCTCTTGGAAGTTTTGTAAATGGCCAGCATACTGGAACATTTGGATTAGTGGGGATCATCAGTTTTAATGGAAATAAGACTATAACTACCGGTGGAGGTGGGGTAATTCTTACTAATGATGCCTTTATTGCCAAAAAAGCTAAACATTTAACAACGACTGCTAAGATTCCTCATTCTTGGAATTATGTACATGATGAAATTGGATATAATTATCGTATGCCAAATATTAATGCAGCTCTTGGTTGCGCACAACTTGAACAATTGCCAAATATATTGAAGGCTAAGCGAGAGCTTCTCAAACGCTATATATCTGCATTTAAAAACATTTCAGGTTTACATATTTTCACTTCGTCTAAAGGATGTGAGAGTAACTATTGGCTGCAAACACTTCTTCTTGATAAAGCTTTTGCCATACAACGTGATGAGTTTTTAAGAGAAACAAATGCTGCGGGGTACATGACGAGGCCAGTTTGGAATTTACTTAATAATCTTGAGCCATATAAAAACAGTCCAAGTATGAATTTAGATGTAGCTAAAAGCCTCGGTTCAAGAATCATTAATATTCCAAGTGGAATATAAGATATAGATTTCATAGGGTTAGTCTTTTCGTTCTTCCGTTCAATTCGAAATAATAAATCCAATATCTATTAATACTAAATGTAATAATGGTAAAGACTCTAAGTATGTATTGAAAAAAATAGCAGAAAAGCATCTATCCAATGAACTAGTGTGTTGATCAAAACTAGGTCTTCCTGGAGTGCTCGAAGACTGACTTAGCAATAATGTAAAACTAATTAGACTATTGAAAATGTTATCAAGTCAAAAATTTATCAGCAGAAAACTATTTGATATGGAAGTAGTAAAAAAATTAGGAGTAGCTTAGTGATTCGAATGGACCTCATTAAAAAGAAAAAAGACTGGCGAAAAGGATTGCTTTCTGAAAGAGCAACTTTACAACAGGCTATTCAAAACCTGGATGATTCAGGTTTGCAGATTTCGATGGTTGTGGCAGCGAATGGGGAATTACTTGGCACGCTAACAGATGGTGATATTCGACGGGGTCTTATGCGTGGAATGGAGATGAATGAGGAAATTGATTCAGTAATTCATACAAATTTTTTAGTTGTACCTCTACAAGTTGATCGTCAAACTGCTCTTCAACTTATGCAGGCAAATAAAATACATCAATTACCTATAGTTGATGATGAGAATCGTATTGTAGGGTTACATTTATGGGACGAGTTGTTGGCTCGTCCACAACGTAAAAATACAATGGTTATTATGGCAGGTGGATTGGGTACGCGTTTACGACCGCATACAGACAACTGTCCTAAGCCAATGCTGCTGGTTGGAAATAAGCCTATACTTGAACATATAATTAAACATGCTATTAATGATGGTTTTTACAATTTTGTTCTAGCAATACAGTATCTGGGGCATATGGTTGAAGATTATTTTGGCGATGGTAGCAAATGGAATGTAAAAATAGATTATTTGCGTGAGGAAAGTCCATTAGGTACAGCAGGAGCTATAAGCTTAATGAAACCATGCCCTGATACTTCCTTTATTGTAACGAATGGTGATGTTTTAACCGATATACGTTATGGTGAATTATTGGATTTTCATACTCTTCACAAGGCATCTGCAACCATGGCAGTTCGCGCCCACGAGTGGCAAAATCCATTTGGTACAGTACAGACAAATGGTATAGATATAATAGGTTTTGAAGAAAAGCCGGTAATACGCAGTCAAATTAATGCAGGTATATATGTATTAGAGCCAGAGGTTTTAGATTATCTAGATAGTGGAAAGCGTTGTGATATGCCAGAATTATTCAATAATCTAAAGAATAAATCTGCCAGCACGATTGTCTATCCAATGCATGAATCTTGGTTAGATGTAGGGCAAGAAGATGATTATTTCTCTGCTAAAAATAAGTTTATGGAACCTTAACTTGAAAATACTAGCGTTAATAACGGCAAGGAAGGGATCAAAAAGGATACCTGGGAAAAATGTCCGTTCTTTGGGTGATAAGCCACTTATAATGTGGAGTATCGAAACTATTCAAGGAATGCCAGACATATGTGATGTCTTAGTTTCGACAGATGATTCAGCCATTGCTGATATTGGGCGCATGGCGAATGTATTAGTGCCTTGGCTTAGGCCAAAAGAACTTTCTACAGATGAAGCGTCATCTGTAGATGTTTGTTTGCATGCTGTGAATTGGTATGAATCTGAGCATGATAAGTTAGACGGTATTTTACTTTTGCAACCAACATCTCCGTTTCGTAGTAAAAATAAAGTGCATCATGGTATTAATTTATTTCGAGAAAATAATCATCAGTTACCAGTGATAGGTGTCTCTCATGCCACTACACACCCGTATTGGTGTTACAAGGATACTAATGGAGGGTTTAAGCCATATATTGTGGGTGGTTCAGGTTATAGATCCCAGGATTTGCCATCAGCATATGTTCTCAATGGAGCCTTTTTTCTTATTTCACCAGAAAATTTGCGGAAAGAGCGGACATTTTTAAGTGATAAAATGGTACCTTTGATTTTTGATAAACCTGAAGAAAGCATTGATCTTGATACTGAATGGGATTGGATGATTGCGGAAAGCTTTCTTCAGAAACAAAATGTATCATCGAAATGAACAAAATTATTTATTTGATTGAACAACCACTGGATGAAAGAAATTTTTCAAGGTTTGGAATTCAGAACTGGATTGATAATGGATGGCACGTTGAGATTTGGGATTTAACACCATTAGCATACCCAGTAGTGTGGCAACATTTTAATGAATCAGAGCATCAACTTGTCTCTTATGATAAATATTATCCGGTAATGGTAAAAAACGATTTATCCAAATTATATAAAACACATAAAGCGGCTGATTATTTCGTAGATCTTACTGGCATAAGTTTGAATGCAATCCGGGTAAAATTGTATTTGATTCGTACTGGAGCCATCCGAATTACTTGTAGTAATGGTGATATGCCAACGTTAGATATTAAAAAAAATAGAGTTTCAACGGGCAAACCGGCAAGTTTTACTTTTTCCACTTTGATAACAGTATACAAAGGAGTCTTGGAAAAGATAGCTTACAGATTAATTCGCCATTATTTTAAATCTGGGATATCTGTCGTGGCAGGCAAGCAGTCTTTGTCAGAAGCGCAATCTGGATACAGCGGTCGTGATATTATAAAAGCCCATAATTTTGACTTTGATATGTACCTGACTTTATCTAAATTGAATAGTATTCCTAGTAATTGTAACGCCGTATTCATTGATCAAGATTTATGTTTCCATCCTGATTTTCAATATGGTTCCGGCGCAGCTTTTGTAACACCTGAACATTACTTCCCAACTATATGTCAGGGTCTTGAGACCATATCTGGCTTTACAGGTATGCAAGTAAAAATAGCAGCTCACCCAAGATCGACATACTCAAGTCAGAAGGTTAAGGTTTTTAGAGATATTCCTATAGAGTATGGGAAGACTGCTGAATTAATATATAACGCAAAATTTATTATGTGTCATTTTAGTACGGCAGTTCAGTTGGGAGTTTTATTTAAAAAACCTATTATTTTCTTAACAACAGATGAGTTTGAGTTATCATTTATTTCCAGCTATATGAGAAAGTTAGCTGGTCTTCTTGGTAAAAGAGTTATCAATCTTGACTCTGATTTAAGTATTGTAAATTGGGGAAAAGAATTAAAAGTGGATTCTAATAAATATGATGAATACATCGATAAATATATAAAAATTAGTGGCAGTGATGAATTACCATTTTGGGATATAGTTTTAAATCATATTAAATCTGTTGATAAATAGTAATTTTTAACTGTATTTATATGAAAGCTTATTTGAATTATAACTATGATAATTGAAGTTTAATTGTAAAATTATCAGTATTGATGAAAGGTAAAACTTGTAATTTATAGGTATAGCTATGAGGATATAATGCCTAGTTTAATGTCAATCACTCGTTCTTTTGTCGTGTTAGAATAGCGCTCAGATTTCCAAGATGGATGTCGTTATTTAATAATGAGATAGAGACTTGTAAACCTTAAAGTTATCTATCACTTCATATTGTAGGTTCTCCCAAGCATGTTGTATGTGTCTTTTTCTTAATAAATAGTTTTTGAATTTAATGGCTCTAAAATGATGATGAAAGTGGGAATTGCTGGTTTCGGCGTAGTAGGTAAACGTCGAAAGGATTGCGTCGATGCGAATCCTAATCTTCAATTAGTAGCCGTTTGTGATCAAACCTTTAGTGACGATGGCGTCTTTTTTGATGTTGTAAAATACTACCGAGATTATAAAAAACTTTTAACAGAGAATCTTGATATTTTAATCGTTTGTATGACAAATGATATCGC
>Ga0114997_10000448_pt1 | contig 33625 bp, 22 predicted proteins | sample ArcticOcean_MG_C_2_FD_87045 | JGI IMG/M metagenome (GOLD analysis project Ga0114997, IMG submission 87045) | Marine microbial communities from western Arctic Ocean - ArcticOcean_MG_CB4_136 | ecosystem: Environmental > Aquatic > Marine > Oceanic | place: Arctic Ocean: Canada Basin | collected... | reverse complement strand
TCCACCGCCATTTGACAGAGCTTTTTCACCGAGTTCTCGTCGATTATCTCGCACTTGCGCAAAGAGGAGATCCACGCGTCCACTTCAGAAGACGACGCCATTATTATTATTCGTATTATTATAACAATACGTCGAGAAAAGAGAGAGAGAGAGAGGATTCGTTTCCACGGGAAAGAGATGAGTCGAATTCAAATCCCTGTTTTTTGCTCGTCTTTCGTGTCTCTGCTGCGCACAAAACGCGTCTCTCAGTGGGCGCAAAAAAGAGCGCAACCGCCGCCCCGCGCAACAACAACAACAACAACAACGACAACGTCGATCGAGACGACGTCTTTTTATGCGTGTATAACGTACGCCAAAAGGTTGTTTTTTATGACGATTTTGTGTTCAAAAATCCCCCAAAGAAAGTAGTTTCCCCAAAGTCACGACACGCTTCGCTCATCACATCACGCGAGAAGAAGACATGACTTTTGTTGCGGCGAAAGACGAGAGGGAAAACGCATCCTCTCAACGCGCGGTGGAAGCAATCTCGCGCATCGAAACCTTAATAAAATCTATACGAGAAGGAACGTTGCGAGAGGTTGTGAGATCCTGCCTCTCATTCAGAGACCAAACGGAGTTATTGACCGTTCGAGACGTGAAAGGAAGAGGGTGTGTACACTTAATAGCGCAGAGACGAGATGCGGCGGCGGTGGATATTTGCAAACACTTGGTGGAAAACATAAAGTGCGACGTGGAGATGAGAGACGCCGACGGCGCGACGGCGTTGTTAATCGCGATGTCGAGAGCGAATGCCTCAGTTCTGGAGTGTTTGTTAGTACACGGGAAGGCAGACGCGCTGGTGACGTCGAAGGACGAGAGGAACGCGTGGCACTATTTAGCCGAGTGGGACGGCGGCGAAGAACACGCGAGAGAGACGGTGGACGTGTTGATGACGAAATGTGGTGGTGGGCCGGAGAGAGTGAAGGAATTAAAAAGGTTGTTGGAGAAGAAAGCGAGTGGAGGGAATGTCGGGTCGCCGTTTTTGTTCGCAATCGGGTGCGGGTCTCACGAAGTGGCAAAGTTGCTTTCTCGGGAACTCGACGAAGGGAAGGGGGAGACGATACGCGACGAGACGTTGCAGTCGGGAGTCGGCGCTGTGGTGTTAGCAACCGCGAGTGGCTGCGTGGAAACCTTACGGTTTGTTGTAGAAGATTGTAAAATAGATGCAAATCAGAGAGCGGAAGGTGGGATGTCTGCGTTGCACGTGCTCGCCAGTCACCCGAAATGGGCCGGGACGGATCCCGAAGACTCGGAAACGAGAAAGAAAACACTTGACGTTTTACTCAATAATGGAGCCGATGCGAACGCGCGAGATAAAGACGGAATGAAAGCGATACACGCAGCTGCCGCGTGTAGAAGAGAGGATGTGGTTGAGTATTTGCTTTCGCACACGAAAAAAGATGAAAATTTGAAAGAAGAAGACGAGTGGAACGCGCAAGCGGTGATGCGTCGCGTGGAGGATTTGATCATGGAGATTCGCAGACAACACAGCGGCCAAGCGGAAGGCAATCCCGAGCAAAATTTGCACGATTTACCACAAAGTAGCGTAACTAGGCACACACTTGGTCCACAAAAGAAGTTATCCGAGGAGGAAATGAAAGAAGCAGAGCAACATAAACGCCTTGGCGACGAAGCGTTCGTCGGCGGTAAATACCAAGACGCCTTGGACACGTACACGAAAAGTTTGGAAACCGACGAGTGGAACGCGAAAGTGTGGGCGAACAGGTCCGCTTGTAAAGAAAAACTGAACGATTATTTGGAAGCGAGAAAAGACGCCGTCACTGCGAGATCACTCGACCCAACCTACCTGAAAGCCTGGTTTCGTGAAGGCAAAGCGGCGAGGGCGATGAACGATTTCGAGGGCGCCGCGGTAGCGTTTTTTGAAGGTTTGCGCTTGGACGAGAATAACGCGGATCTGAAGAATGGATTCGAGGAGGCGGTTTCCGAAGGCAGAAGAGCGTTCATGCAGCAAGAAAAGAACATGAATAAGAAGTGATGAAAGTATCTATCCAAAAACGCTCGCCTGAGAAAACAAATTGTTTTTGTTGAGTTTGATACACATAAATTCATTAATACAAGTACAGTATGTTTATTTACTACCAGTTGTCATCACGGTCTCGTTGTTTGTGATATCAAAGAGCCGGCGCGAGTTCCTCTTCGTTCTGATGCATACCGTTGGAGTTTTCGTTTTCGGGACTTTCCGCGGCGTTTTGATTCGCCGCGTCCATCCTTCGCGTCGCTTCTTTCAAAATTCTTCCCAGTCGGTCTTCACCGTTGACCATGAGCGTCGCTCGATCGCGTATGATTTCTTCCAGCGCCAATTGGTCGTCTAATCCAGTTCGAATGAAGTTTTGAGGATCGTGCTCGTGAATTTGTAATTGTTCGGCGAGTTGTAACCATAAAGAGTTGTTTTGACCGGCGGAGAAGACGGTTTCTTTTTCTTCCGGCGTCGCCTCTGCCGTCGGCACGGATGCCGTCGTGTTGTTCAAAACAGGCGCGGGAAGAGTCGTAGTTGTCGTCGTAGGTGTGATAGTAATCGTATCATCTGACGACGACGAAATCGTCTGCTTTCTGAGATTCTCCTCCTCCTTCCGTTTCCTTTCGTCCAAAAACCTCGTTCGACTCATCGATAACCTCGCGTGCATCTGATAACAACTCACGCACAGTCGGAACCCTTTTTTTGAAGCACCTTCTCCTTCTTCTATGTTGCTATTGTTGTTGTTGTTACTGGACCTAGGCGAAAACCCACGATCGGCACCACTCGAAGCAGCATTCCCACTATTAAACACCGTCCCTTGACTCTGGTGCGGCGACTGCGGCCCAATCTCCAACATCGTATTCTTCACTCTCTCTTCCTCGCGAACGGCCATTCTTCCAACCCCGACTAACTCCTCGCACGCTTGACAAGAAGGTGAATGTTGTACTTGATGTTGTTCTCCGCGTGATGACATCGCATCTTCGCCGCTTCCATCATTTTTCGTCGTCGTCTCCGTCTCCTTCTCTCGTTCGCAGCACGCGCCGCACTCCCACACGAACCCAACCAGATGTACGTTGCACACGTCGCACCTCTTCGGCGCTGAAATCGACGATCGATCGATATCCTCCGCCGTCCCTACGACTTCATCCGGCGTTTCCGTAAACCGAACCGATTTTTTCCGTCTTTGTCCTCTTTCGTGGTGAAGAGGTTGTTGCTGACTCACCACGCCCCCAAATTTGGCATCGTCTCGGTCCTCGCTCGTTCGCTTCGGCGTCGGCGCTGCTGTCGGAGAAGTGCTGTTGTTACCAACGTTGTTATTGTTGTTGTTATTTTTCGGTCGCGCGTTGACTAAGATCGGCGGGACCGTGCACCGCGCGTACCCGTTCATCGATCGAAGTTCTTTTTTTGCCGACAACAAATGCTGACGTGTAAATAAAAAAGCGATTGGAAAAAACGCTTCTCCTTCGATGAGATTGAGATTTACGACGCTTTTTTACGCCGCGAATGAGTGGTGGTAGTGTTCGAAAGCGAAAGAGAGGAAAGAGGGAAAAAGAAGCTGTGGTGCAACCCGCGCTTCTTCTCGTCTCGCGAGAGAGAGTAGAGTTCCTTTTGTGCAGAATACTACTGCTCTATAGAAAGGAATTTTAACACCGAAAACCTCTGGAGGTTTTTCTCTGCTTTTTTGTCTCTTTTCTGTCTGTCGAAGAGCTTTTTTTTTGAGTCAACAAATGTGTTTAGGGTTTTTTTTCATCTTTGGATTCCTCTTTCTCGTAGAAGCACGAATTCCACCACAAAAGTCCTCAAAGAAAAGATAAAAGCAAGAGAGAGAGACAGAGAGAGAGAGAGAGAGAGAGAGAGAACGATGACGTCAAATCATCATCTCGCGTCGTCGTTTACGTCGTCTTTCGAAATTGGTGTTGTTGCGGGAAGAAGAAATCATCATTATTGTCTTCGCGAGCCGATGATGCATCGGCAGAAAAGAAGAGATACGGACACCATCCTCGACGAGAGAAGAAGTAGTTTAAGTAGGAGAAGAAGAAGAAGAAACCAAATTCGCGCATCCGCGTCGTCGTCCACGACACATTCGGAATACATCGAGAACGCCGCCTCCATCGCGCGAACGAAAAACACGGAACTTCAAATCCAATCTTTACTCGACGTGTTACGAGCGAAAGAAGGTTTGGAAATCGTGGAACCGAACCAGAGGAGAAACGTGCACCCGCTGGTGGTTCCGGTCGCGAAAGAGTTAGCGACGTCGACGACGATTGGGATTTACATTCCACACGACGACGTGGATTCGTTATCCATCGTTCGCGTGTCCTCGTGCGGGAAGTTTTTGACACTTTTGGCGAGAAATCCAAGGGAATTTATCCACCGCGAGATTGTCGTCGAGGAAGCGGCGACGGACGGCGCGGAGAGAGCGCTGTTTGACGCCAGCGGGGAAGTCGGGAAGAACGCGTACGAGTTAAACAACTATTCAGAAAAGAAGGAAAAGTTGACTTTGGACCAATATTTGACGATGAAAGTTGGGAGGTTTCCGAGCTCTTTGAGAGGTTTAGTCGAGCGGCATTTGGAGAGGAAAGACGAAGAGTCCGCGTTGGTCGCGTGCGACGTGTTTAAGAATCAGTTTCAAAATTGTGGCGAAGTGTACGCGTTTATTTCAGACGTGTACGCGTCGTTGAATCGAATGGAAGAGGCGAGAGATTTCGCGCGATCGGGCGTGCAGTGTCCTTGGTCGACGTTTGAAACCCGAGAATCGCTCGATCGGATGATTGAAAGAGCCGGTTGGGGCGAGACGAGCTCGGTGGCTGAGATTAGAAAGATTTTAGACACGAGGAAAGGACCGGGTAGAGATCAGTTCGTGGACGAGAGTAAAGAAAAAGTGAAAGCCGAGGACGACGCGGAAGATTGCTTGAACGCGATGGCGAACGGGGAGAAGGCGATTGTAGATACGGTGATTCAACTGGCTGAATGTTACTCGAGAGCGGGGAAGGAGAAACACGCAAAGTTTGTCATGTGCGCGAGCTCGCCGTTTTGATGCTGCTAAAATAAATCCTTAACGGTTGCTACTACACTACTATACAAATACTCTCTTCTAATGTTATCATCAGTATTATTATCCTCCAATGCGTATCATCGACCGGTTTTCCATGAAAGCTAAATTCTCCATGCCAGCATGTTTCGCTTTCTTTCTCTTCACCGCGCCTTCAACGATGGCCTTCAAATCATCGTCGGACGCGTTATCTACGCGCATGGCGTCTCGCAAAGATACTTCGGCGTTACCAAACAAACACACTTTCAAATTTCCATCCGCTAATATACGCAATCGATTACACCCGCCGCAAAAATGGTTCGTCATGCTCGTCACGAAGGACACCGTGCCTTGAAAATCGTCGATTTGGAAGTTCTTCCCAACCTCAGATTTGGTTTCATCCGGGATTCGCGCAATCGATGGGTACTTTTTTTGAATGGTATCAAACATTTCCGCGTAGGATACCATTTTTCGCGTCTCCCATTTGTTCCCGTTGAACGGCATGTACTCAATAAACCTCACGTTGACTGGTTTCTCTTTCGCGAATTGCACAAAATCTAACAACTCGTCGTCGTTCTGCCCTCTCACGACGACGACATTTACTTTAACCGCCTCTATCCCGATCCGAATAGCCTCGTCGATTGATTTCAACACTTTCTCTAACCCGTCTCTCCTCGTCATGAACTCAAATTTTGCCTTTACCAACGAATCTAAACTCACGTTGATCGACTTCAAACCGTTCCGTTTCAACGCGTCAAGTTTACTCTTCAACGCGACGCCATTCGTCGTCATCGCCACGTGTTCTATCCCATCTATCCTCGATATTCGTTCCACTATGTCTGTTAAATCTTTCCTCACCGTCGGTTCTCCACCCGTCAGACGAACTTTCCTCACCCCGCCCTCTTTCGCGAATAACTTCACCAAACGTTCAATCTCCTCGGTCGTTAATAAATCATCTTTCGGCGCTAAATCGATCCCATCCTCTGGCATGCAATAGAGACATCGCAAGTTGCACCTTTCCGTCAGAGATATCCGCAAATAGTCGTGGTGGCGGTTAAACGTGTCCGTGAGCATGGAAAAATGTTGATTCGTATTCGCCTTCGGTTTTATCTCATTCGCCGTCGTTTGTCGTCGCTTTTTCCATTCGGTTTTAGTCTTTCCGTCGTTTTCGTCGTCGAACAACGGCAGAGGGTTTGCCGCGTATAGTTTTTTCGTAGGCGCGCAGTTGTTAGTACTGAAGAAGGGCGTTCGAGAGACGAGGAGCAGTTGGCGCAATATTGTTACGGAGCTTCTTCTCCCACGCTGCATGATGATGAAAGAGTGGTCTTCACAATGAAGGAAAAGCGTCGTTTGGTCGACCTTTTTGAGAGGCAGTCAAGAGTCAAGTCAAAGAGCACAAACAACTATTTACGTTATACTCCTAATACACGACGTTTCAATTTTCTATTCTACATTATTCGCTATACATCTGTACTATCTCATTCGCTTTTTGACGTCGTTTTAGCCTTAGTGCTGTTGCTGGTATCTCGCCATCAGCTCTTCGATGGGCATGTTCGCTTCGTCTTCCAAACGCTTCTTTTCCTCGTCCGCATCTAACATGTCTTCGTCTTCTTGAAGCGCTTTTTCGTCCTCCTCTAACGTCGATTCGTTATCTTCAGAATCATCCCCGTCTTCGTCTCGATCAAAGTCAGAGGAGTTTTCCGGCGATGAAGACGGTTCTATTTCACCAAAGCGTCGATTGTTCGATTGGTATCGGCGCAGGAGTTCTTCGATCGGGATGTTCGCCTCGTCCTCGAGCGCGTTCTTTTCCTCCTCGGCAGTTATATTCAAACGCTCGTCGTCCTCCTCTAAAGCCGCGCGTTCGTCTTCTTCGATCGTACCTTCGTCGTCTTCTTCGTCGTCCGAGGCATCTTCGACGGTGAAATCATCCGAGTTTGTCATCGCGTCGTCTTCCTCTTCGTTGTCTTCGATGGCCATGATATCGCAGGCGTCGATGTGATCCATACCCCGGGAATGAATACCTTCAATCTCCACGGTATCTTCACCACCAACAACTGCAATGGTAGCACCACGATTGCCGTCGTCGAAGTTCGGTTGTTCGATTTTAATGTCTTCTTCGTCGAGTGGTCGTTCGTCGACCGATTTCGGCGTCGGGACGACGTACTGCGGGATGCCCGGTTTCGAGAAGCCTTCGAGCACTGGTCGAGGGTATCGAGGACCAGTGGCTGGGACGTCCAACTCTGGCCTCGCCAATATAGTCTTCAAAGACAACCATCGACCAGGACCTCGCAAATCTTTGTTCTCTTCCTCTTCTCGTTTCATCGCCTCCTTCGCTTTCTTGATTTGCGCCTTTGTGCGCTTCGCCTGCGGCGCGACCTTCGCCGGTTTGCCTTGTTTTTCTCTGCGCAACGCCGCCGCGGCGACTTTAACCTCCTCTTGCTGCTTCAAAAACGCTTGCATCGCGGCTTGCTCTTCCTTTTCGGCTTTCTTCTTGGCTATTTGCGCGATTTCGCGATGCGTCAACGCCCCTGGAATGGGTGGATCCCAAATCGACCTGCGCGTTGGTGGTTGTTCCTGTTCTTGTTCTTGTCCGTCTTCTACTTTTACCTCTACATCTATCGTCGCGTTCTCCTTCTCTTCCGCCTCTTTCTTCTCCTGTTGCAACCGCAACTGCTTAAACGCATCAATCGTGGCGTAATACAACCCTGATTTCGGATCCCGATACTTTGCCGGTAACCCGGTAATCGCGCAAATTTTCTCCTCTTTCGCCGAAGTCGACGGCGCTTGATCTTCGCTTCTCAAATAAAACTCCGGCGCGTCTCTCTCACTCACCGCGCCTCGGATTAACTCGTACACAATCTTCCCCGGTTTATCGCCTTTCAAACTTCTCTGCCGAATCGCCGGTCCGTCGTACCGCTTTTTCCTATCCATCATCTGATTCTTCTTCTTTTGCTCTTCCTCCAAGTGCAACAAGTGCTCCAACTCGATTAAATTCTTCTTCTCAGTAATCTTCGCCTCTTTGATCATCTCCTCCATGGTCGGAACGACGTACTCCACCTTTGGTCGCACGATTTGCGGTCTCGATTTTCTCTCTCTTTGCAACGCCTCGGACCTTTCACGAATCTCCTTCACGGACGCGCGCGACGAGACTCGAAGTTCCTGCGGTATGACCACCGCCGGCTCCGTCGTCGCCGTCTGTTGTTGTTGTCGTTGTTCTTGATACGCACCACTACCAGCAGCAGCAGTATCACTCGCACCCTTCTCCATCCCTTCCATCTCTGCCATCGCCGTAGGTTTCTTCTTCTTCGTCGACTCGTTTCTCTCCGGCGCTTTCATCGTCTTCCTCCGTCGTTCCGTTCTCACTTCCACTTCCTCCTCGTCTTCGCTCGTTTCCTCCTCGTCGAAATCTTTATCAAAAACGTCCGCGATTTCCTCCTCGCTTTCGTACTCGCTGTCTTCGTGTTCCTCTTTGAACGCGTCTTGGTTCCAGAACTCTTCGTCCGCGGAGTCTTCGTCTTCGAGCATGCGCGTCATGCGGCGACCGCGCGTCGGGCGAGGTGGGAGTTTCACTCCTCCTTCCCCCATCTGATGGCTTTTGCTTTTCCCCGCTTCTCTTTGAAACGATGAGATGTGTTTTTATTATGTTTACGCAAAGCTACAATACTCGCCCCCAAAACTCCCCCCCCCAGTCTGGAAGGGTGATCTCGTACAGAGAGTACAACAGAGAAACAAGACGCACCACCGACTCAACTGCGCGTTTTGCGTCCGTCTTCTTCTTAAAGGTTTGAAATGGTCAGAGGTTTTCAATTTCTCCTCGTGAGGGAAAGTTTTTGAAGAATTTCGCCACAAAAATACTCTAAATATACGCGAGAGCGGCGAACACGCAGAAGAAAGAATACCACCCTGACGCGGTCGTCTGTGTCGTCCTTGTCGTTGTCCTTGTCGCCGTTGTCTCTGAGAAGGAATTTTCTTCTCCTTGCGTCATTCAAATGGGAAACAAAACCAACAAAACGAGGAACAGAGGAGGAGCCGCCACCACCACAAATGGGACGAGCAGGAGTAAGCGCGGCGGTGATGAAAACAACAATTCTGAAGCGACGAGAAGTTCGATGCTGAAATACTGCGTGGAAATGATGACGACAACTGCGAAGAAGAGCGATGGTGGTGATGATTTTGGAGAAGAAGAAGAAGAATTAGTTGCGAAGACGAGAAACGCGTTACACGTGATGGCTCGATCGAATCTGTTGTCGTTGGCGAGCGAGATGGAGGGCGGGATTTTTTTGACGGAGATGGAGCGCATTTTGGCGTTCGGTAACACGAGCTGGAGTGAAGATAGGAGTGGATTTCGAGAAGTTTACGAAGCGGTTCGAGGCGTGGCGGTGATTCAGTTTGTGGCGGAGAACGCGTCGACGGAGCGGTTCGCGAAGTTTTTCGCGAACTCGTTGAAGAATCTGGACGGTTCGCTCAAGGCGTTGGTGAAAAGGATAAACGACGACGCGGCGAGTAATAAAGAAGGGATTGTGCAGTTGACATTAGCCATAGTGAAGTGCGTAGAAAGCATAGCGAAACGGTCCGGGGCTTTATCTGAATACATGCCCGGGGTGAAACACGAAGCGTCGCAATGTTTCGGAAAGATTTTGCGAACTCTTCTCGGATTATTATTCGTCAACCAAACAAAAACAACTTACGAAACGTTGGAAATGGCCGCGTTAAAGTGTATCGATGCGATTTGTGCGGCGCATCCTGGATCGGCGAAGCAACACGTATTGAGTTTGCAAAGTACAATTAAAATGTACGTGGGAGGCGGGAGTTATAAAAGAAGCCACACGTTTTCCGCGGTCGCTGCGAGATGCTTCGCGTCCGTGTTGAGAGCATCGGGTGGCACCAAAGAGTTGGCCCGAATTTGGCAATCGACCATGCGCTCTGCTTTAGTCCAAGCGCACCATTTTGCGAAAATAGCGTTCGATGGTTTTGAAAAGTTGGAAGTGGCTGAAAAAGGATTAAAAATGCTCACGCCGGTTGGATACGAACTTCCCGCCAAATTTCTCGAGCACACGAACATACAAGACACGTCGAGGGAAGGCGCGCACGATAACTTGGACAGCGTACTACTCGTGTGTGAAGAAATGTTGAATTTGAAAGAGTTTCCAGTATCCGTGAGCGTGCCTATTCAATCAATCTGCGAGCTCGCGAAACGAGTTTTGAAGTGCAACGGAACGCCACTTTCTCAATCGCCGGGGCTTCCTCCAGGTGTGCCGTCTCCACGTTTGAGTGCAAAACTTCCATGCACGCACGAAAAGGCTTTGATGTTGTTAAATGCGACGATTTCAGCGACGAAAATAACGTTTGCGCCGACGTGTGGTTTCGCGTGTACGATGTTGGACGATTGCTTGCGAAACACCGTGGCAAACGATCGCCCCGGGGAAGTCACGAACGCATCCGTTCGATGCGCGGCGTACGACGTATCCATAAACTTAGCGAATACTTTAGGCGCGGGTGCGGTGAAAAGCTTCATATGTGATTCAATAGCGTTACACGCCATTGAGGATGCGGCGGCGACGTTCACGAACGTGTCGTTCATCCGAGCATCGTCCGCGAGACAGTACCAATCGCAACAACAAAGAAAGAGGAAGAAACACGGCGCGCACGGCGTTGCGACCGAACAAAATCCCGAGGTAATTCGCGAAATAGCCGCAAGAGTTGATAACGACATTCTCTTAGCCGGCGGTATGACCGCATCGAATCGCGTTTTGACTTCAACCGCGGCGCTAAAATGTTTAGCAGCGTTTTTGCGCGTCGGAGGCGCTTCGATTTCTGGAAGCGCGAGACGTGCCATCGACGACGTCGTTGCCGCTGCGTACGAATCAAGCGTTATCGAACCTTTCAATTTGTATCGCGACGAAACGTGCAAGAGAATGTTGGAAGATTTAAAGGCTGCAAAAACGGAGGCGTTGTTGGCCTCAACGCTTGCGCCGACATCGCATCGACCGAGGAACAGCGCGTTGACGTTTGCCTCGTTCGCAAATACATGCGACGTAGCCTCCGTACACGCGCGCGTTGCTTTGGAGAGTTTGTTGCATCCATGCGCGCCGCCTTTATTGGAGCGCGCGAGTAATTCGCTGAAAAATGCGACGAGAGAAGAAAAAGTAAAGTGGTCGTTGACTGATAAAAATAACACCGAGCACGCATTAGACGATGGTTCGAAACCGACTTGGGGGGACGACGGTGAGGAAGAAGAAGATGAAGAAGGAGAAGAAGAAGACAAAGAAGAAGAGCCAGTGGCGATGGATGACGACGATGAAGAGCAAGAACTAGAAGTTGAAGACACCGTCGTCCAGAAGCCGAGGCTACTTCCTCGAGAAGGAGAAAAAGAGGAAGTTGAAACAAAAAGGGTTCGGCCTCCCGGCGCCGCCGGCGCCGTTCAAGAAGACGACGAGTTTGGCGCGTTTGGCGTGCTGGTGAATTCTAGTAAACTTCGAATCTCGGACGACGCGTGGATTCCATCGAAAGCGCCTCGGATGGAAGACACAGAACAAGAAGACGAACAACAACCGAAGAAGAAGAAAAAGTTTGGCAAGTCCTTCGCTTCGGCTGCACAAAAGCAAGCCGCCGCGGCAAAAGAAACAGAAGATGACTCCGATTCTGACGGCGCGCTCCCCGACATCGTCTTTGGCGATGACGACGACGAAGACGAAGGAGAAGACGAGCCGCCGGCATCAAGGAAGAAACCGAGAAAAGGAAAACGCTAATACTAGCCCGTCGTCTTCTCTCTGGCGAACGAAAGGATGCATTAAAGTTGTTACGTTAGAATAAGAACTCTCTTCGCGGGCGACCGCTTTTATACATTAAAATGCTACCTTCGCGACACCGTCTCTTCTAAACTTGTTGCAAAAAGTACAGCAGTCGATCTTTCATCTGTCGTTCCGTCGGCAATCCTTCGATCCTGTCCAGCACTTTCCCTTTGTGAAACAACACAAAGGTCGGCAACCCTTCGACTTTCCACTTCGAGCTCAACTCCACGTATTTCTCCGTATCGATTTTCACGAACTTCACCTTATCTTTAAACTCTGTTTGACTTGCGAATTTGCCGCACATTTCTGAGGCGAGTTTACACGGCCCACACCACGTCGCGTAGAAATCCACGAGGACTGGTATTTCCGATTCGTCGATGAGTTCTTGGAAACTGGTGAATGTTTTCTTCGTCGAGCATTCAATTTGGCTGCTGCTCGTTTTCCTAAAACTCCTCCTCCTACTACTACTCCTCCTTCTACTGCTCGTCTGAGACATCAAAAAGAATCGCGACGACGACATAAACGACGACATACCGCTCATCGTCATCGTTGTATTATTCTCTAAAGTGTACGACTCGTGGAGTGTTTTGTGAGGGAAAACAGACAAGAATTAGTTCCCGGAAAAGTTCAAAAATCTCCACAACAGAAACACCAAAGATGAGGAGGACGACGACGAGTGTAACCGATAAAGAAGACGAAGAAGAACACCAAATGCACGAAAAAAGAGTCTCGCAAGTTTTACGTGAACTGAAAATCAAAACCGGCGTCCTCCGTCGCCTCTCCAAAGAAAGGGAAATGTACGAACGAGAAGTTTTGGATTTCACGACGCAAATAGAAAAAGACGAGATTGACCAAAAACGAGACGAAGGAAACGACGACGAAAGGAACACGAGACAACGGAAACAGTGCCTGGAAGAGTCGAAAGCGATGGTGAGAGACACGTTCGTTCGGTTAGAAAAAGCGTTCGTGGATTTAGAGGAGTTAGTGGAGAATATCGTCGACGGCAAGGAGGACTTTGATTTGAGTGATGATGTGACTGGGAAGGAGGAGTTTCGACTCGCGAAAGAACAAGTGGAACGAGTGAAACCGAGTTTGTGTTGACTTTATGATTATCGCGCAAAATTGCGAGAGTGATGTGACAGGGAAGGAGTCGTTTCTCAAATCGCGAAAGAACACGTGGAACGAGTGGAACCGAGGAGTTCTGTGTTGACTTTGCGATCGCGGGTATGCGCGCGCGACTTGACTTTGACTACTACTACGTGTTATATCTAATTCTATTTCTTCTCTCTCTCTCTAAACTTTGCTCTCGTTTTCGTCATCATCTCACGAAGGTTTGACGGAATATGTCGTCCTCGTCGTCGTCGTCGTCGTCCTCTTTGTTGTACGCGGATGATTTGGAAACGAACACGGGTAGAGGTAAACCGTCGTCGATATCGCCGGTTTTCCCGGTGAGCGCTTCTTTTTTCATCTTTTGCAACTTGAAGTTGTTATAGCCGATGATACCCATGAGACATAGGAATAATCCGAAGACGTTGTACGCGTCCAAGACGTCGCCGTAGATCACGACCGAGGCGCCGATGGTGATTAAATCTTTCGCCGTGCCTATGATCATGACCGTAATCGCCGAGGTGGTTTTTAACAACTCAAACTCCGATAACGTCATACCGAACGCCATGCACGCGCCGAATAAAACCGTCGCGAACGCCTCTGCCCACTCTTTGCCGGTGTGAAAACTCCACTGTTTCGCGTCCCACTTCTCGGCTTCCCACCACTGCTCGTGAACGCAACTAAACGAAAACGTCACCACCGTCATCACCGGCATCGCGTGGTACAACAAAATAACCGGATGATGTAAACCGTATTTGTTCGAGCTCGAGGAATGCATGACTTTCTGTGCTACCACCCACCGGACCGCACTCACCGCCGCCGCGCTCAAACAAATAAAAAACCCAATCGCGTTAAACTGCGTCTCCCCGATCACCGCCGCCGCTTCCCCCAACATCACCGTCACCACGATCCCGGTTAACGTCCACGAAAACTTCTCCATCCCGGTTATAAAGCTCACAAACAACGTGAATATCAAACTCGTCGTCTTCGTCAACGTATAAAACGACACCGTAATGTACACTAAACTAATATTACTCAACCCGATATCTAACCCCATAAAAAACCCAACCGGCAAAATCGTTCGCATCCACGAATCCGTCGGCACCACCGGCCTCCCTCGCGTGACGAACCGTTTATCCCGATCGTTAAACAATTGCGGCCATTGCAACGCCCAGGTCGCTAAAAGCCACTGCATGAAGAACTGACACGACGTGTATAAAAGTGGCGCCGGGAACCCTTTCTTGCTAAAAATCGCTTTGTTATACAGCGCGAGCGACGCGGATAACACGAACCAGAGGGTCGCTAACACCGCGCATTTAATGTACAGCCATTTGGTGTCTCGATCGATGATCTTTTGCGCGTACGCCGTGGACACGTTTTTGTTGTGCACGTTATCATCGTTTTCGTCGTTTTCGTTTTCGTCGTCTTTATCGACGTCTTTATCAATCAAAAGAACTGAGCCTCCTCTTCCTCCTCCTTTACCGTTCTCAAAATCATCATCATCATCAGCGTCTCCGACGACATCATCGTCGGGTAAATCGTCTTTTTGTAAAGGTGGTTTCATCTGTGAATTAGTATAATCCTCGTCCCCGATTTCGCCGTCTTTTACTGTTGTTCCTGTTGTTGTTGTTCCCATCGTTACTCTCGGAGTATGAAGAGAGGAGTCTTCGCTCCTCCTCGCGCCTTGATGAGGATAGTGGTGATGATCTTCTTTTTTTCCCTCGTTGTTTGCCTCTTTTTTCTGAGGCCAAAATTTTGAGGAAAATGGACTACTTTTTTCACTCTCTGTTTCTTTGTTTTCTCCTTTTCCTCCTTTACCTCCTCTCTCGGTCGGGTTTGGAGGGAGTAAACGGGTGGTCTCGTCCGGAAGAGATGGTTTAACGATAGTCGTCATCGTAAAAAGCTCCTCTACGAGAAAAGCGAGAGTTTATTTGGCGGAATGTTCTCTACTCTGTGTGCTACTAATACATTCTTCTTTTGTTATTATGTAACGTGCATGGACTCCCCCGCATCATCGCCGATGATGCTCTCTGTCTTCTCATTGACGACGACGAAACGCACGCACCCCTTTTACAGAGACAGACATCCTTTATTCGTCTATTCTTAGTATCTCTCGCCTCTCTTTCTTCGTTTTGTGTTATGAAGCAAAACGAAGAAGGAAGCCTAAACCAGGTGGTCTGTCCCGTGCACTCGAATGAATGAGGCCGCGCACGTTTCCTTTTCTTGGTGTTTGCTCAAAAAAAGAGAAAAATATTATTTAGGGTATCATGTGCTAAATTATTTTTCTGAACCGAAAAGAGAGGACACACGGATATGTTTTTTTCTCTCTACTGTTGTTTTGCCGTCGACCGTAGTATATAACCTCAGTGTCGGTGTGCTTAATAATACACACTGTTTGCCACGTATCTCAGTAGCGAGGAGGGGATCTTTCAGTGTTTTGAACCCTGTTTTCTTTTGCTCTCCGCAGCATTTCAAAGGAAAGAACTAATACGATATGAGAAGAGGACGATGAGAAAATGACTTTTCACGACGAGGCACCATCATCATCATCTTCATCGTCGAACGGAGAAAAGACGACGAGGAAAAAAGGAGAGAAGAAGAAGAACAACAACCACACGACGGCGCGAAAAAAACCCGCCGGTCTTTCTTTGTTGTCCGTGCCGAAAGAAGACGACGCGGCGAAGGAGCAACAGTACCGATGGTAATGATGATCATCGTTTTTCTTTCCTCTCTCTCTCTTTTTAGATATAGAAAACAGCTCGCCAGCGTGTTGATTCAAAGAATATGTGTGACGCTCTCGCTGACATCTCTTTTTCGCTCTCTCTCTCTTTCTGACGAACAAAACAAAAGGACGGGATCGGGGACGTTTACCGAGGGCGACTTTTCCATCGGGAAACTGGGCGTGCAAATATCCACCTCGGACTTGTCGAAACTGGACGAAGAGACGCATTCGCAACTGTCGTTAGAAGAAGGATTTTTGGGCGCGGGCGGCGGCAGAGGATTCGAGTCGCGGTCGGTATCCGTGTCCGTGTCCGCGACGCAAAGCGCGAGCCAGAGTCGGACTGCGTCCGTGGTAGATATGGTTGGGTTGACGAGGAAGATGGAAGAGACGGCGATGATTCGCGCGAGGCAACGACCGAACGCGACGAGCGCGAGTACTACTACTACTACTAATAATGATACGAAAAAAAACGAATTCAACTACGATAGAAACAACACTACTAATGATAATAACAATAGTAAAACGGAAGATCAGTCGTTTTCGTCGAGCACGACGGACGGTGGGAGAAACGCGAGCCGAAGTAACACCACGATATCAATGACGACGACGAGAGATAACACGAATAATAATTCGATCGAAACGGACACGGTTGGGGGGAGCAGTCGAGGAGGAGGAACGGATGCGAAAAATTCACCACTCGATCAAAGTTTAAATACGTCGTGTTCGAACAGTTCCTTGGTGAACGAAGAAGGTGGAACGCCCAAGTTTGGGACGTTCTTATCCACTTTAGACGATTTAGATTTTACGAACGCGAAGATATTGGGGTCCGGAGCCTCTGGCGTCGTGCAAACGGCGTTGCACAAACCGACGCAGAAGATGGTGGCGGTGAAATCATTTCGAGTGAATTTAGACGACGATAGACGAAAGGCGATGATTACCGAGTTGCGGACGTTGCACGAATCGAAATGCCCGTACGTTGTGAATTGTTACGGAGCGTTTTTCGCGGACGGCGCGACTATTCGCGTGGTTTTAGAACTCATGGATGGCGGATCGTTGGACGCCGTGTGTAAGAAGAATAAGAACTTACCGTGGAAAGAGGAAAATATAGCCGCGGTGGCCAGTCAAGCGAGTACAGGTTTACACTATCTGCACGATGTCTTGCGAGTCGTGCACCGAGACGTGAAACCGTCGAATATTTTGTGCTGCTTACAAACAGGCATGGTGAAATTGTCCGACTTCGGCGTGAGCGGGCGCTTGGGCGAATCTGGCGCCGAGTGTACGAGTTGGGTAGGCACGGCGACGTACATGTCGCCAGAAAGAATTCGAGGCGATGGGTACGATTACAAAACTGATTGTTGGAGCTTAGCGCTGACACTGCTTGAATTCGCGTTTGGTAAGTTTCCGTACGCCGTGGTCGCATCCAACGAAAAGAAGCAACAACAACAACAAAACAACGAAGGCGGTTTGCAAAAGCAAACGTCCGGAGGGGGTTACGGTGGGTTCTGGGATATCATGGATTTAATCGTCCACGGGCCTTCTCCGGAGAGCGAGCTGTGCGAAGAAACGCACGGTAAGTTTACGGAAACGTTTCGCGAATTCGTGAAGAAAGGACTGCAAAAAGACGCCGAAGCGCGATATACGGCGAGCGAAATGGTGGAACACGAATTTGTCAAAGCGCGTAGTCCAGAAACGGATGCGCGAGCGTTTCATGCGTTTCTGAAATTTGTATTTGAAAAGAACTGATACGATACGATACGATGCGATACTACTACTATATAGTGCAATAGATTAATATATGTCATATTAATATAAAATGATATTGATGCAACACGCGAATGGTACCATGATTAAATTTATCCGCCTTTCTGCAGAATTTTCAATTTGATTAGATTTCGGATGCACTCGCGCTCGACAGAAAGCTTGTGGGTCGTCGGCAACGTATTCCTCGGATGCGTTGCCAATAACGATCGTTTCGGTAATGTGATGTTAAACTTCTCGTCGTTCTTTTCTACTTCTTCTTCTCCCTCGCGCTCGCTATTACTAAACAACGAAAGAAGTCGCCGTTTCTTCTTGCTATTACTACCTCTATCTGCCGCCGGTTTCGGCGCATCTAACCATCGGTTCTTTGCTAATCCTTGCCCATGTTTCCTTTTATCTGCCGGCCCTCGATTTTTCACTTTATCGAAGTACCATCCAGCGCCGCCGCTAAACCCAAAGGCGCTCACCTCTTTACAGCTCGCCAACAGAATGAGGAGCGCTCTGAATCCTTGCGTGGGAAGGTGATCCCTCTTCGTGAACCAATCCGTCCTTGACTTCCTCGCAAAGTTCGGATTAATCGCGTGCACTTTCGTTCTCGCCATCTTCTCCAACTCTGAGTGACTGCCACGGTCTCTTCCCGCCGCCCACTTCCCTAAACACACTTCCTCCGGCTTTTCTCGCCAACCGAAATACCCCCCGTGCTGCACTCGAAACGTGGTCTTAAAACCGACATCTTTCTCGTATCCTTTCGTCGGCGCGCCGTTCATGCGCATCACCACTTCGTGAGTATCTATCTTAACCCCTAACTTTTTTCCTCTCAGCGTTTTACTCGAAGCTACAATCGCACAGCTCCTATACGGCTTTACGTTTCTCTCGTCGAAAGGTCCGTCCTTCGGCAAGCGTTTCTTCACGCCGGTCGCTTTGCTAATCGAGTTCAAATTCCGATCGGTTTTATACTTCTCCACGGCTTTTTGCGACACGGTCCAGTAGTGTTTCCCAAAGTTAAAACTGTCCCCGACACACTCTGGCATTTTCTTCGTTATTGTGCACGGTAATCGATCGAGGTACGCTTTGGCGCAGATTTCGTTTTTACCACCACTAGAAGCAGCTTTGGGAACTTTTGGTCGATACTCGGTTGGTGCGATGATTACATCCGCGTCGTCGACTTCAAACCCGTTCGCGAACGAGTGTTTGTTTCCCAACAAGTAATCTCGCTCCTCGGCGACGTCTAACGCTGATTCTTCCTCTTTTTCCTCCTCGTCGATGTCGTCGTCGTCGAAAACGTTAAAGCTGTCCTTGAAAAACTCCATCGCTTGCAACGCAGTCTCGCTGATATCTTGATTGGAAATTTTAGAGAGGCTCTCGCGCAAGTCCTCTTTGGAGGAGGACATGGCGGAAAGAAGGAGGGTCATCACGAGGAAGGAGACAAAGGTGACCAAGCACAGCGCGCACTTTCGGCGGCCGCCACTTGCTGCCATTCGTCGTGTTTCTCTCTCGCTCGCTTGTCTCTCTTTTTTTACGCAAAACTTAATTATAATTAATTGTGAAGCAACAAGGAAACGACGAAAGAGCAAGAAAGAAGAAAAAATGAAAACTGTTGTTATTGTTTAAGATGTTGTTTAAGATGTTTGTGCTCTTGCCGCTCTGCGCGCGTTGGTGTTTCAAACTCTATGTTTAGGCTAAAATTATAAAGGCCTGCTGGCGTGAAGTGCACGAGTACCTATACCTGTACTGTTGTTACCTCGAAGAAGTGTACGAATTCAAGCCTTCGATGACTTCGCCGACGAAAGCGCTCGGGTTCGAGCTTATCGCCGATAACCATTTCCGTCCAATTTTCAATCGCTGACCGTTGGTTGGCATGCGGTAGAGGTACGCTAATCTACGCAAAGCGAACGCGGCGGAACCGTCCAATGTGGTTTCTTCGCCGACTGGGAATTGGACCGCGGCTTCTTTGTCGCCTAAGGTCATCATGTCCCCTAGGTGTTGGTAGCGAAACGGGAGGAGGGATTTTTTGTTGATGGCGGACCAGACGTTCCAGGCGCAATAGTCCGCGGATTGGAAGGCGACTTGCGCCGTAGCAGGCTTTTCTTCCTCGCGATTTGCGGCGTCTTTTTTTTCGTATTCGCGCTGTATGCTGTTATCACCCAAGGCGAAAACTCGGTCGTACCCGGCGACTTTTAAGGTGGAGTCGGTGACGATTTTCCCCGTCCGCGGGTCTTGCTCAAACGGCCAGTCGTTTTCGCTGGTTGGAAGTTTCGCCGACAAACCAACCGTCCAACAACACATGTCGACGTTTTCGATCGTTTGCAAAGATGAATCACCCTTTGTCAAAGAAATGTTCACTTTACTACGATCGCTGCTACTCTCGCTGCTACTCCTTTCAATCGCGCCGACCACTCCGTCTACAATTTCCACGTTCGAGGCCTTCCCCAACGCCTTCCTCGCCACGTTCTTTCCACCTACCGTCGCGCTACTGAGCACTTTTCCATTCTTTGCGACCAATTTAATTTTCACGTCTTTTAATCCGTCTTCTCTTTCGAACCATCGCGCTAAACACAACGCCAACTCTACTCCCGCGTACCCGGCGCCAACCACCGCCACCGTCCTCTCGCCCCCCTCTGCACCATCTTCTTTCAATCGTTCAATCTTCTCCCGCATTCTTTTCACGTCATCCAGCCCGTTAAACGGCATCGCGAATTCTCTCGCGCCTTTCACGAAATTTTTCTCGGACTCGAAATCCACCTTGGCGCCGAGCGATACGACCAAGTAATCGTACTTCACGCGTTCCTCTTCCTTCGTCTCCATATCTCGCACGATAACCTCCCCACCGGTCCCGCTGACTTTGGTCCCGCTTTTCGTTTTCAAAACTTTGTCCGGTTCCACTCTCATCGCTTCTTTTTGCAAAAATCGTACCGTCGTGTTCTCCAACAGTTCCTCGTACAAAGGCGCCACGTCCGTTTCCTCCATGTCCGAATTCAACAACTCGTACATCAACGGCTTAAAGAGAAACTTCTCGTTGGTATCGATTAAAGTCACGATCATCGTTGGTTTCTTTTCTCGCTCGTCTTTATTCGTCGTCTGAATCGTCGTCAACAAAGAATCGAGCTTTAACGCGCAGTACAGCCCGCCAAACCCGCCGCCGAGGACGACGACTTTCTTCGGTTTTTGCACCGACGACGACGGGGAAGAATTCTCATCAAACGCCGCCGAGGACGACGATTGCCTCCTCCTGCTCCTCCTCGAAACCACCTCCTTCCTTCGAATTTGATGACTCGTCGTGAAGCTTCTTCTTAACAGCAGCAAGGATTCTTCTGACATGGTGATGAATGATGTGTGTTGTTTCTCGCGCGTGAAATCGTCTCTTTATGGATGACGTAAACGACGACGTTATCGTAAAAAAGACGAATTCGTTCGTCACATCTGCGGACGTTTATTGCATCATTCATGACGTCTTCTTTGTCCCCATCGTCTTTAAAATACTCGTTATTAGAGAACAACGCGGAGAACAACATCATCGGCGGCGGCAGCACGATGAGGAGTAGCGCGACGGGGAGTTCTTCTTCCGGGAGATATCATCATTCCAACGGTGGTGGTTGGGACGAACCATCGGTGGATACGAATGGATTCTCATCGAACACGAAAGGTTTACTCCTCGCCATCGGCTCTTCTCTCTGCATCGGCGCCTCGTTCATCATAAAAAAGAAAGGGTTAAAACTGTCGAGCTCTCGCGCGAATTCGAAAAGAGCCGGCGACGGCGGGTTCGGGTACTTGCACGAACCTCTCTGGTGGGTCGGCATGCTCTCGATGACGCTCGGGGAAATCGCGAACTTCGCGGCGTACGCGTTCGCGCCGGCGATTGTGGTCACACCTTTAGGCGCGTTGTCGATTATCATCTCCGCGGTGTTGAGTCATTACGTGTTGAACGAAAAGTTAAACACGTTTGGGTGGTTAGGGTGCGCTTTGTGTATCGTCGGGTCCGCGAATATCGTGTTGCACGCACCGGAGGAGAAGGAAATCGATTCGATCAAAGAGATTGTGCGTTTAATGCTCCAACCGACGTTTTTGTCGTACGCGGCGTTTGTTTTAATGTTTACGTTTGTGTTGATCACGCAGATTTATCCGATTCACGGGACGACGCAATTGTTGGTACCGATTGGGATTTGTTCGTTGGTTGGGAGTTTATCGGTGATGAGCGTGAAGACTTTAGGATTGGCGCTGAAGATGACGTTCGAGGGCAACAACCAGATGCGGGAAATCGAGACGTGGGTGATGATCGGGTTTGTGATTTTTTGCGTGTTGACGCAGATGAACTACTTGAATAAAGCGTTGGATACGTTTAACACGGCGATCGTGACGCCAATATATTACGTGTGTTTTACGACGTTGACGTTAACCGCGAGTTCGATTATGTTTAAAGATTATTTAGGGCAAGGATACGCGGAAGTTTTGAGTCAGACGATCGGGTTCGTGGTCATCGTGAGCGGAGTCTTTATACTCAACGTGACGAAAGACATACCGCAAGAAACGTTGAATAGAAAACGGTGGATCGTCACCAGGCAAGATAGTCGAGAGTTTGAAAACGTGCAAGAGGAATATCGCGATAGTTTGAAAAAAGGTAGCCACAATAATCTTTGATTATTTTTTCTCTTCGCGTAATCTATAATAAGAACGACGACGACGACGACGCTTTGTAACATTAGTAGATATCTAATATATTAAGTATTATTATTATTACTATATTTCAAACTCAAATCGTTTTAAAGTAAACCTAAAGATGCGGCTAAGGACATATCCGCACCACCTGGCGACGTGCTCGCGTTCGGATTGGCACCTCCGCCCGGCGGACCCGGCGACATTTCTTTGAGAGGTTTTGGATCCGTCGCCGGCTCTGGAACCGCGTCGTCGTTTTCCTCTTTCGCGCTTATGCCATTCCCCGGAGTTTCGTTCGCGCCGCAGCCATTATCATCGTCCTCAGAAGTCGACGACGGTTTTTGCGCGTTCATCATAAACTTTTCGTTTACTCTCCATTCCAATTTACCATCAATCAGTTCGTAAAATCTTTGCTTGGCGTCCAGACTCACGTGTTCGAAACAAAACCTCGAAAATGACATCGCGTTCTTCTCGCACGTTTCCGACGAACACGTCGTCCTCGTTCCGTTTTGTTCCCGCTCGTGGTCGCCTCCTTCGTGTTGTTGTTGTTGTTGTTGTTGTTCTCCTTCGACGATAGTATTTTCTCCGTCGTCTTTAGCTGCTTTTAAACCTCTCGCGTTTGCCAGCGCCGTCGCCGCCGACTTCAACCCCACGTGTCCGTGTTTCAGCTGAAACTTCCTGTGTCTCTTCCTCATCGTTTCGATCAAATCGTAATACGTTTGCTCGTACACGCGCATCAGCGCTTCCACGTTTTCTTTCCTCTTCACGATCAACTCTCGCGTGGAAATCGTTTTCGTTTTCGTCGACTGAATTTCCGAATCCTCCTTCGTTTCTTTGTCGTCGTCTTCTTTCTTCATCTCTTCTTCTTCTTTGTTCAACGCGTCGTCCAACTCGGAATCCGAGGCGATGACGGTCGCGTCATCCTCATCGTCGTCAAAGTTGTTTTCTTTTACTTCTACTTTTTTCTTCAGTTGCACCGCGCCGTAATCGTCCTCCGACGACTCGTGCAATCGCAAAAAGTCGTCATCGTTTTTTGTCTTTCTCTTCTTCTTGACCGTCTTTCTCTTCACATCGACGACATTCGTGGTCGTCGGTGAAGCCGGTGCTGGAGCTTGAGCTGGTGCTGAAGCTGCCGGTGGCGCTTCAACGCCGTTGTTTTCGTCCATTTTTCTCTTCTGTTCTTCTGTTGTTTTCTTTCCAAAAGAAGAAAAGAGAAATTTTAAGAATTTGAGGTTTTGGTGCCAAAGGACAGACTTGACGTTTGTTGTTTGCTAGGAAAAGTGCACATAAATTTAAAACAACTTTTTTTTTACACACTACCACATAAGGAAGAGCGCTCACAAGCGGGCGTTTTTGTTGTTTTTGTCGTTGTTGCTGTGCTTTTTCAGAGAGCGAGAAAAGGACTTCCGTTGTTGTTGGTCTTTTTCTTCTTCTTTTGCTTTTGCGCGCGCAAAGTGTGTCTGCGAAATTGAGAAGTTTTTCTCTAGCTGTGAAATTGGGGAAAAATGAGAGAGAAAAGAAAAAAAATCACATCAACTGTAATCAATTTTCGCGAAGCGACGCGCGAGAAAAAACGCTCCAAAAACAAAACGAAACGCATTCTCGAGAGGCGTACTACACGCGTGGTAGTGTTTCAGTCGCTTTGAGGATATCGATCGTCGTAAAGAGATCGAGTTTTAAAGAGAGACGACCAACAACGACCGTCCGCGCGAGTGCGTTTTTTTTTATTCCAAAATTCGGAAAAGGAGCTCGAAAAGACGGGACGGGACCGCTCTCGGAAAAGGTCGCTCTCGCATTTCATCCGAAAACGAGTTTTTTTGACAAGAGGAAGTGATTGATTAGAGCAGAGGTTTTTGAAGAGGTTGTTTCACTGTAGGTGCGCAGAAAAAAAAATATGAGCAACTACACTACTACCGTTGCGGGGACGACGGCGGGAGGACATATCATATCATCGAGCGCGGTGGTGGAAGACACGCACATCGAGGAGCAACTGAATAGCGTTCGCTTGGACGGGGAGAAGTCGCCGCTGACGAGTCCGAAAAGAGGCGGGCGTCCGAGTAAGCAAAAAGTGAGCGCGTTTAAAGAGGGGCCTGGGGAGAAAACGACGACGACGACGAGTTCTTCGACACGAGCGATGGGTATTCCGACACCGAATACTGTGACGACGCCTTCTTCGTCTTCGCAAAGTGACGATGGTGCGTATACTGCGCATTATGAACAGCAATATCAACAATACTACGCGCCGGCGACGAACGCGGCGAACGCGGCAAATAGTTACGAGTATACGCAACACGGAGGGATCGGGGAAAACAGGGGTAACGAGAATTTTATGTACGCGAGGCAAATGTACGAGTACGAGATGGCGTGGAGGCAACAAGTGTCGTACGCGACTGGTTCACCGGAACAGATGATGCCGCTTTTAGTAGGATCGCCGCCGGGTGGACCGCCGCCGCCGTTGATGGGTGGATTTGATCCGAACGAATTCGCGAGGATGCAACAGGCGCAACAGATGAACGCGGCGTATTACGCGATAGTCCCGACGCAGGAAATGCTTGAAATGTACGCGGCGCAAGGAATGCCGTTTCCTGAGAACATGATGGGTATGAATGGTCGTGGTGCATATGGTTCAAACAATGGAAACGGTTTTCAGATGAGCAACAACAACAATAATAGTCATCATCACCGGTATGGATCACGGCAACAGAGAGGCTATAACAAAAACCACCAAAACAACAACAACAACAACAATAATAATAATAATGGATATTACTCGTCGTCGTCGCTCAACGGGTCCGACAGAGGAGGCATGGATTCACGAGGCAGTTCGAGAAACGGGCGACAGAGGAAAAACAACAACTTTGGTCACATGAACAATCGAAGAAGCGAAAACGATCTTGGTAACTTCTCAGTGTATAACAGCAGTAACAACAGCGGTGACGCGGATGTTTATGGAATGAATGCGAATAATAGCGGCCCACCGCCGTCGGAGGCACTCTTGAGGTACAAAATGTTACGCATCCCCAATTCTGGAGGAAACGCCGGTCGCGGAGGAGGCAACATCTCCAACTCGAACAGCGCGAGTGAAAATTTGAACGACGATGGCGGTGAATTCACATTTCAAGAAGTAATTGGTAATTGCGTGGAGATTTCGAGCGATCAGCACGGTTCGCGGTTCATTCAGTCGCACATCGATATCGCGGCTGACCCGGACGGAAGTAAGTTCAACCAAGTCCTGGAAGAAATCTCTCCGAATTTCAAGACATTAGCCGTAGATGTGTTCGGGAACTACGTAATTCAGAAGTGTTTCGAGCGCGCCAACGAAGACCAGCTGGAATCGTTGCTCGAAAAAGCCTCGGGTGAAGCGTGTTTGGAGTTGTGCTTGAACGCTTTCGGGTGTCGAGTCATCCAAAAAGCCTTGGACGTGAGTTCCCGAGAGCAGCGAGACACGTTATTCTTTGAACCGCTCAAACGTGAGCTCGAAAACTTGTGTTGTGATCAGAATGGGAACCACGTGGCTCAAAAGTTCGTCGTAGAACTCTCCGCCACGGGCGATTTGGAGAACTTTGTAAAAATTATTGTAAAAGACGCGGAGACGGTCCGCAAACTCTCCTCGCACCCGTTCGCGTGCCGAGTCGTCCAACGCATGCTCGAACACTGCACGGAAGAGCAAAAGAACGTGTCTTTTCTACCAGCTATCGTCGAGAAAACAACCGAACTCGCCATCAATCAGTTTGGAAACTACGTCGTTCAGCACTCGTTGCAATACGGTTCCGAGAAGTTCAGAAAGCAAATTTTGAGAGAGTTGGCGACGGAAATAACGTCTTTAGCCACGCACAAGTTTGCATCGAACGTGATTGAAAAATGCATGGCGTATTGCGGAAAGGAAGAAAAGAAAATCATGATCGATAAAATGCTCGGAAAAAGAACCGCATCCTCTGACTCTGTGCTCGAACCAGAAGATCCAGGAGAAGGCGGGATCGAAGAGAAAGATTTCGAGGGCGTAGACCACCTCCCGAAACTCATGTCCGACCAATACGCGAACTACGTCGTCCAAAAACTCCTCGAAATCTGCGACGACGACCAGTTTGAAGAGTTCTTAACGCGCGTTCGCCAACACGTGCCGGAAATGAAAAAGTATGCCTACGGTAAACACATCGTCGCGCACGTCGAGAGGATCGTCGAAAAGCGAGGCGTACCGACGCCGGAGACCACCGCCGCAGATGAAACACGAGAAGAAGAAGCCTCCTGAGCGTCCTCGTTGTCGCGCGCGCATGTATACGCCGTTACTGTTATCATTATCATCTTAGTTGTATTATTACCATCATTACTGTTATTCGATATGTATTATTACTTAACAACACTCATTTTATTATCGTGAGCAAAAACTCCACACAAAAACAAAAGAAAAGCTCCGTTTTCTTCTTTAACTTCTTCTTCTTTAACTTCTTCTTCTCGCGGTAGTATTACCACTCTGTTATTATTATTTATCAAACGCATCGACAGAAAACGCGTTTAAGGAAGAGAAAGAACCAAACATGACGACGCTCGTGGTTTCGTCGTCCACGTCGTCGTCTTTTCTCTTCTCGAAAAGAGAAGGGCCCCGGGGACGACTTGGAGGAGGAATGTGTTTTCCTCTCCGGAAGGGAACACCACGAACGACTTTACCTCGCCGACATCATCATCATCATCGTAATAATCGAAAACGAACGACGACGAGTATTCCACGCGCCGCGTTCTTGCGGGATTTCTTGAAAGCGTCGTCCAAAAACAGAAAGGAAGAGAGCGGTGCGGTTGAACTATTTGAAGGCGAGGTGAACGAGATTCTCGAGTCGGCGCGAGTGGCGGTGTTTCCAACGGCGGAGGAAAAGATGATGAGCGGCGATGCAGAGGCATCCTCGTCGACTCGTTTTAATAGTGGGTTTCATCAAGGCGAAATCTGGGGAAACGGCGAGCATTTAGGCATGGATGTGAGATGGAAGTTGGCGTACGCGAACGAAAATTTCATCGACGAGTGCGTGAATCCGCACTTGGCGTACGTCTCCGGCTTCGACGCCGAGAGGAACGAAGTTTGGGAGACGGATTTTAGCGGATACACGCAGACTTTGGATTTAGACGATCGCGAGGCGGCGTTGTTGGCGACGTGGATTCGAACTGGGTATTGGGTGTCTAGAGATTGTTTGGAGACGAAAGGATTGTTGGAGGTGACGTACGTGAAAGATACGAACGAGAATGAACGAGTGGTGGCGGTGAAATTGAAAGACGACGGGTTGATTGTCGCCAACGTGTTTTTATGTAAAGAGACGTATTTGCCGAAGAAAGTGCAGATTAAATGTTGCGGGAGCGTGGAGACGTGGAAGTATAGTCGATGGAAGGCGTACCAGCATGGTCAGTTTATGTTTGCGGAGACGTGTGAGATTATTGGATCGAGCGGAAGTACGCAAAGGTTTGACGCGCAAGGGTATAGGGCAAAGAGTTCGTCCAAGACGTTTAGTAGTCCCGAAAAGAGGTTTGATGGCGAGTTGATTTCGATTGAAAATGATGACGATAATAGAGTGGGTGAGAGCAGTGGTAGTAGTAGTAGCAGCAGCAGCAGTAGTAGTAAATACAACGTCGAGGTTGTAAAATGTTCCTCCGATCACGTGTTAGTTCGACCGTACATCAACGGTCGAGACGTCGGTCCGTTCATTTTAGATACCGGGGCGAGTGGTCTCGTGTTAGACCAGCGCGTTGCGGACGATTTAGATTTAGCCACGTTTGGCGAAGTGCACGTTTCTGGAATCTCGACAAAAGTCAAATGCGCTTTCCGCCGCGCGAAAGAGTTGAAGATTGGTAAATTGAAGATTGAAAAGCCAGTGTTTATGCAAATGGACGCGAGTGGTGTCGTTTCCGGATGTAGCGAGCGCGTTGCGGGTATAATCGGTTTCGATGCGTTCAAATCTTCTATCGTTGACGTTTCTTCCGGCAACGACAAAACGGTCCACATTTACCCGAGAGGTTATTTCGATGCGAACGACTGGCCGTGGCAAAACGTTTCCATCGTCTCAAACGTTCCGCATTTGAAAGCTCGATTTTCGGGGAAAGGTAACCACCAAACCAAATTAAGGATGTTCATGGTTGACTCTGGTGCGGGTGGAGCAGATGTCATCTTCCACGGCCGTGCAGTCGAATCGCTAGATTTAGAAAACGCGTTGCTTTCCAAGAACGAAGTTCGCCGAACGTCGACGGTTCGCGGCGTGAGCGGAAGCGGCGGTGGTGGTGGCTGTGCCGAGAAGTGCGTAAAAGCGACGTTGGATTGGATCGAGTTCGAGAACGAAGGTATGCGCGTCCAGGAGTTGAAGACGCTCTTAGCTAACGGGAGTGGCTTTGATTTAAGCGAGTTTGGCGTCGGTATGGTGTGCGCGAACTTTTTAAATTCGAGACGCGTGGTTTACGACATGCCCAACCGACGCATGTGTTTGTTCGAGGAAGAGAAAAAGCCAAACGATTAGTGTATATAGTTCATGGTGAGTAGTATATCATCGCTATATTATCAGCACAGATAGATAGGTACATTAGAAACGTGGTTGAACGTTATAGCACGTTTTTTCTAGAAGGCGTCGTATTGTTATTATCGTTGTTCATACTTCCGGAACTTGAGGTAAATTCATAATCTGATCCACCGCGTCTTTCGGATCCACGTCTGCTTCCAATATTCTCGCCACCGCGGTCAACACCGGTAACGACACTCGATGTTTCCTGGCAAGCTGAACAACCGCCCCAGCCGTAGCCACGCCTTCTGCGACTTGATTCATCGATCCTAGAATTTCCTCTAACGTTTCCCCGCTCCCTAATCTCAATCCTACCGTTCTATTCCTGGACAAGTTCACGAAACACGTCAACATGATATCGCCGGTTCCACTCAAACCGGCTAAAGTCTCGCTCTTCGCGCCTAACTTCCCAGCCAACCACCGAATTTCCGCGCATCCTTGCGCCACCAAAGCTGCCATGGCGTTGTTTCCCAACTCCAGACCCTCTACAATACCTGCCGCAATCGCCAACACGTTCTTCAACGCGCCGGACATCTCCACGCCAACCACGTCCGTGCTCGTGTTCACTCGCAAACACGAACTCCCGTAGAGCGATTGCACGCGTCTCGCCAACGCTTCGTTCTCCGACGCGGCAACAATTCCGGTCGGTAAGCCTTGCATCAATTCCACCGCAAACGTCGGTCCGCTCAAAACGCACAAAGGTTGGTCCCTCTCCAATGCATCCGGAATAACCTCGGACATCATCAAAGACGACCCGACTTCCAAACCTTTCGACAAACACAACAGAGGCGTTTTCGGATCGATGATATCCTTCACTGAACTCAAAAATTTCCTCGAATGTTGCGTCGGCACCGCGTGAATGATAAAATCGGAATCCTTCAACGCCTCTTTCGCGTCCGTCGTCGCTCGTATATTCTTCGGTAACTCGTACTTGGGCAAATATTTCGCGTTGCGATTGGTCGCGTTGATCGTCTCCGCCTCTTGTTCGTTTCTTAACAGTAAAACCACGTCTAAATCGCTCTTGTTCCTCGCCAATAACGTCCCCATGGCGGTCCCGAACGACCCGCCGCCCATGATGGTTACTTTCTTCGTGTTCGCCAGAACGTCCTCGTCGTTCTTATTCGCGCTCTCTACGAACGACTTCCAACGCATGATTTTCTCCCACGATTCGCTCACATCTTTTCGGTCTTTCTCGGTGATGCCGGAGAGGAACTGCTCGTACGCCCCGGATGCTTGACAAGGGACGATAAAATGACCTCTTCTCCTTTGTCTCCTTCGTTGGTTTTCTCTTCCTGTTGTTCTCGTTGCGACGAACAAAACCGTTTCGCTTTTGAGAAAAGTGTTATCCACTTTTGCCACCGACGGTGATGAAAATGATGATGACGATGTTAAAAATCTCGAAAAGCTCCTTCTTTTCCCTCCTCCTGGTCCAACGCGATTTTGCCTCCACCGTTTCGAAGAAGAGGAAGACGGGGAGGAGGAGGAGGCGCGGCAGACTGCCGTCGTCGTCGTGAAAGTCGCGCTGCTGTTGCTCATGGTCTTTTATTGGAGAATTCCAACAGAGCGAGCGAGCGAGAAAAAAAATGGCAGAAAAGCAACAGACTTGACCGGAGCAAAAACACAAAAAAACTCTCGTCAAAAGCTGCAGTCTCTCTCTCTTTTTTTGAGCGAGCGAATGCATTTCGGTCTCCACGTGTTGCGTTCACATTTTTTAGATCTCTCGAAAAATCGCCTCTTTGTGCTTTTGTCTTGCATTATTAAAACATTCGAGAAGGACGAACGCGCGTCGCACATAAAAAACGCTTCTTCATTCTTCTTTCCTCGCACGCCACATAAAAAAATCTCAAAACACGCACGCATGCGAGGCATCATCTCGCAACAACAACAACAACGGGCGGCGACGACGATCGGATCGTTTAACAGTAGCAGTAGCTTTGGTGGTAGAAGTACTTCAAAGAAGAACGCTCTCGTTGTTTTTTGTGGAGGTTCAGGCGCGAGAGCGAGACGGGACGAGCGACGAGCGCGTTCGAAACATTCTTCGGGAGGGAAATTCGAAGCGTCGTCGTTCGGGTCGAACGCGAGGAAGAAGAAAGAAGGCGAGACGCTGACGCGAGCGATGCGGGAAGCGCACCACGCGAAAGATGAAAAGAAGACAGAGGAGGAGACGACGAAGAAAGAGTACTCGAAAGATGGAACAGATCTGATTGAAATCGACGAGATGTTAAAGCCACACGAAGGGCATTTGCGATACCGGTGGGAGAAGTTTCAGGAGGTTAAAGGTTCAATCGAAAAAGCGAGCGGTTCTTTGTCTGCGTTCGCGGACGGATACAAAGAATACGGGTTTTCGAAAAAGGAGGACGGGACGATCGTGTATAAGGAATGGATGCCGGCGTGTAACCACGCGGCTTTAGTTGGGGACTTTAACGGTTGGAACGGCGAAGCGACGCCGATGGGACGAGATGATTTCGGGAACTGGTCGTGCGAGTTACCGGCGGGGACGATTCCGCACGATTCCAGGGTGAAGATTCGCTTTTTTAAGGACGATGGACACGTGGATAGAATTCCGGCGTACATCAGGTACGCGAAAGTGCCGCCGAACGAGATGGGCGCGAAATACGACGGGATTTATTGGGATCCGCCGAAGGAAGAGCGACACGAGTGGAAGTTTAAGAAAGGTCCGAAGAAACCGTCGGCGCCGAGAATTTACGAGGCGCACGTTGGTATGTCCTCGAACGACCCGAAAGTTTCCACGTACAGAGAATTCGCGGATACGGTTTTACCCCGAATCAAAGGCGGTGGCTACAACAGCGTACAATTGATGGCGGTAATGGAACACGCGTATTACGGCTCGTTCGGGTACCACGTGACGAATTTTTTTGGCGTCTCTTCGAGGTCAGGCACCCCGGAGGATTTCAAATATTTAGTCGACAAAGCGCACGAGCTAGGTTTACGGGTCATCATCGACGTCATTCACTCGCACGCGAGTAAAAATACCGAAGACGGTTTGGCCGGTTTCGACGTCGGGCAAAAAGCGGAAGACTCGTATTTCGATGTCGGCGAGAAAGGGTACCATTATTTGTGGGATTCTCGCTTGTTTAAATACGACAACTGGGAAACGCAACGCTTGCTTTTATCGAACGCGAAATACTGGATCGAAGAATACGGCGTGGATGGGTACAGATTCGATGGCGTGACGAGCATGTTGTACCACCACCACGGTTTGAATATGGAGTTCACCGGAAACTACGAGGAATATTTAGGCATGAATACGAACATCGACGCGGTCGTTTACCTCATGCTCGTCAACGACATGTTACATTCCAACTACCCGGAAGTTGAAGTCTTTGCCGAAGACGTTTCTGGTATGCCCACGTTGTGCAGAGACGTTCGCGAAAACGGCGTCGGCTTTGACGCTCGATTGGCCATGTCCATACCGGACTTTTGGGTGAAATACTTCAAAACGCGAAAAGACGAAGATTGGGGCATGCACGAAATCATTTCCACTCTGTGCAACCGCAGATACTCAGAAAAAGCGATCGCGTATGCCGAATCGCACGATCAATCCATCGTTGGCGATAAAACAACCGCGTTTTGGCTCATGGACGCCGAAATGTACGGCCACATGTCCGCGACGCAACCCATCACCCCGATCATCGAAAGAGGCATCGCGTTGCATAAAATGCTTCGTCTCATCACCATCGGTTTAGGTGGCGAAGGATACCTCGCGTTCATGGGCAACGAGTTCGGGCACCCAGAATGGGTCGATTTTCCTCGCGAAGGTAATAACTGGTCCCATGACCACTGCCGACGCCGATGGGACCTCGCCGACGCCGAGCATTTACGATACAAAGATATGAAGAACTTTGACCGCGAAATGCTCAACATCGAAGATGGGTTCAAGTTTCTCTCCAACGGTCACCAACACGTCTCTACCGCGGACGATAACCGCAAAATTATCGTCTTTGAAAGAGGCGACTTACTCTTCGTCTTTAACTTGAACCCGACGCAAGATTTCGAAGGGTTAGAAATCGGCGTCCCGAAACCGGGCAAATACGTCTGCGTCTTGGACACGGACGAAGGCCAATTCGGAGGTCGCAACAGAGTCGATAAAGGCACCGAACACTTCACTTCGCCGGAAAAAATCGAAAGTTGGGTCGGACCGTACCCGCAAGAGCCGAGAGAGTGCTCGATGAAAGTGTTGAGTTGCTCGAGAACCGCGCAGGTGTACAGGAGAGTCGACGAGAGCGAGTTTATGAATAGCCACCCCGACGCCGCAGCCGTCGCGAGGTAAAAATGGATTTGAGAGAGAACTCGGAAAGAAGAAGCGCTTTCTTTTTTAATAATAACATCATCACTCGCGGTATACATAACTAACTCTCTCTCTCTCTCTCTATCGTAGTAAAACTATTACGCTATGATGTATGAAGATTTTTTTGCTTGCATGCCCCTTTAAAATCGTTGCCGTATTAGAATTTGTATTATATATATTACAGAGTTGTTCACAACTTTGTTTTTCATCGCACGCTCAACATTCGTATTTCAACGCGTATGTTGTGCCGTATTACATTCATCGTGCTTCTTCCTCGCTCGCGCGCATATTATCTCGCGCATATATTATCTCGAGCGGGTATTCTTACAGTAGTAGTATTATTATTTTTACGCGTGGGCGTTGACGTTTCTCAAAACGCGCAACTCACCGGCGTCGTGAAACTTAATAGACATCCCAGGCTCCAATTTCACGCGCTCTTTCTTGCGCACCTCTTTAATCGCCCTCTTCTTCGAGTCTCTCAGTTCCACGCACCCGTCTTCCACTTGCATGTAAAAACAGTCGTCCCCTTTGTGCGCTTTGCGCTGCGCCGAATCGACGTAGAATCGCAACTTTGTGTGCTGCGCGTGTTGATTCCACTGCTCGTACTCTTTGGTTGTCTCGTCGATTGGAATCGTCAAACACCCACCGCGATGATGACTGCCGGAGAGCATCATCGGCATCGTTTTCTCCGCGATTTCGTTCGAGGCAGCGAT
>Ga0114997_10000443_pt1 | contig 33859 bp, 27 predicted proteins | sample ArcticOcean_MG_C_2_FD_87045 | JGI IMG/M metagenome (GOLD analysis project Ga0114997, IMG submission 87045) | Marine microbial communities from western Arctic Ocean - ArcticOcean_MG_CB4_136 | ecosystem: Environmental > Aquatic > Marine > Oceanic | place: Arctic Ocean: Canada Basin | collected... | reverse complement strand
GGTATTGCTAGAAGCTGTATGTCAACATCGGATTTTTCTCCGATGACATCTAGGGCTTTCTTAAAGGAGCCCACGGTGTTTCCGTCGGTTAGACCTCTGGTGCTGTCGTCCATTTCACCCTTGGCAGAAAGGTTGTTAAGTCGTGAAGCGTTTTTATCAAAGATGTTTACTCCGTCAAAACCTTGCTGGAAAGGCATCGTAAACTTAGCAAGCCTTCTTACTGCCGGGCTGGCGGTATCGTCAACCTGGAAAGCTCTTGTCTTATCTGTGACATTTATCGAGATGTTGCCACCTCGAACATATGACCAGCTGCTGACCAAGAAGCTATCAACTGTAGTAGCAAGTCCGTTTGATCCCGTTGCAACCCTTACGTTCTCTAGGGAGAATCCGTTATTGTTGAATCTATCAGAATCAAGAACGAAACCACTTGAATCAGTTTCCCCAGCATTAGATCCTGTCAAAGTATTTAGGCTTGACGGATGCGAGTCCGGGAAGAATTTCGTAAAGCTTGCAATAGTTGGATCAATTACTGTGCTCTTGTTGGGCTCATTAAGAAGAAGTTGCTTCTCAAACTGGACACCCCAGTATAAAGCTCTGTTTGGAATTTTTCGAGGGGCTAATCCTGCAGCCAGATTCTTTCTCAGCGGAACTGGAGGCTGAACTACTGCCTTGAGGGTAAGTGAGGTATTCTTTTGAGGGCGACCTGATGCTCCGGCTGCTGTTTCCTGCTCAGGAGGCGCACAAAGAGCATTTGACCCAGATGTGTTTAGGTGATCAAGGCCGCGGAAGCCTATGGGTAATGCTGTCGAATCTATCTCAGCTTCGTCGACATCAGACGCCATCTCAACTCTTATTCTAGAAGATACGTTAGGATATTTTCCCTGAACAATTAGTTTTTGAGATCCGGCTGCTTGGTCGAAATCGTAGAATGCATTAAGGTCACCAATTCTTCTACTGATATAATTTGTAGAAGTCGGATCAAGGTTTAGGCCTCTGTGTGCCTCGTAAACAAAGACATTTTCATCATTGTCGTAGAAATCTCTAACGACAAGATCGAAGGTACCGTATTTATCGAGAGCGTCAGGAGACTTAGATACGTTTTCAATAGAAACCTTATACTTGGTATTAGAACCAACTGGATCTCCTGCTCTGCCCTTAAGGACACCATCACTCAGCAAATGAACTCTAAATAAGTTCTTTGAAGAACCGCCAAATTTCTGTGACGTGATGAACGGAGTTCTTGCTGCTCTAAATCTTTCTCTAAAGTTTTCAAAGTTTGGTGAGGCTGCGGCGCTTGTGTTTCTATCAAGCGCGCCGGTCAGCATGAACGCGACTTCGTTGCTTCCAGAGTAATGGCCTGCAGGACTAATTGCCCCATTTATGCAGGATCGTCCGGCTGTAGTGATGCCTGAGCCTGTTACTATTGCGTACTCAGGATAAACATCATAGTGTGCATAAAGAACGTACCCGTGATCTTCGAGTGCCTCAGGATCCTTGTTGAACACATTTGCAAAGTAGTCTCTATCAGTTGGATTGAAGGAAGCTGTTAGAACTCTTGGAAAATCAACGCCCTTGTGACCGGGAAGAAGCATGGCAAACTTCGGAGAAGAATTAACGTAATTAACTGTCCCGGTAAGGAACCCTACTGTTGCTCCTGTAGCATCTGCGCCATTTTGACCTTTGTAAGATGATGTCATCGTAGCGGTAGGTGTATTGCCTCTGTTCATCACGCCGTTTGAGCACGAAAGGCGCAAGTTAACACCTGATGCTGCTAGAAAAACACCTCTCAATATTGATCCGGCGCCCCTTACAAAACTACCATCAGCTGCTCTTTCAATTCCGGAATCTTGCAAGAAAGTACTTCCAGCTGATTCTGACATGAAGCAACCTAGGAAGAAAGCTCTTCCTTCACCAGCACCACCGGTATTTGCTTTAGGATTGTCTCCCAGGAACTGTGAGGCAAGAGGTTGACGTTCGCCAACAATAAATCCTGCTCGTGTAACAGTACCATCTGTAGTAGATCTTCTTTTACCGTTGCCGGCGCCCAGAACCCTGACGTAGGTCAGTGCGCTAGCGTTCCTTAGCCACTCTTTTGCAGCTATTGGACCGAACTGGTCGCCACTTATAAATCCGAATTTTGATTCGAATTCTGCGAAGCTTGAAACTGTGATCGGAACAAAGGCCGGCCCTTCCTGGGCCGTCCCTATGATTCCGGCAGGAACGCCAGTCGGACCTGTCGGGGCTGGTCCGGACCTGTCGATCTCAAAAGCTCTTACCCCGGGGCTTTTAAAAGTACGTTCGGCCATTACTTAAATCTCCAAAAAATCATCATTCTTAACTATGCTCTACTCAAAGCTTACGCCAGCATTTGTTATGACGAAGTCAATTGATATAAACTCAACGCTTCTAGTGGGAACGATTACAATTCTTCCATTGAGCCTATTGGACTCAATATCTTCTTGTGAATTGTTTGAATCGTCCATTACAACTCTAAACTGCTCTATTCCGCTCTGAGCCTGTACTACTGCAAGTAGAGGAGAAACTTGAGCTACAAATTTCGATCTTAGCGCGGGTGTATTTTGCTCAAAAACAAATCCGTTCGCGACCTGCGTCACTAGACGTTTTACTTCGAGGAGCATTCTTCTAACATTAACTCTATCAAGAGCAGACTTAGCTAGTTGCAAGGTTTTTTGACCGAAAATTACAAACCCTTGTTGCGGGAATGTTGCAATCGGATTAATTCTTGCGTCGTAAAGGTCATCTCTATCTCTTGCTGTCAGCCTGACACCTACATTTTGAACAAAGTCTAAAGCGCCTCTATTGAATCCTGCAGGTGCAAACCACGGATATGATACCTTGTCATTAAATGCGAGTGCAGCCAGTGCGGCGATGGAAGAAGGAACTTCTACATTAGCTCCTGTATTAGCATCTTTAATCACTACGTTAGGGAAGTACGATGCAGCTGTATTGTTATCGATAGTTCTTCCCTCAAATTCTGCTATTGTCTTTGGCACGCTTGGGCTTGCCGTTGAATCATCAAATAACCTATTGCCATCGCTATCATATTGTTCAATATCTAGCAGCAGCAAAGACTTGCCATAATCCTTGTTTCTATCAAGTGCGTGATCAGTAACAAATGATTCTCTTATACCTGGGATTGACAAGATATTAGTGTTGACCGCCAAAGGATCAGTCATGATATCAACTGCAGCTCTATATGAAGCAACTCCATTGTTGTCTTTCCCAGAACCTGCAAGGTTTGTGCTCATCCCTGGCGAAGTGAAGGAGTTATTTGCTCCACCACCCGAATCTAGGGAAGTTGCCTTATCATTTAATCTAGCGGCATTTCGATCAAGAATATTCAAGCCGTCGAAGCCGCCGTAAAAAACGTTCGTAAACTTGGTATACTCCGTAAACTTATTAAACGTTATCGAAGAGCTTTGATTAATCAGGGTTGCCAAAGTAATTCTGTTCGCACCTTCACCCTGGCCGTCGTTTACTGTGTACTTAGTAGGATCAATCAAGCCGTCTCTAATGTATGCAGCTTCTCTCATAAAGGGGTCAACAGAGCCTGTAATTTCAGTGTCGTTGTAAGTTCCTGTGGAAGAGCCTCCAGCGCGGCGAGACAAGGCGACTCTAGCAAGGGTGAACTTGTTGTTGTTAAACGTCTTGAAGTCCAAAGCCTTTGCAGGAATAAGCTGGGATCCTGTCACTAAGACGTCCATCTCCTCAATTCCCAAGAACTTGGTTTGATCAATGAGGCCTAAGTTAACTTCTGATGAATTGTTAGATCGAAGTGCTGCATTAGCAATGCCTGATGTCTGAATAGTTGAATCAGCAGGCACCATTGTGGTTTTGACACCCCAGTAAAATCTAGCATCGACTGTTTCTTCATCGCCCGGGAATCCAACGAATGGCGCTGTGCCTGATTTGACTGCTCCGTTTGTAACCTTAAATCTTAGGGGTACTGGCGGGACGATTGAACCAGATAGGCTCTCATTGTCTAGGCGCCCAGGTAGAGAATCAGCGTTGTGAATTCCAAGGCGTGTCCGTGCAAACGGGAGAGACGCAATGCCGTCACCTAAGTTATCGTTGGTCTTAAGTGTCGGAAGTCCTCTAAATCCAAACGGGAGGCATTCTTTAGGAATGTTTCCGTCTGCTAAGTCGGCTGAAAGCACAATCCTTATGATGTTTGATTTGTTCGGATATTTTCCGGTTACAATCAGTTTTCTTTCTGTTTCTTCAATTGCATCGAAATTAAATGCAGCTTTTCGATCACCAATCATTCTTCCAATGAAGTTCTCGGAGCTAGGATTTAGATCGCAATTCGGGAAAGATTCCAGAACCTCTCTTGATTTATCAGTGTCTCTATAGCGGCGGACCTGGACCGTAAAGGTTCCGTACGGATTGTTTTCGTCTGTTGAACCTCGAATGCTAGCTATCGAAACCTTGAACTTTCCGACCGGATATTCGCCATCATCGATGGTTTCAAAATGGAACAAGTTATATTCAGTGCTACCAAAAGGCTGTGATATGAAGCTCGTAGTTCTAGAGGTTGTATACCTGGTATCAAATCTACCAAATGCTGTCAAGAAGTTTTGGCCGGCTTTATTATTAGGGGATGTAATAGAAGACCCTGACATCATTACGACAGATTTATCTGCTATTGACATTGCTGCTAATTCTGTCTCAACATCAAATGCTGCGTAGAGCAAATGCTTTTCTTGAGAGAATTTTGCAGGATTAGTATTTAGAATATTTCTAATGTAATCTTTGTTGCGAGGGTTTAACGATGCGGTTAAAACTCTAATACCGTTTGCAGCATCAGGTGCTTCGCCGCCGAAAGAAGTATCTGAAGATGAAATGATCAGCTTAAACTTCTCTGCCATTCCGGATGTATTACTTGCGGAGGCAGGAGTTGCAATGTTGTCGCCACCCTGTAGCGCAAGATAATCACCTTGATTATAAACTGTAGCGTTGAGTGACGCGCTTAGAACACCTACCCGTGCATCATTTGTGGTAAAAATAACACCTCTGATTAGATTGACGTAGTTAGCATTTCCAACAGAGTCATTATGCGTAAAGATCGGGTAACCATAAGTTTCTGATGCTGACAAGAAATGTCGCGCTGCCAAGAAATGCACAGCACCCGGTGACCGAGTGGCTGCTGTTGTTACAGGTGAAACCTTAAACCCAGCATTTCTAACAGTTCCTTTTATTTCTGTATCTGTAATATGCGCGGAAGTTGTATTAGATCCGGCGCCTAGAACTCGAACGTAAGTTACGGCATCTCTACTCTTTAAAAACTCGTTAACTGCGTACGGTCCGAATTTCTTAGAATCTAAATCGCCGAATTTTGTCTTAAAGTCTGCCATTGATCCGACAGTGATCGGAACAAAGGCTGGACCTTTTTCTGCGGTGCCTATAACACCTGCAGGCGTGCCTAAAGGACCTTGGACTCTTTGTGTTAAGTCAACCTCTTGTTCAAAAAACCCAGGAGATCGAAAAGTTTGCTCAGCCATATGATTAGTCTCCTACAGGACTCACTAATGTCACATATAAATATGCAGAGAAGGTTCAATTGTCACTTTAAAGCTCATCGATCTTAGTGACGATTCTCGCGCTAACAACTGTCTCACCTTTTCTTTGGTTTCTTGTGAGCACTTTTAAGTACTCAACCTCGCCCTCTTTTGTAAACGGGTTTCTTACTTCTGTCCTTGCTTTCAAGTACTGGAGACGATCATTGTCTACAATATCACCCGCTGCATTGATATCATTTACATCGCTAAGTATAAACTTGTCAATTTCACCTGTGGGATCTGGTAAGCCAGACGGATGCTGGACTATCGGAGCATTCGAAGTGAATACATCAAAATGAACATCAGGTGCTGAAACAAATTTTCTAAACGGGCTCATGTCACCGGGGTTTTGAGAAGCAACGATATACCCAGGCACCTTGACATTAAATGTATACCTGATTATTCTTTCATCGTTTGTAAAGTCATCGAAATTATCTTGATTGCTGACTGTTGTGTCAGGGTAAGCTACAAACCAATAGCCTTTATCAGATTCTAACTTGAACTGATTTCTGTTGCCTGTATAAGCTCCCACAAGCCTCTCGATCATCTGGTTCATATGAATTGTATAGGATGTCCAAAACGTGATCTCATAAGAAACATCAATAAAGTGAGGAAAAGGTATAGTGATCACTTCATATATGTGATGATCATGAACTGTATTCGATATCAATGGGCCGCTAGAAGCAGTCTCAACTGGATTTCTTCTTGAATTTACAGTTCCTGCCTTTGCAGATTTTGGGTTTGTTGACTTAGCATCATTATTAGAAGATCTAACGTTTTCCTGGTGAGTAAGATCTTGCCTGTTGATTAAGTTTTGATAAACTGGGTCTCGCTTGCTCAGTTTTCTTTTTATGATTAGGTCACCAACATCTGCAAGTCTCTCTGCAGAAGAAGACTGGTCAATGGATGTTCTTCGAATTGATATCAAGGGAAGTATAAAAGCATCATTTTCATCCTTGATCGGCTGGCGGCGCTTAACTAGAGCGAACCTTTCTCCAGTCGCAAAAACAACAGGTACATCTCGAGATTCATTTTTTTGAGTTACTGTAAACTTTATTTCTTTGTTGAAAAGATCAAACAGTGCTTTATCTATGTCTTCTAATCCACAAGGCGGGAGATGAAAATCGTCAGGGACATTTTGTCCCTCTAGCCCGGTAGGTAATCTTTCCTTCTTAGAAGCTGGATTCAGAGAAGTTTCTGTTATTGTCTGCCTAACAGTCATAATTTAATTACTCATCATAAAAAGCAGAGCCTGCTGACGTGGGATCGCCGCGTTCTGATACTTCTTTTGGTTTTGTTATTGGTTTTTCTAAGACGCCTTTTCTTTGTAGTTCCCTAACGTCACCTGTTTCACCCTGATCATTAGTGGCGAAACCTCTTTGCTGTACGAATGTCTCCTGAACTGCATCCGGATCTGAAAGCTCTTCGTCTGTGGGACCAAGAACTCTGGTAAAGAAAACTTGCTTGCGGCTTTGTTTGCCGATAACTTTAATTCCGTCATTATGCTCGATCTGGCCAAAGATGTTCTTCGTCACGGTTACCGATGTTATCTCGAATATAACACTACCGTAAGTGAAAAAGTCACCTGTGTCAATCTCGATCTGTCTGTCTAGAAGATCACGAGACTGTATAAAAGCCTCTATGTTTTGAGTCTTTTCAACACCGTATCTGTTTGTAGTAAAAGTTGGCTCTTGATAGTCAACTAGGCACTCTATTTCGATCGGAGATTCAAATACTTTCTCCGGAGCTTCGTCGTAAAGTTCGTTTATCTTTGTCCTAGCCACTGAGATTGAATAGTAATATATCTTTTGACCTACTACATCCTTTATCAATTCCTTTGTAAGGTCATTGATGAAGTTTATCTCACGAGGTGTGATAAAAAGTCTTGCCATCTAAATCCCCTTAACCCATCGTAATCGCACGACCGTTCGGGACCGGAATCGTTCGAAGTTGTTTCTGGATATTTTCTGACTTCGTTGCATTTGTCTCAATGATCTTGTCATAAGTCAATGAATCTAGCATTTCTCTAAGTTGTCCTAATAACTCTTTTTTGTCTTCTCTTCCCTGTGATACCAGCGCATCTCCGTCAAGCTGGAGTTCTGCATTTGGAATGGGCAAAGACTTGAATTTAGATCTTACAAGGCCCAAGATCTCTTTGCTCAACGCGAGTGTGTACTGCCTAACCCATTGTCTTCCAATGCTATTGACATTAACGTAGGTTAGATTTCCAAAAGGAACGTTTGAAAGGTTGGACACGCCATGAATTGTATTGTCTCCAAACGAAGGATTTAGAGGATCAGGAGAAAATGCAACTCTTATGAACAGCTTCTTAGAGGACTGGTCTCCGGTCGGCATGGGATAAATTCTTATGTTTTGTCCTACTATTTTATAGGAAAAATTAGATCTTCTAACTCTGTGAGAGATATCCATTTGCCCAGCTCTTAAAATATCTTCAAAGACGGGCAGGACATAAAATATCGTCTCAGGTGTAAAAGACTCAAAGGAGAATTCGTTGTTAAGATAATTTATTGCAGAGGTCGTATCAAAAAATCTATATGCAGCTTGAGGATTGAAGTGGAATACCTCTTGAAGTTTCATTTTTGAAACCTGGGTGTTTAGGGATGAAGAATAAACCAAGTTGTCATTGGCGTCTTTTAAGTTCTCATAAATATTATAATCTTGTTGGCCTACTTTTAGCTGTATGGATCCGGATATACTGTCGTACGAACCTCCTACGCCTGCTTCAAATGCGTAAGGTTCAGCTTGACGATCTAAGAACTCTAATGTTTCTCTAGGAAATTTCTGCTCTGACCCAGACATACTGCCTGTAGCTGTTCCTAAAAATGATGAGATTTGTGATCTTGCCTGGTACTCATTAACAATCTGTCCATACTGAAAGAAAGATTCTTCAAAGCAGGCAAAAATTTGCTTTTTCGTTAATTCGACAGACAAAATGTCGTCGCCGAGCTTTCGCTTAACAAACGTGACCATCTTGTCAGCATCAGATTGAAACTCTGTATCACTATCAAACGCAGCGAATGGTGTTGGGTTAGTTGTATTGGCGAATGTTGTCACAGAACTCTCCAGAAACTCTCACAGTATAAGTATGATGTTATTAGGATTAGGACACTTGAACAAGTACTCAAAAAACAAAAAAGGTGCTCAAATGAGCACCTGATTTGCGCAGATTAAATTGCCAAATTAAAACTAAGTTAAAGAGAGCCCTTGAACTACTGCCTTGTTTGCATTGATATACTCAATGTGAACGATAGCGCACTGAGTGGCATCCGCACAGCCATTTAAAAAGTTGAGGTTGTTGGTACCTGTCGTGATCTTATTAATTTTAGCAGCGCCATCTCTTGAGGCAAGTGCCAGAAGGAATCGATCAGCGTCCTGAGCGGCTTCAGCGATAGCAGTGGCGTTCAGAGCGCCCGTTACTATAATCCTGGCTGTATAGCCAATATTAGCACTAGTCATTGCGGGTAACCCTAAGCAGTTTCCGCCGAGGCTACCGAGTATGTATGCTGTTCCTGAATCTGCAAACGAAGAAGTTACAGCCCCTGCAACCAGCTCAATACCCTTAGATGTTGAAAGGCCTGCTACTACGTTATAGTGAGCGACCGGAGTATTGATGCCGCTTGTGATGCAACTATCAATCTGAATTCCTGTGCCGGGTTGTTGAACCAAGCCTTTTTTATCAGTTATAACATGTTTTACCATAATCTTCTCCTTTGTTCGCATGATTCCGACGCGGTGGCGAGTTCACCCTTATGGAATACGTCGGGCCTAATATTAGATATGCACTCACTACTAAAAAGAAATAAAATACGTGAACAAAAAAGGTGCCTCACTAGAAGCACCTGATTTGATCTAAGCAATTTATCAGAACTTTTACCTAAGTAAGAGTCGCCCCGAAAACAATTGCCTTGTTTGCAGCGATGTACTCAATTTGAACAAGAGTTGAGTCAGTGGCATCAGCACCACCGTTATTGAAGTATATGTGGTTGGTTGCTGTAGTAAGCTTTGCTTGCTTTGCGTCAGGTGTTGTTGGAAGAACAGCTAGGAGGAATCGATCAGCGTCTTGAGCTGCTGTTCCCGTCAGAGCAGCCTGAAGAGCACCCGTAATAATAAGTTTTGTAGTAAACCCAATATTTGCTGTTGTCATTGCTGGGAGCCCGATGGATTCTCCGCCGGTTCCACCCAGAATATAAGTTTTAGCTGAGTCGTTGAAAGATGCTGTTACAACACCCTGTTCTGAATCTACGGGATCTGGCGCGGGGATTCCAGCGATGTATATGCGATTATATGAATTCGCAAGATTTAGTGCGGGGCTTATGAAACTGTCGATAACGACTCCGGCTCCGGGTACTGTGTGGACGCCTTTCTTGTCGTTTATTTTTACTTTTGGCATAATCTTCTCCTTTGTTCGCATGATTCCGACACGGTGGCGAGTTCACCCTTATGCTTGTATCGGGCCTAATATTAGATATGCGTGTGCGCTTAAAAAGAAATAAAATACGTGAACAAAAAAGGTGCCTCACTAGAAGCACCTGATTTGATTGCATGTAAAAAAGCAGGCGCATCTTTATTAAGTGAGGCTTGCTCCCAAGACGACAGCTTTGTTTTCATCAATGTACTCAACGTAAACCACAGCACATTCATCAGCATCCGCACAGCCAGTTAAAAAGTTGAGGTTGTTGGTAGCTGTCGTGATCTTGGCGGCTGTACCTGACGCGTCGGTTGCGCCAATTGCAAGGAGGAATCTATCTGAATCGCCTACTGCTTCTGCGATTGCAGTGGCTTGAAGCGCACCTGTAACTATAATTCTAGCAGTGTAACCGATATTCGCAGAGGTCATGCTCGGCAAGCTTAAGCAGTTTTCGCCGCGGCCGCCTATGATGTATGTCGTTCCTGAATCTTGAAAAGACGAGGTCACGGAATTTACAATAAGCTCAACAGCAGAGGAGTACTTCCTGTTAAAAAGATTAACAGAATCTAAGAATGTGCTCTGGATTTCTAGACCGGTCCCAGTTCCCTGGAAAATTCCCTTTGTATCATTAATAACTACCTTTACCATAATCTTCTCCTTTGTTCGCATGATTCCGACGCGGTGGCGAGTTCACCCTTATGGAATACGTCGGGCCTAATATTAGATATGCACTCACTACTAAAAAGAAATAAAATACGTGAAATACGTGAACAAAAAAAAGGGGAGTCCTTTCGGACTCCCCTTCAAGAAACAAAGTTTCTATTGTTGCTTAGATGATGTTCAAATCAGCAACCGTGACTGTACCGTAGAAGTCAGCGCGAACCATCTTCTTGCCGTAGCGAGTCATCACACCCTTGCGAGGAGTGAAGTCTTCTGGCGCGAAGATCGTTGGGGTGACGATCAGCGGAACATACGGAGCATAAACATAACCTGTCTCAAGGTAGCTACCACCCTTATAGCCAACAAGAATCTTGTTGCGTGGGAAGTAGGGGTCCTTGTAGACCTGGAAGCGATTACTCAAAGAACCAACCTTTTCAGCACCAAGACTGAATGGTGAAGCAACTTGGCCTTCTCCATCAATGCTCAGTGAAGGACGGTAGAATACCGAAGCTTCGAACATGGTGCAAACATCTGGTGAAGTCACGATGAAGTTTGCGGATCCACGTAGGGTCTTACGATGAATGGTGTTAGCAACGTCGATGATTGTCTCAACGAGAGTTTCATACCACTCACGGACTGTACCCGTGAAGCGAGGTCCAGCAGAAAGGCTGTCTGTCAGCTTAACTTCTGCACCTGATTCTTTGTTTACGAACTTACCTGGAGCACGTGACCAGTAAAGGTTAGCGCCTCTGGCTTCGGTAAGAAGGTCGTTCAGGATCTCACGATCGATTTCAAGAGCAACTTGCTCAGAAAGGATCTGTGTCAACTCAACCTCAGCGTCAAGGCTGTGGTATGCGTTAAGGTCCTGTGCCAATTCTGGTGACCAACGAGCTCTCAGCTTACGTGTTTGAGCTGTAACTGCGATGGACTCAACCTTGATGTCAATCTCAGGAATGACTGGGGAAGGAGAGCTTCCGAAGTCAGACTCGAAGGAAGGAATGGTCAAGGTAGAACCAGAACCAGACTCAACGTCGAGAGAGTCAGAGATTGCGTACGACGCGGTGAGCGTTGCAGAGAACCCCTTACCAACACCTTGGTATGAACCGGAGGTGACCACCAACAAAGCAGCGTTCGTCGTAGAAGTCGTAACCAAAGGATTGGCCGTAAACTTATTAGTTGAGGCTTCGAATGTACCCAGAGTGTTCAAACGACGCAAGTTAAGAATGTTCTTACCTGCCTGGAATTCATCACCGAAGGCTTTGAGGCCTGTTTTACCATCACCGTGTATGTTCTGGCCGTCTGCAGCAAAGAGCGAAAGATCCTTGATGTTGGTGAGGTCAGCAGAAGCAAAAACATCACCTACAATGTTAAGAATCAAGAACTGGAATCGACCATCAGTGTTAGAATTAGGATCGCCTTCGATCTTATTAAGAACCTGTGGGTCAAATTGCAGAAGCTTAGCATCTGAACCTGTTGCATGGCAGAGTACGACGGTAGCAGTAGACGAGTCCTGAAGGACTGAACTGTTACCGAACGCACCAGAGAATACAACATTGTCGGTTGTGACGACAGAGGAGCTGTGTACCTTAGAGTACGTTGCGCCTACAAGATCGTATTGACCGCCAGCTGCTGTAGAACCAGAGCGTACGCCCTTACCTGCTGGGTTGTTATAAATTGACTGACCGCGTGAGAAAGTCTGGGCATCATTGACTGAGCCAGCATTACCGGTGGTCAGAGAGGAATCGCCACCAACGTTTGAACCGTAGGTGTAATCCAGATAGAAGAGCAGTCCGGAAGGAAGGCTCATTGGCTGGATTGATACCAGCTCATTTGCTACTAGTCCGCCGAATACACGACGCACGATTGGGAATGCGATATTAGAGAAACCACGTAGGTCGCCTGAGGAAGAGCCTGCGCCGCCGCCTGTACCGAGAGTACTGGACTCTCTGATCAGTTCTGCTGTTTGGTTCTCGAGGAGGCGAGACATGTTCTCTCGCTTTGTTCCCTCAAGACCTCTCAGCAGGCCGGTGCGTGACCACTTCTCAACCAAACGGGAGTTCTCTTCACCCATGTGCCGCTGGCGAATGCCCTCGGACAACGATTCGAGTGAAAACTTAGACATTATAAATCTCCTTGATTTTAAAGTTTTCGTTACTTTATACCTGCAAGCAATGCCCAACGTTGTGTTTCCGTAGATTCACGAGACTCGTTAAGTTTCATCGATGCAGATGTTGTTGGGCGGCTTGCGCCGCCGATGTTGCGAGAGCCAGGATTGGTCTCTGCGCGCTTACTAAATGACTCCGTAAGAGTCTTAAATAGAAGCTTCACCTCTCGCAAGCTTGCGGCATCATCGAGCGTTTCTATGGCCTGGGCCCGTTGGGTCTGGCTGAGATCGCTATTCATTAGCAGCTTATTGGTGTAGAGCAGCTTCGCGTTGAACAAGCTCATCTCGGCGAGTTGGGACTTGAGATCGCCAACTGCGCTTTGATAGCTATCTAATTCGGCTTGGAGTTCGTCATTTTGCTCGGTGGCGACTGGCTCTGCCGTTTCTTCTAATACTTCTTCAGGTGATTCTTCGATGACTTCTTCTGCTTCGGATTCTGCTTCGCCTTTTTGCATAATCTTGGCTAGCTCTTCCCGCAGCATGTTCTCGTCAATCTCGAGGACTGTGTCATCGCCGAGGCTTTCCATCATGTGGTCTTCCTCTTCGTAGTTCATCATGCCCTCGTCAGTTTCTTCTTCTTCTTCAAGCTCAAGAATCATCTCGTCAAGATCTTCCAGATCTTCACCTTCTTCTTCAGCTTCTTCACCTTCTTCACCTTCTTCTTCAGCTTCTTCAGCTTCAGCTTCAAGTTCATCGTCAGCAACTTCGACTTCTTCTTCGTCAGATAGTCTAACCTCGACATCTTCGGGTGCTTCCGCATCCCCAAGATCTAGCTCAATGGTAATGACTTCTTCGGATAGAAGGTCTCTAAGTGATCTCTTCATTTCTTTTATCTCCTTTTTAAATTCTTGAATTTGATCTTGAGAATTCTTAATGACGCTTTCAAATATTTCAACGTCTTCTGTGTTAGTAATTTTTTCAGTTAATTTTTCTGCAGCCTTGTCAGCGATCGCGACAACGGTAATATATTTTTTCAATTCGCTCTCATCTAAAGTATCAGGTGAAATTCCGCGAACATTTTCGAGCATTTCATTGAGAGCTTGAATGTATTCATTGCATTCTTTTATATTGCCTGCAGAAGAAAGAATCTGAGACTCACTTGAATTTTCCGAAGAATCTTCTTGATCAGCATCAAACATTTCTCGCAATTCTTGCACTGCTTCTGGTGTTAAGTCAAATTCTTCAGGTTCTTGAGGAGGGTCAGGATTCAACCCTAACATCGCCTCTTCTACTAAATCTGAATCTGGGCTTTGGTCATCAATTTCCTCCATAATTTGAGACTCTATCAGTTCTCTAATCTTGGGGGTTATTGATTCAATTATCGCATTTTTTGCATTCTGCTCAGCTATTTCCCTGAGTTTTTTTGCATCTGCGATGGCTTGCTTATAAAGGTTGCTATTCATAAAGATCACCTGTCTACACTGTTAAATATGATAAATCACGCAAAAAGTCATCTAAGATTGCTTAGCCCATCTTCTTTTTGCCCGTATCTTTTTCCTTCTCTTTTTTTCAGACTTAGAAACAAATCTCTCAATTGATCGCTCGCGAACCTCTTTTTGCATCCCAGACTTTTTGAAAAGGCGCTTAAATCGCGCGATTAGTTTTTCTGGATTTTCTCCGCCTCGCGATCTAACTATGACCCCAAATTCTACGGGCTGTTTTCTATATTTGTTCATCATCTTCGCTAACGTACTGTGCTATAAAATCAACTAATGAAGGAGGTATCTTCTTTTTTGTTTTAACTGCTACATATGATTGTGGGCGGCCACCGATATTCATTCCAATAGTCTTTCCTGATTTTGTCTTATAGATGCCGGCGCCGTTGCCCATAGCATTAATCTGACTTATGCCGCCCTGAGAATATACAGGGCTGACATTGAAATCTATATCCTTTATTGAAAATCCTGATGCTTCGTAAAGATCGAGTCGAGTTGCCCAGTTAACAAAAGCTCCTCTATCCACCCAGTTGCCACCGAATGGATCGTTAACGTAGGGTGTTCCGCCGATTTTAGCCAGCATCTTATTATTCATCTCAATGTTTTCTTCATCTTCGTCTTCTACATCGCTATAGTCAGACTCATCAGGAGAAGAGTAGGGATACATAGGATCCATTGATATCGGGGTACCGACTGACGGTGTTGATGGTCCTCGTGATGGGATACTACCATAGCCCGCTCCAGTTCGAGCGTCTGGACGATGGCTAAAGTAACTTTCAAGAAGGGGTGAGGTCATAGATTTTTATGCCTAGCTTTGCGGAGAACTGGCACCTAGGCCATAGCTTCCAAGTTTAAGGAGTCCGATATCCTTTGAAGTTGCACTAGGGCTTTTAAGACCATCGCCGACGAAGTCACCTCCTGCAGGACGAACAGGAATTGTAACATTTTCTTGCTCTCCAGCTGCGTTAGGAGAAGCGACGTTCGGAACAAATGGACTTGCGACATCATTTCCAGAATTATCTTTTTCTACTGCAGAAAGATTCGGGGCGGCGACAAAATCTCTGTTGTATGAAGGTAAGCCAAAGCCGCTTCCTTTTAGTCCTTCACCGGCAAGAGAACCCTGGAGGCATAAATCTTCAAATCTTTTTCTTACTTCTTCATCGCCAGATGAATCATAAGTGGGAGACGATGGGTATGCAGACTTTAGAGACGCATCATTCCTGCTTCCAGGTAAACCCGGATTTTCAGGTCTTGTGACTTCAAAAATACTACCCATGCTTGTGTGTGAAAAACTAGACTTTGACATTGCTTACTCCTGTTAGTATTAAGTATGAAGATAAATCAAACTTAAAATTATTTCTTAGGACTATCATCAAAAGCCAGGGTTGCCCAATTCGTAGCACCTTCAAATAAATCTTCTGGATTGTGAACCGCAGCAGCTCTTGCGGCAGCATCAGACCCGGGTTGAATTATTGGAGTCCTGCGCTCAGAACTATTTTGATCTTGCAAAGTTGTTTTTGCTGTGTCTGCAAAAATTGCTGCCATAGTAGGATCTTGAGTCATCGAAGACACAGCCTCATTAACTCTTCGATCAAATTTAATATTATCAACAGCAGATTTTCTTTTTCGAGTTCTTTCTCTAGGTGCCGGTGTCGTATTCTTTAAAGATTTAGATTCAACAAGGGTACCAGGAGAATCACCTATGCCTTCTGATAGAATTTCTACCAAGCATTCCTTTACGAGGCTTTTTAGTTTATTTCTTGTGATCTTCATGATATTAACCTACGCCATCGTACCCATTTGAGCCAGTCAAAGTCGGGAACTGTCGATACGCTACAGGTGTCAGGCCAGCGAAAACCGAGAAAGCGCAATCACCAGAGCCACCAGTGTCTGTAGAAGTGTCTCGCATAAAGAACATCTCTTTGCACCGTATTTCCATCCTAGGGGTTGATTGATTACCCGAGAGGATAAAGTAATTGTTTCTGTCAGCAGTTGAGATACTCACCGATCCCGAAACAGCGCCTGAGCCTGTAACTCCGTTAGAAGTGAAGCCAATCCGCATAACGTGACCAGAGAAGTTGGTCACCACCATGAATCTTGTCACACTTGGAAACCTCAATAAGAGAGGCGTGCCGCCGACCTCGCCCTGGACGGAAGAGGTGACGAAAGGTATTGCGGACATCTGATATGAAGGCACATCTGAAGGACCTGCCTGTGGGTAATTAAGAGCCATCTTTGTCTCCCTCCCAATTCAAAATTTTATTAGCTATTCTATTAAGCTTATCTTCTTTGCCAAAAAATTCTCGAACTTGTGCCATTTCATGGGAAGAAAGATCTCTTGCTTCCTTCATTATAAAGGCACCTGGTGTCGAAGGCTCAGAAACGATATCCCAGCAGATTAACTGGAAATCATCTTGCACAATTTGATGGCCACTTTCTGATCTCGTAGAGCCTACGCCTCGGGAAGATATACCGATCTTTACGCCTGACCGTACAAGGCTTTTTAGAATGTTTCCGTTTGGAGTATCTAAAACCTCAATGGTTCCGTAACATATGTCACCGTCCATATGAGCTTCTCGGACCACGTGTGAAACATTCTTTAATTCAACAACAGAAGTATCTGGGTGATCAAGCTCGCCCATCGCTCTTCCGTCTTCAATAAAGCGCTGGTAGTTTTCCACTTCTCTTGTTAAGACATCTATTGGATAAACTCTTCCATTTTGATTCAATGTATTTGCTTTTTGCAGAATACCTTTCATCAAGAACTTTCCATCGTTGTTTTCTGTACCTTCTTTAACGAGATTCTCGTCATATTCAAAAGGTATGCACTCAGCTAAGAGTTTCATTATTGACTCCTTTTAATTCTTCTGATAGCTCGATTATCTCTAGTGTTCTAGAAATCAGATCATCATCAACAACATCAGTTTCTAGATTGTTTATTTTCTCAGAAACCAAGCTAAGCTTTTCAGAAAGATTTCCACTTTTCTCGTTCGTGTAATTTCTCACATCTTCAAGAGCACTCTCTTTTATCATTTGTATCTTTTGCCGAGTTTTAACTATGTCTGCTTCAACTGCGTACAGACTGATAATCTCTGATTGACTTTCATTAAGCTTAGTCTGGTACTTCTTCTGGAGTTTATCAGATGCAACCTTAACTACTAAATTGTCAATGTTAGGATCAGGTTCTTCGACGCTAATCTCAGCGCGAGGAAGTGAAAGAGCTTCTAGTAATTTTCTTTCATAGTCAATCACGGTATTGATATCAAGATGTTTTTCGTCTCGCCAGTAGGATATAACTGTAGAAGCAGTCGCATACATTTTGTAGTCAGGTACTGACTCTGTATAAAAATCCGTTTTTCCAAATTCATGATTAATCTCTTTTATAAGATTACTCTTTTCTATTTTAAGAGTTTTGGAATTAAATTTTCTAGAAGCTTTTCGGGCTTCGTTAAGAACTTCTGCAGCTACAATTTCGCTTCCAACAGAAGCGTTTACTAGAGCATTTATCAATCTGTACTCCTTGTGGAGCTCAGATCCTACTGAAAAGTATTTTTTAACTATTGTCTTTGAAATACTTGCAGCGCTACTATCGCCCTCGACAAGTGAGCGAGAAATCTTTCTGATTAAAAGCTCGTATAAGAGCCCAGAATTTCTCTTCTTATTATGTCTCGTCATCTTCGTCTCCCTCAACTAGTAACTCCGAGGACTTTGCTTTATTACTTATGCTTCGCTCAAGGCTTTTTAAAGTCTGTCTTAACTGAGTTGTCATCTGTTTTTGTATATTCTCTTGATTTTCAAATCGTAGATCAGATCCCAGGATGACTTCTCTATCACTGGTAGAATTGCCAACGTACCGCTCTTTCTTAGATGCAGTGTACTGGCTTGAACCTTCAGGCCTTAGCGGATACGATCGTCCGTCGAATGCTGCATTTGCTTTTCTAGGCTTAGATTTATTTGAACCTTTTGTATGAGAGCTTGGTTTTATAGGATTTTGATCCGCGATTTTCTTGTTATCTTTTCCCTCTTGATCTTCACTGCTTTTGACTTCGTCAGTACCCAAGATAAGATTGTCAGATTTTTTCTCTGCCGCAGTTTCTAATTCTTCATCGCCTTCTTCTGGGGGTAGCTCATCGATTCCGGGTGATTCTGCAGCGTCTTCACCAGGTAAGGTGATAGCTTCAACCTCTAGGTCACGAAGTTTATCTTCCTCTTTCTGCTTCTCTATCATGTCGATTTCTTCGTTTGTTAGTCCGAGAACTCTTTTACGTAGATAATCACGAGAAAGCATTCCTTCTGGAGAATTTCCTGCAATTTCAAACTTTGTCCTGAATAGCTCTAACTTTTGCTGCTGCGCGATTGTAGACGGGTTAGAAAGCTTGAGAGTAAAATCGATAAGATCTTCTCCGTCGAACCCACAAGAATAAAGGTGTACAGCAGCAATCTTATTCAATTCAGATATCATGACCCTTTGAACTTTATTAATTGTTCTTGAAAATCTAATGTCTTCCTGGGCAAGCGTTGCTTTAGAGCTAAGCGCTTCATCATATCCTAGGTAAGCCTTCGGAACCTTGAGGGCAGCAAAGAGCTTCTTTTGAATGTACTCAACATCTTCAATTGCAGTTGTATTTTGGCCGCCGGCGAGAGTATCGATAGCAGTTCCATCTTGCTGGCCGCGCACGGGAAGGAAATAATCCTCATCAACTGAAAGTGGGTTGTACCTTAAATCTACTCTTCCTGTTTTCTTATCAACGACTTGGTTGCTTCTAAGTGCAGTCTTTGCCTGCTGCATATAAGTTTCAACTTCTTCTGGCGGGACGTTACCAACATCAATTTTAAAAACGCGGCGTTCGGGGGATCGAATCACGCGGTAAACTAACATTGCGTCTTCGATAAGAATAAGCTGGCGCCAAATTCGGCGCGCTGGCTCGATAACAGAAGAACCGTATGGAAGAAATGCATCATTACCTAAAAGTCTAAAATGTGCAATCTGCCAATTTTCTAAAATCTTATTTCCCTGGGTTACCCATCGGAATCGAACAGCCATGGGATCATCAGGATCAAATCCTTCTTCGCGCTCAATCTCATTTACAGGGATTGGAATTCCGTTCATAACACCGTAATCAGGTGAAATATCCAGGAACAAGAAAAAGTCTCCGTATTTGCACAAGTTTCTTGCCCACGGATTTAAATTGAATTCTATGTTCAGATTGTCATAGAACAAATCTTCTAGTGCATTTCTGATCTTGTCGTTTTCTGAGTAGATGTGGAGGCACCGACCTACTTCATCTTGGGACACAGATTCGTCAGAATAAATGTCAAGAGCTGACGCTATTTCTGGCGTAGCTTCCATTTCCTGGAAGTCTGCGTATCTTGACATGCGATCGTACATTCCGTACGCACTGATCGCATTTGCATAGACATGACTTTGAGATTTCTGGAACTGCTGTAAAAGAGATCCCATGTTTGGCGCACGAGATGCTCTAACTTTTCTTTTAACTAGCGGTCCAGATCTAAAGAGCCGGGTGAGCCTATTAAAGAAATTGTCGTTGTCGGCCATATTGCCGCTCCTACATTAAGGGTAGTGAGCACTACGTCAAATAAATATAATCTTTTTCAGGTTTTGTAAAGCTATTTAAGTAACCAGTCATACGCAGACCTAGAATTGAAATTTTTATTTCCCTTTTCCCACTGCTCTTGCTTGACGGGTTTAAAGGGGTTGAGTGGGAAAGGAGCTGTTTTCTCGTGAGATAGTTCTGATGCGTCTCTTGACTCTGCAGAAAAACCCGCCAGTATCGCTTTGTTAAGGCCTGCTCTTGATTCGCCGCCGGCGCCAAATAGATCAAAAAGCCACGTTCCAATTGCAAGGCTCATAACTAGATCATCATGCTGGCCTCTCATGGCTTGAGCTTTCTGGCCTTTCCAGATGAAGGTCTTGAGTTCATCGTATAGGCGCTGGGAATAACACCTGATCATTTTATTTCTTATCATCTCTTCGAGCTTTGAAATGATTTGAACTCTAGACTGCCCTTGAGTTGAGAATCCCCCCACATCTTTTTCAGCTTGAGGTATATAATTTCCTAAATAGACCCCTCGAGATTTCTGGTAATAAATATTTGGGTAATTCAACTCTTTTAGCTTCATTACTGTAGTGTAGCCGAACGTGTTGTTTTCAGGAGCCAAGAGGGCATCGTTATATTGCCGCCCCAGAGCATCTAGCATTTCTCCAAACCTATCAGGCGGGATCTTTCCTTTGTATTCAGCCACAACTTCGCAAGTAGTGACATCAATAACATGACACGTGGAATAATCTTTGGCGTCACCTCTAGATACATCAGCTGATATCACATACTTGTGCGCTGCGAGGGGATTTTCCCAAACCCAAAGATTTCTATCTTCAAATCTTCTCTCTCGAGGTGCCCTGATAGATTCTCGTATCCATTCAAGATGATCAGCTTGTAAGAATGTTTCGCCCGAAGCTACGAAGTCGCATAGAAGCTCTTGCGCGATCTGACGCTTGGACATATTTCGGGTTTCTTTTTGAAACCATTCTTCGCCCCTTTCAGGGTGAACATCCCAAGGTAAGTTAATCGAATTGAATTCGTTCTCACCTAGTATTGCTGCTGTGTACAGTTTGTGATATTGGCCACCAACTCCATTTGGAGTAGAAAGAACGATAGCACGCCCACCGGTAGATAGCGTAGGATACAAGCCCATCCACAGGGTGTCAAAGTTCTTGACGAATGCTGCCTCATCTATAATAAGAAGGGACAAAGCCTCAGAACGACCAGCGTCATCGGAGGTTGGTATAGCTTTAATAACTGATCCGTGACTGAATTCTATTGTCTGCTTGTTGTCAGCAGTAACTTCAGGTAATACGAGCCAGGGCGGTAGCGACTTTAACATCACTTTAACTTTTCTAATAAAGTTTTGAGCGACTGAAAGCTTTGTCGCGATGACTAAGATGTTCTTATCCCGCTGGAAAATTCCCATCCACAGGGCGTAGGCCGCAACCAAAGTAGAAAGCCCCAGCTGCCGGGACTTGAGGATTACATTAAACCTGTTATCGTTGAAATGGGTAACACAGTCATCTTGAAAAGAATACGTCTCGAAAGGGATTAAGCCTCTCGTAGGATGCTGTATTCGAACATATTTTTGCATAAAGTAAAGAGAATCTTTTCCGCATCGGATTATCTCTTTAACTTGGGCCTGTTTTCCGGGCTTAGAAGCCATTAAACACTCACGTCATAGACCGTGTTTCGTCTGTAATATACCTGGCGGACCGGACTGTAGATATTGTGGCTAACAAGCTCAACGCTGTCAGTTGATGAAACCTCTTTGAGTTTTAAGGACTTTTCCATCGCAGATCGGTAAGACTTTTTCAGGCTATCTACATAATCCTTTGTCATCTTTACAGATTCTCTTTCAGCTTGTCTAGATGCTGGATTCTTAGGATCAAGCAGATTGCGTTCATTTTCGTGCAAGGTAATAACTGTGACGAACTTTACTACCAGCCTGTCTTCTCCTGATTCTCCACTTAAGTGACACTTTATAGCGCGGCCTGCAGGAACCTGGAATGTCTTCTCTCCGGTTGATGAATAACCGAAGGATGTGTCTATTAACTGGCCAATTGCATTGACGTCTTCAGATGAAAGCATGTTTCTTACCTCGTTGTGGTTGTAGAGCGATATTAAATATCACACGAAACTATAATTTTAATCTCGAAACTATCTTGGTGCGCTTTTCAACTTCTAGCCTAATCGCTTTTTTGCTCGGGCGCCACCCTTCCAGCCATTTTTTCTTATTCAGACCTTCTGCCCAAGTTATAGCACATTCTCGACAACATTGATGTTCTCGCCAAGATTGAGAATCAACAAGGCTCTTCATGAAAAAATTACACACGTCACATGAAATTGGAGGAACTTCAATGATCGTGTCCTTGATTATCACGAAGCCTTCTTTGTGATAAATGACTTCCTTATTTAAGTTCGACATAAGAATCTATCCCCTTGTTGCCTATCTCAATAGTTTGATCAACAACATCTTTTACAGCATCGACGTGTGTAATCACAAGTATATTTTTAAACCACGTCTTAAGGGAAGTTAAAAGTCTGTTACATGCTTCAACGTTTGTCTCATCAAGGGCACCGAAGCCTTCGTCAATAATCAGTATATCAGTCTTAGGTAATGATGACACATTAAGAAGGGCGACTCTCATTGCAAGAGACGATATCATCTTTTCCATCCCGGAAGCCAGCTCAATAATGCGCTTGCTGTCCCCGTAATCCAGGTAGATATCAAGTGCATTAGAATCGACATCAGCATCAAGCTTGACAGTAAAATCAGCTACGCTACTAAGAATCTTCTCGATCTCAGAATTAATTACAGGAAGCTGGGTTCGAATGATCTGGGTTGGGATCCCCTTCTTAGACCAGGACTGCATAAGAAAGTCATATATCTTCCACGTTTTACGCAATTCAGCAAACTCATCACGTTCAATCTGGAGCTTTTTAATCTGGCTATCGGTATTTCCTTTCATTTCTGCTGCGGAAATACGCTGTGCATCATTCTGTTTAACCTGGCTGCTAATGTCGTCCAGCATGTCCTTGACTCTCCGGGCAGCCTCAGTTAGATTCGAAGTATTGACTCGAAGCTTCATCCCCACAAGAACCTTCTTGCAACGAAGCATGTGATCCTCTGCAACGTCTAAGTCTCGAGAGAAAAGATCATACGCAGATTGTTTACGTGACATCTGAACTTCTGTCTCAGAGAGACGTTTAAGGAGTTCATCATATTTATCGATCTTCTTCTTAAGGTTCTGGTCCTGCAGCTTCTTCACTGCGCGCCGGATTGCGCGTAACTGTGAGGATTGCTCATCTATCGCATCTTTTTGTTGAGCAATGAGCTTATTATGTTTATCAGACTTTTTAACGTAAGGACACTTGGGATGGTGTACAGTACATGAGCAGGGTTCCTGCTTCTTAGCTAGCTTTTTCTTATTTTCAAGAATCTGCTTCTCAAGCTCTCGTTGGTGCTCAAGGCTCGTTAGGCCTCGCTCGAGATCTTGTAGGTTCTCATACTGCTCTCGAATCTCAGAAATCGGGAACTGCTCTTTAACAGATTCGATAGCCTCAACCTGCGCGCTAAGCTTTTCAATCTCATCGACACATTCATCGCACTTAGTAGTAAGATCATCAAACCCCACTTTTGCTTTTCTAAGTTCTGCTTTTTGCTCGTCAACTTCTCGTTCATCGACAAGGTCGTCCTCACTGAAGTTGCTCAGTTGTATCTGGAGCTTTTGCTGGTCTTCGCGCAGACTAATTAAGACATGTTCAATCTCTTCGATTTGACTGTTATACTTTCTACGTTTATTTCTAAGTGAAACAATAGAAGCGTTCCAGTCCCTTTCAGGATAATTGCTCATCTTGCCTCGAATAGATGCCGAATCATGCTTTACAAACTCAGCCATCCTCTCGAAAATATCTAGATCTAAGAATTTAGATAGAATAGTCTTGCGATGAGAAGATCCGTGGCTGATAAAGTGATTCATGCTTCCTTGTGTAGCCAATGAGGTTATCAAGAAATCTTCAGCTGTCCCGAGCATCGTCCGTATAGTCTTTTCAGTTTGAGTCCTCTGTTCACCGTTAAGATCTTCAACGATATTACCCATCGGATCTTCTTGATAAAAATTAAGAGAAGTGATTGCAGAGACGTGCCCCTTCTTGTCTTCCTTGCGTACACTTTGGCGCTCTACAACATACTGTTTATTGTTAGCTGAAAATCTCATCTTAACACTGCAGTGTCCTTTTCGACTATTGATTACGTGAAGGTTCTTGATTGTGCCTCGATCGGTGGAATTAAAAAGAGCGTAGACAAGCGTTCCAACGATGGAAGACTTTCCGCTTCGGTTCTTGCCCAGGATACCAGTAATCCCATTCAGATTCTCAAAGTTGATCTTGTTTCCCTTTCCATAAGAAAACATATTGTCAAATTCAATATCTTTGATAGACCACTTGATATTTCGAGCCACATCTTCATCTTGTGTTGCAAGAGCGATGTATCGATCCACAAGCTTGCTAATCTCCTCCCACTCCTCTTCATCGAACTTTACAGCTGGTGCATAGTCTTCAAGAATCTTCATTTGAATCTTGGGGTCACGAAGATCTTCCTTTTTGATAAGAGCTTCGCTATCTATGATATCATTGGCATCTACTTCTTGATCAAACTTCCAGACAACCTCTTTAGCATTCCTTACAAGCTTTAGCTCATTGTGGATCTGCTTGATCTCAAGCTGGGGAATATTCTCAGTAGTACGAATCCTGAAGCGTGAGCCCTTCTTGTACTTCTTTGCCTCGTGTAGAGTGTCTCGAACATTACCCTGCCAATCGACAGTAACAAAGGGGTGCGGGTTGGTTAGACGGTGGAAGGTAAGATCAAAGTCATCTGCGGATCTGATATCCCAGAAGATAAAGCCTTTATCAGGATCTTCTCCGTAGTTCTGCTGGACTGTGGACCCAGGGTAGGCAATGGTCTTTTCCTCGTTCAGGATCTGGAACTTGTGTATGTCACCCAACATTGTGAAGTCGTAGGGATCAAAGAAGTTAAGAGGTACGTCACCTTCTAACTCCCAGTTCTGGTCTGTCTTAGAACCAACCACACACCCGTGGAAAGTGGCAATGTTGATCTCACCCTCAACTGGCTTAACATCTTTCCAGCCCTCTTCGTCAAAGCATGAGAAGATTGCCCAGTTGTAGCCGGGCACACCAGTTGGATAAATACCTGATTTCTTGTACAAGAAAGCATTAGGATGATCGAGTGCATCAAAGATCGGGGTAATAGCATCCTGTCGCCCGGAATTTACAAGATTTCCATCATGGTTGCCTAGGATCATGTGAAGCGGCGCTGTGTCAGCCAGCGTTCTCATCCAGTGGGTGAGCTCATCGATTAGCTCGGGAGAGATCCCCTGTGTCTTTGTGTGATAAATGTCACCGCCGACGTAGATAACATCAGGTTTTAGTTCTTTGCACTGCTGCACAAAATCCTGGAAAACCTGGCGATACTCCTGGTGTCGGGATAGACTGCGAAAGTGAACGTCAGCTATGTGTGCTACTTTTATTGTCATATATTAAAGGATGCTTCCCAGCGACATATTCTGGATTTTAGCCAGCAGTCCCTGCGTGTTGTTCCACGGTTTAGCATCCTGTCTCCTCCTTAAGAACTCTTGTTTCGTCATGTCACCGACATCGTCATACTCTCCGTGATCGAGCATGCGAACGGGCACATCATATTCTAACAAGGAACGGGCTATTTTTATAGTTTTTAGTCGGGCGTCTGGATCGAGGGCGAGAAGTATTGGCGTTTTATGCTCGATGATCTTTTGAAATAACAGAGAATCTCGAGCTAAAAAGGATCCAAGGAGGCACGTAGCGTTATCATTGCACTTGACTAAGTCAAAGGGGCCTTCAACCAAAGCCACCTCCTTATCCCAGTCAATGAAAAGATCATTAAAAACCATCTCCTTCTTATCGACTGGTGCATTAAGATATTTCGGAAACCTGTCTCCGTCAATGTCACGGCCAGTATAGAAGTTAAGATTACCTTCTGCGTCATACGAGGGAAAGATTACTCGTCGGCGGAAGCCATTAAACACTGAAACTCCGAATTTAAAATACCACATATCACGGCGGGTCATTCCACGCTGTTTGAGGTAAGTTAAAACATCTCTGATATCTGGGTCTCCTAGGTTGATAGTCGGGTCAACAAAAAGAACGAAATCATCTGGTAAGCGAACTTCTAAGTCTTGTTCGGCGTCATCTGGTGAAGACACCAAGTCAGACCCAAGAAACTTCTCGCAATATTCTCTGTGGTACTTTGGAAAATACTTCTTGAGGATGGGTGCTAATGTTCTGCCCTTAAGGCCGCATACAAAGCAGTGACAAAGATCATTGTCCAGCCTGATGACAAACTTCTTCTTGTCACCTTTTCCGCACTCTGGACATCTGACGTGCGCATTAATGCCGTCATTCATAAGGCGCGCTTTTCCGAAAACGACCCTTACGAAGTTGACTTTTTCTTCAGTCGTTGATAAACTCATCAAGTGATTATAGTGTTTATTTGACCTGATTTACAAAGGTTTGGCCGGCTCGAGCGATGAGGTAGGCATCTGCCATATCATAGCAAGGATCAATTAAGACTTCCTGCCCTTTTCGTGGGCCGCTTTTCAGAATCTTAGTAGGCCAATGAAAGTTCATTTCTTGAGAAACCCACTCAAGGACAACTTCCTTAGCATTAGATCCTCTGGGTATTTTTAATCCTACAGATTTTCTTGCAGCATTCACATTAATAGCCTCAGGGTCTATCTTGAATACTTCTCTTCCTAGATACGAAACGATGCCGTTAAACTTAGAGAGAGTTGTTAATGTCTTTGCAGAAGAAAGGCCGGGACGAAACTTCTGCAAGCTCTCCTCAACAAAGAATCTCTTAAAAGTACCGTCAGTCTGCGCTATTAACTTCTTAAGTTCCGACCTGGTTAGATCTGCCTTTTCCCACAATGACAGCTTAGAAGGATACTTTATGTGCGTAAGAGATACTAGGCTTCCTCTTTCATCTAGGGCACAAATACCCGTACAGGATGTTGATATGTCAAGACCGATTGTGAGGTGCATTAAAAGTCTAGTTTGTTCCTGAAAAGTATTTTATCTGTACTTTTCTTAATTACAGGTTGAGCAAATTTTGTTTTCATTATAACATTTAAATTGTCATCGTGAAAATTAATGCCTGTAATTGCAACAAACTGAGAATCTTTATCGTTGGCTTCTGCAGACGAAGAAGCAACTATGTAATTTGGATTTGAGGATGAGTTTACAAATCCTGCAGGGGCTACGACGTCTGTCTTGAATACGTGTACCTCGTTCTCGCCCCTAAACTCTACCTGGAAGCTGTCCTTGCCAAATATGGGTATATTTGGAGATTTTATTATTGCAATGCCTTCATTGTAATAAATGTTTCCTACTGAATTCCATTTTGCATGATCTGATAATCCATCTGCTCTGTATAAGCTTCCGTAGCCGTCATCCTTCAAAGTCATTGTCAGATCGCCCCCTGAACCTGTGAGCGTGTTATCCTTTATGACAAAAGTTCCAGGCTTAATTCTCTTTCCGTAAAATAAATTGCTTATATCAAAGATGACAACCTCGTTAGAGGAATCATCTCTCGTTCTTTGGAATATCGTGAAAACCTCTCCCGGATCTATTCCGAGATTCTCAGGCTTAGATCCTAAAACACTTGTTTCAAATCCGGCGCCGACATGAACGATATTATTGCCAATAATTTTTCCAGCGGTGTCTCTTTTGACTAGTGGGTTTCCATCTTCATCTTTTTCAATAACATCCACGATGTAGTTTCTAAAAGAGCTTGAAGGTAAAAGATTTCTTAAATTGATCAGGCTTAAATCGACGTCGTTTAAGTCGTTCCTATATTTGTAGTAGCTTGAACCTGTTTTAACTGTTGAAGTCGGGAAAGATCCTGATTCAACCTCTCTAATCAGATTGAAGTTCGGGAAAAATCGCCCATTATCGCAGGGGAGCATGAATAGGTTTCGATATGCAGTTGATCCCGTGTAATACAAATAGTCATTACAAGAGAGCGGGGTGGTAGTGGAGGTTATTTGAGCTCCTGTTAAATCCATTGCCCTTGGAAAATTGTTTGTTGCAAAGTCTCTAGTAAAGTTTTCAAGGTTTAGGTAGCGGCCGCCGACACCAAATGACATTGCAATGTCGAAAGGGTCAACAGTTGAGCCGCTGATTCCAAAGAATGGTGTCTGTAGAATTCCTCCAAAGCCTCCAATGGGTTGTCGGGTCGGAGAATGTCGAGTGAAAAGCGGGGGCAGATAAAATCTTAAGTTTTCAGTGTTTCTAGATATCCCGCTTGACATTCCGTCTTTCATTTCTTGATCTGTTCGATAACGATCAAAAATTCTAACTTCGTGTAATTCAGCGCTCAGGGGGTTATTAAGGGTAAAAGATGCTGGCTGATCAAGACTATTGTTGGGATCCATCCTGACGATCCCTTCTCTCTGGGCGACTCTATTTCCAAAAAATACTGCCTGCCTGCTTGTTCCCAGGTTTGTTCCTCTGTAATAATTTCCAACTACTAGGGCTGCTGGGTTGTGAGCCATAGGTTTAGGAGCAACAGAGGATGCTGTTATTTCGAAAGCACCTGCGGATTTGTTGTCTACATAAAATGCGCCCAGTCGCGAATCTGACTTTGCAGACCACCTAATTGCAACATGGTGCCAATGATCTTTCTTTAGGAGGCCTTCTTGTGATAAGAAAACAAGATCATCAGGATATCCTCCGCCTGCCGCGGCGGTCTCAGGGGCTCGGTCAGCACTGTGACTGAGCTGTAACTTTATTCTAAACGTATCCGCAAAGCCATCTACATCTCTTGAAGAACCTGTCACAAGAGAGATTGCGTAATTAGAACTTAGATGAAGAATAGTTCCCGGATGATAATCTGCAGTTTGCTTTTGAGTGTTCTTGGGCTTTATGAAGAATTCAAAAGTAAACCCATTGTCGACAACATAAGATCCTGATATTTTTCTAGAATCTGGCAGGGATGATGAGTTTGGGTAGAGTAATGCAGCGCCTCTCGGTACATTTGATGAAGTAAAGAAATTTAAACAGTGATAATTTGTATACGCAAACTGTGAATTCGGATTTGCAATCCTGTAGTCAGGCATCAAAATATTAGTTATCGATAGCTTTCTACCCGTGTCATTCGTGTAAGTAAAAGAAGGCTCAAACCGAAGTATCTTTGAAACAATATCTTGCTTCTTTGATCTTTTAGAAGAATTTACTTTGTCTAAAAGGCCTTTTGCAAGGTCGTTAAAAGGCTGGCCGTTTCTAACTCTTTGACCCGCATGCTTAGTATAGTCATGAAAAGCGCCGCGGAATGAATCTTCATTAAAATTACTAGCGCTCAAGACACCAAGAGGGGCTACCTCTTTAATCATGTCAGATTTTCTAGCAAATAACTCAGCAGATCCTGTTATTCCGCCGAAACCCCACGTAGAGGGAAAAGAGCTAGATATATAGAACCTTTTAGGGGATGCTTGAATTGTAATTAATTCAAAGTTTTCAGGTCCTACGCTGAATATTGACATTTTGTACTCCTAGGAGATCGCTAGAAGTCCAGCCTAATTCTAAATGTGATGTCCTTCTCACTATTCTTTTCTACTGGTCTGCTTAGTTTTGCAACTGCGATCAAATTACCCTCAGCGTCATGAAGACCCACCTTTGTAACAAAAGTAAATGCTTTTTGAGAACCGTCTTGTCGTGATGCAGCATCAATTACTGAAATGTTGCCATCATTATCCAAGAACGTTGGATTCGAAGAGTAATTGAATTCGTCAGCATTTGCACGGCAGAAATAAAGCGTTGAGTTAATATTCGTTTTGTTCTGGAATGTCATTGCTGTAAGAGATCCACTGCTAAACCTGCAAGAAGAGAGGTGATCAACGATATTATCAACTGATCCCGACACAAAGAAATCTGGAATGAACCTAGCATTGGGATTTCCTGTACCGCCTACGTCTTGTCCTATAATAGTTTGGCCTGCTGCGGCGCCGCGCCAGGCAGCTGGACTCATAGCAGATATTGTGCCTGAAACTCTTTGCCCGCCGGACATTACTTTTCTTGCATCAATAATTCCAACGCCCTTATCGTAGAATATGAGACCTACCTTGCTAGTAGTATTACTCGAATTAACGATTTCACCTACTCGGCCGCCTATGTTAGTGCTAAGATCTGTGTTGGAAGAGTTTGCATCCGTAAAGATAGAAGAACCAGATTCTGCAGTAATTCCGATGTTAGGTCCGAGTCCTACAATGTGTTCAACATTAAAACCTGTCGTAAACATCTTGAAAGCAAAGGTTTCTTTCTTGATGCCGTCACGAGTAAAGAGGCGCTTAAACGTAAAGAAGATAGCCTCGTCAATTCTTGCCTTTGATCCCGCTGCCATGATAGTGTCTGGGTAAGACTTACCTGTCAAGTTGAAAGTCTGCGTATCGTCCTTCGACTGTGCAGCAGTTCTATCTGCAAAAGGAGTGTAGAAAGCTTTGTCTTTATCACCTAGAAGAAGCTTTGCGAACTGCCTATAGATATCGATCTTCTCTCTCATCATTAACGATCTTGATGGGAAAAGTAATCTACCTGTGGATTCTTCACCTGTCTGGACCCGGGTTACAGTTGATCCTGAATAGAACAATCCTACAGTCATGTCGAGGACCGGATTTGCAGTTTGCAAAGTAAAGTCTTGATCGTACACTGTCTGGAAGAGAGATGAAGTTACACCCGGTCCTATACCACCTGTAACAAATACCTGGTACTTGCGTCGTGTAGTTGACCCTGATATGTCTTCTTGAATAACATCAACAAGCTGTGTCAAAAATGACTGTGCTGTTTGAATATCATTTTGGCTTAAAGCTTTCATGTGTTCCTCTTGCTATATTATGAGTTCTTATTGAGCGTGACTGTCACGTCTTTTGTAATTCCTGATTGACGGCCCTGTGATCTAACGAACGTGCTAATGGTTGTTTTATCTGTATTGCTACCGAAAGTTGTGAAGTCACTGTCCAGTAGTTGTTTAGGCCTAAGGTTCACTGAGAATATAGACTGATTGGAAGAAGTCTGGCCTACTACGTTATAGTAATCGACATTATCAACTGACTGGAACGGGACCTGACCTGGAATGGACATATATCTTCTATCTACCGATATAACTAGGACAGAATCCTGTATTTCTTGCGGTATATCCTGATTACTTGCCCCTTTCATTTTCACCGTCAGCGTCTCTGTACTGAGATTTGACGAGATAATATTGCTAAACGATAGGGACGTGGCACTTAACTCGTAGGTGGCAAGCGCAATTAAGTTAGGATCAGAAACCGTTACTAGGCGAGATCTACTTTCAAGATTGCCATTAGTCAGGGCTTCGAAGACCGGGGTATTCTTCTCTATTTTTTCTCTTCCGACTGCTCTTCCAAATCGCTCTATGACTCCGTAATCAACTTCGTCATCCCCGAGGGAGAAGGCAACAACCCTAAAGCTACCATCATTTGCGGCTAGCCTCTTTCTTCCCTCATTAGTTAAAACAGCATCTAGTATGATGTTGTTTGTATCTTGCTGTAAAAATCCCATCTAAATCTCTCCAGGTTGAACAATGTCAGTCGCGACGATCATCAGCTATAATTATATCGACTGTTTGACTTTGCTGTAAATCAGTATTAAGCATTTGTAGTTGAAAATTGGCAGTGCCATTTATTCCGTTTCCTTGGCCCGTAAAGTTGAAAAGCTTTAAATCTTTTCTGGATTCGCTCTGCGGACCAGACTTTTTATACAGTCTTAAGTATTCAGGATCGAAATAAATTTTCAGTCTAGAGTGACCAGAGTCTTTAATTGTATCAACAAACTTACTCTGGTCAATGAAAAAGTTAGGGTATTGAATTGGTGTACCCTGGACTGTTCCCTGAGGTGACAGCAGCCGGCTGTCTATCTTATTTGTAAATCTATTATACGTGCATGATATTTGCATGCCGTATCCTGACCCTAAACCATGCGCGTCGATTGATCTAACTGTGTATATGTAGTTTCTGTCAGGATCGATATTCTTGTCGATAAAGTGGTATACAGGTTTCGGAACCTTTATTTTTGCATAAGGCTCCACCTGCTCTCCTGAAGAAAGTAGAACAGCAGAATAATCAAAATCATATTCTACTAGAAGCTCAAACGGCTCTTGCACTGATGACCTTCTAAAAACTTGAAATCTTTTAATATCTTTTTGTGGATTTGATGGGTGATTCCAAGTCACCAATGCACCGTCAGATTCTGTGTGCCAATCGACACTTAGATTTACTGGGGGTTTGGGCGGTACTTTTTCAATCGTTCTGATGGAAAGAGCTTTGCTTTTATTGCTTTGAACGAAGAAAAATCTTTTCAGGCAATCAGTAGTTCCTTCCCCGAGAACGGCGATGGTGGCGGGTGGTACCAAGTTAGGCTCTAGTATATTACCCAGTAAGAGCGCAGATACTTGATAAACATAATTTCTTCCGTATGCAACATTCTTATCTAAGAATTCAACTGCTTGATTTGTCGACCCATGTGACGCGGGGTTGATAACCCTCTTATCTATTAGGACAATACTTCCGTCTGCTTTTACTTCGGTTTTTTCAAGGACGAAGCCGGCGAATTTAAACTCCATAGAACTCAGGGTTACGTCTGGTTTCTGCCCTACGTGCAAAGTGTTTTCAATGAATGTCATTGAAAGATCACCAAGAGTCGAGTCTTGAGCTAAGTAATCTGCTATCGCACCCTTTTGAACTTTTTCTACCACGTCTTTTAAGGGCAGGAACTCTTCGCAGTAGGTTCCGATTGGGTCAGTAATTGATGAATTAATCAGGGAGCCTATAAACTTAGAGTTTAGTGATGCATCAAATTTAGCACTTTTAGCTAGATTAAAATTATTTTGTGCAACGGCTGCCGCCTCTTGATCATTGATATAGCTTTCATTAAGCTCCCCGATGTTGTTTATTGCTGTAGCCAAAAAGTCATCTGAGGGTCTGCTGTTTTCTGGAAGCTGCCTTCTTAAAACCCTTACAAGATCAGATTGACTTTGCACAGCCCGGGTCAAGAAGTTTTCTTTCACAGCGTCGATTTGCTTAGCTATCTTTGCGTTTTCTTCTGCAATCTTTTTCTTCGCAGTTGTCGTGACAAGATCACGCATCTTTCCCTCTATGTTTAAATCTTGAAAACCGATGTTTAGATACCTGGGAGCAACTTGTGAGCTTGACTCATTATTGATAAGCTCTGGCTTAACTGTAGGCGTATTTCCTGATGCATCTACTTCGTCATTTGCAAGATCTATGTCAGAAAATTTTACAGTCTGTAAGATGGGTGAGGTTGGAAGCTTAAAGAACAATTGTACGTATCTTGGCTTGGACTTTAATTCGGGAGAAGCAACGCCATAAGCTTGACCCGTGTCATCTACAGATTCTTGAGGATCGTAAAAGTTGTAAACAAACTTAGAAGCCGGCAAATCTGGATTTTCTCCTTCGAGAAAAACAGGTACCGGAAAGTCAAAATTTAAGACCGTATCTGATAGCTTTGGTAAGGACATCTCAGGATTCCTCTCTGGACTCTTTGATAGATACGTTATATGTTGTAGCCTGTGGTAGCCCAGCTGTTTTTGGGATTTGAATGTTCGTTATGCTTCCTGGGTTACCTTCTAAGTACATATTTCCGGGAGCGCTATTTAAAAGATCAGACTCTGACATGTCTGGCATTACATCAAAGTCGTCAGGATCAACAAAAATGCAAAAAACGCGTTCAAAGAGCTTAGGCGCTGTGATCTTATCTCTTGTAAGCCCAGGTGTAATTAAGGAGTTATTCGGGCTAAGCATCCTAGTAAATGTCACTAGGTCTTCGGTGGAAATAATATTTTGATTTTCAGAATTTCCGTCTAAGAAAGCTTTGACTTCAGCAATAATAGGTTCTGACCTGACTGATTCTGTGAGTCTTTTTAAAATTTCTCTCGATGC
>Ga0114997_10000441_pt1 | contig 34017 bp, 26 predicted proteins | sample ArcticOcean_MG_C_2_FD_87045 | JGI IMG/M metagenome (GOLD analysis project Ga0114997, IMG submission 87045) | Marine microbial communities from western Arctic Ocean - ArcticOcean_MG_CB4_136 | ecosystem: Environmental > Aquatic > Marine > Oceanic | place: Arctic Ocean: Canada Basin | collected... | reverse complement strand
ATTTCGGCTCAAGTCGAGTTCACAAAAATGGATGCTCACTCACTCGAGTTTGAAGATAATGCATTTGAACATTCGATCGTTGCTCATACACTGGCCGTTGTAGCAGAACCAAAAGTGGTATTGAAAGAGATGATTCGAGTCACAAAAAGAGGTGGTAAAATAGTCATTGTAAATCACTACAAGAAAAATGGAGGACCCCTCATATCGATGTTCAATCCATTCCGAAAACGTCTCGGTCTTGGAATGCATGTTGAGTTTACCAAACTCATTGAAGAATGCGGCCTCGATATACTCGAAGAAATACGGGTCAATCGTGATTCTACAAGCCTTCTCGTTTGTGAAATACCTTAGTACTGAACGGTTAGAGACCCCTCTGTTTTTTCTTTACAGTTCAATGGGGTATCCAGTCGGCAAAAATAGTCACTACCCTCGTGTGAGACACCATTCAAGCGAGAGGTTGAGGTGCTGCTGCATTAACCTCGGCAGAAACACCTGCTTGGTATCGGGCAAAATTTTCGTTAAACATTGTTGCGAGTTTATCGGCGGTTATATCGAAACTTGCTCCATCGGCCCAAGTGTTGCGAGGCTGCAGAATTTCTTCTGGAACATTCGGACATTCAACAGGGACTTCAAATCCAAATCGCGGGTCGATGACGTATTGGACATCATCCAACTTTCCATCCATGGCTGCATTGAGCATAGCGCGGGTGTATCGGATTTTCATTCTGTTACCAACACCGTATGCACCACCGGACCAGCCAGTGTTAATGAGCCAAGCATTTGCCCCATGTTCCTCCATCTTACCGGAAAGAAGATCGGCGTAAACACCAGGATGCATTGGCATGAAAGGCTCACCGAAGCAAGCAGAGAATGTGGCTTGTGGTTCTTTGACACCGATTTCAGTTCCAGCGACTTTCGCAGTATAGCCAGAGATGAAGTGGTAAGCGGCTTGCTCGGGGGTCAAGCGAGAAATTGGCGGTAAGACGCCAAAGGCATCACATGTCAAGAAGATGACATTTTGCGGATGCCCGCCTTTGGAATCCATAGTACGGTTTTCGATGAATTCAATCGGGTAGGAGCCGCGAGTGTTTTGCGTCTTGCTGACATCGGCAAAGTTAGGCGTTCCATTTTCATCCATCACGATGTTTTCAAGGACTGTTCCGAACTTTTGAGTTGTGCTAAATATCTCCGGTTCATCTTCTTCAGAAAGGTCGATGAGTTTTGCATAACACCCACCTTCAAAATTGAATACACCATTTGCGCCCCAACCGTGCTCATCATCGCCAATAAGGGCGCGATTCGGGTCTGCAGAAAGGGTTGTTTTCCCAGTTCCGGATAGTCCAAAGAATATCGCGGTATTTTCTCCAGTGGTGTTCGCTGAGCAGTGCATAGGCAGAATCCCTTTCTTTGGAAGAAGAAGGTTCATGACCGAAAAAATTGATTTTTTGATTTCTCCAGCGTAACGAGTACCTCCGATAATAACTTCTTTTGCAGCATAATTAACAATGACAAAACACTGAGAATTCAAACCATCATCTTCAGCGTTGGCTTCAAAGTGCGGGGCGTGAAGTACGGTAAATTCTGGCGAATGGGTGTTGAGGCGCTCAGCATCTGGCCGAATGAACATGTTACGCGCAAAGGCGTTATGCCAAGCATTTTGGTTAATGACTCGAATCGGTAAAGCCTCACTATAATCTGCACCGCAGTAGAGGTCTTGAACAAAAAGAGTATCTTGGGCGGAAAGGTAATCTGCCACTTTCGCCCTCATTTTAGTAAAAGTAGCCAAGTCGGTTGAAATGTTTACATTGCCCCAATTGATATCTTCCGAAGTAGTTTCTTCATCGACGATGAATTTGTCGTTAGGGGAACGCCCAGTTCGCTCCCCAGTCTCTGTGACCAGCGCTCGGTGGGAGCTGAAAACGCCTTCTTTACGGGCGACAGCCAACTCGATAAGTGCGGGGGCATCTTGGTTCCAATACACCTCTCCCGAGGGAGTAATTCCATGCGCGTTTAGGTCTCCGGTCGGAGTCCCATGGGTGGCCGCCATACCACCTCCTTTCGCGGACCCTCTTTGTCCCTTTTGGCGGTAGTACTACTTGAAACGCCGGATTTATTCCTTGAAATCAACGCATTGCGGCAAGATTACCGTCAACTCGGAAATATACCATCAACTCGGAAAAGAGTAGCCGAATTAACGAATCATCGAAAGCATTGAAGGCAACTTGGAACGGGTAAGGTTTCATGACTGGGGAGTCGAATGACGAGAAATCTGGAGAATCCCCTTCTCGGCCGAGAGACGAAGTCGTAAGGAAACGCGATTTTCAACGTGCTCAAGGCGTCGACATCCACTCTTTTATGGTCAAACAAGAATCTGAAGAACCCCCCGAGACCCCTTCATCACCCGCGTCGGAACCCGAGGATATTGCCGTCGGAGAAATCACTTCCTTGTTTTCTTCAGGAAAAGACGAGCAACACGCTCCTGGCGCTGTTCAATCCGATGGTACAGTTCTTCAAGCGCCGGAAATGGACAGTGTCACAGACCTCGCCGTCCATGGTGAGAAACGATTGAGTTTCGGGCTATTGGTAGCGATGGTACTCACATGGTCGGCTATTGGAGCCATTGTAGGAACAGTACTTCCTGAAATTCCCAGTGGGTTAGGGCTCTTAGGCATGGGCATCTTCGGACTCTATCTTGGTGAGCGATGGATTCCAAACCCAAACATGCGCCTATTGGGTGTGACTTGGGTTATTATTTCGATGAAACTGTTCTACGGGCTCGCCATTGATGCATGGCATTGGGGCTGGTTCGATATATCGCCTTATGGCGCAAGCGAAACGTTTGGTGCAAGTCTCATCGGTATTGTTTCATTGAATATATTCCTCGCTCAACGGCACAATGAAGATGCAATTGCAGCCCAAGCCACCCTGATTCTTTTGTTGGTTGGAAGTGCAGCAGGAGCATTGTATGGAGAAATTGGAATCGCTGTGATGATCGGTTTGGGCACCTTACTAATGCACGGCCTCGCTATTTATCGTAAATCAGGAAACCTTGCTAGCCTTGGTATCGCTTCATCCTATCTCTGGGTCGGAGTTCACGCCCTTTCTAGGAATTGGTCTTTGTTTGGCATCGACATCATTCCATTCGAAGACGGATTGCTGTTGTTTTTGTTGATGACCTGTGTGACGGCAACCAATGCGATTATGGCAGCGAGGTTTGTTCGGGCTGAGAATTGGTTTTCCAAAGCCTTTGAAGCAATGGGTCTTGGAAAACCCGCACTTTGGTCAGTATCCGTTAGCCTTGGTATGATTGGGGCATTACTGGCGATTACAGCACATCGTTTGGAAACCGGTTATGCACTTGCACAATTGATGCTTCTCATTTCAGCATTTAGTGGGTCATACCTGGTTGTTCGTGGCGTAGATGTGAAGAAATTAGCCCCCTACATCATCTTCCCAGCGCCGTTTCTTTTGATTGGACTTTCGTTGTATACCTCAGGCGTGATGAACATTACTTTGCCGCTGAATCTCGATGGCTACAGCTTGTATGCTGTGTTTACGGCGTTGTTCACAGTACTTGCCCTTTTACGAAATCAGACAGCAGTCTCCGACCATGTGATTTGGCTAGGAGGACTTTCAGTCGTTCTTTTACTCACACTCCTCATTCCAGCAGGCGATGCTAACAACGGTGCCCGCCTTCTATTGCTAACACAGGGAATCGTCTGGATTGGACTGTCTGGCTTGGCGGTTTACCGTTCTTCACCGTCCATTGCAGGAACGGCCGTTTTAGGCCCTTGGGTTTGGCTTCTGCTATTTGCTACAAATGCCGACGCCCGCCTAATATCTGCTGACTTCATTCCAATTTCGATCAACGAATTCGATTTATTTCTATGGCTGAGTCTGCTTGTAGTACAACAAATTTGGGTTAATCTTCGCCACGGTGAAGTGGGATTAAACCTCGCAGCGCGGTTGGTTGGTCTTTCCGAAGTCGGCGCAAGATTTCGAGATTCGGGCTTAGCAAAACTTTGGAACTTGAGTTTCCTTTTCTCCGTTGTTGTTACTTGGGCCATCGTTAGACCAGGTGCATTACCAATGTACGGCGTAGTAATTATTCTTGGAAGTCTACTCGTTGGCCATTCACTGATGGTTTACTTTGAACGACATCTTGGAAAACCCCAGACTTTAATGGGCTTCTGGGGCATATTTGCTCTTTTGCTTTCGTGGACATACGGCCAATCTTCATTCTGGGCACTTTCGTTAGTTGCTTCATCTGGAATTTTACTAAAAGCATCGGACCGCAGACGCGCCGGTGGGGCAACAGAAAGCGAATTAGAGCGTCTAGAAGCCCTCCCGGGACAACTTTTGACCATGATGATGGGCTTCCTGACTGCTTTCTTTGTGATGATTGCCCTCGACCCCCTCACCACAATCCCATTGACCGGTACAGAACATATGCTTGACAAAGAAACTAATTTGTTGTTCTTGATGGTGATTGGTCTGGTTGCTTTGGTACTGTATCTTTTGCGCGCTGCTACGCTTGAGAAACTACTCCCGCCAGCGATAAGCGCAGTCGGACTCATTGTTGCTATGGCCTTGGCAGGTCAATCAATCGCTGTTGAAATCGTTGTGTTGGCCGCAGTATTTGCGTTTGTAGGCTCAGGCGCCTACCTTGCAGTACAAGGTGAATTCCGCGCAGGTCTTCGAGCACTTACCAAAAAGGAAAATCGTTTACAACGCCTCAATGAAAAACAAGAGAGAATTCAAGCATTCATTGAAGCGACTGGACTGGAAGGCACTGATAAGTTCGAGATTGAGACTCAGGAAGGTGATGAAACAGAATCTTCTCCTCGCTCAAACCTACGCCTTATAGACACTGAATTATTGTCTCTTGCTGAAAAGCAAAGGAAACGCCAAAAGCGCTCGGGTTCAACCGGACAACACGACCTTTACATCGGCGACATCCATCATCAGCCGACGATTGTATTACTGTTCCTCGGGACAACTATTCTTGCCACGACGTTCTTTTCATTTACAACAGGCTGGACCCAGTTCGCTCTTTCGTTCAGCGTACTAGTTTCAATGTTATTTGTCGGACTTTCACGTATTCGTGCAAACCAAATCGGACTAAGGCTGCCAGATATTCTTGGAATCGAGGCACCGATAGCCATCGGCATGATTGGTTTAGTTTTGGTTCACGTGGCAGGCCGAGCATCAAATTCGGTTGTTGAATTAGGAGATGCTTCACATTTACTCATTTTCATAGGCGGGCTGATCATGCTTGCAGGACTCGGCCTTCTTGGCCGAAACGACCTTGGAATGCGTATTCCAAATGCCCTTGAAGGCGTGATATATCTTGCAGCCCTTGACCGAGTCATCTGCATCCTTGTTGGCGGAGAAGTACCAATTCCGTTTGCAACGAATCCATTTGAAGGCGCATTCCTCACCTGGACAGTACCGTTGGTTAGTATTGAAATTCTTGCAGTTCTTGCAGTTCTTGTCTTTGATTGGGTTGAAGGTAAGCGAATCCATCATGATTTGTCTGACCACCGAGGCGCAGGAGGCCGTACCGTTTGGATGGTGATGATCGCTATGCTTTCGTTTGGACCAGCAGGCATCGTTGTACTGGCTCTGTCAGCGCGCAGAGGCGTTTGGTGGACTCAACCCGCCGTGGTTCTGATGGCGTGGCTCCTGATTCCGTTCGTCTACCAATCAGCAGCGATTTGGTTGACAGATGCTTTGGCATTCTCACTCCCAACGACGGGGATAATAGCTACATCCCTTGGCCTTCTTTCGGTAGGTTTCGTTGCTTGGACCGTTCAGATGCGGCAAGGGCTGTGGTTGCCTGTGGGCTTATGGGCCACACATCTCCTTCTCATCGGGTCAAGTTTCAGCCATGGAAATCTCTTGTTTGCAGTCTTCTTCATACTCCTCACTTCAACAGTTTCTTGGGTCAGTGGCGTTCTTACGCTTCGCAAAGCCTGGAGAGTTATCGGCGCTCTTGACCTTGTACTCAGCTGGATTATTGCCGCAGTTATCATCATCCAAGGAGCAGCAGTTGAAGTCTTACTCGCCATATTGATTGCATCCGCTGCCCTACTTGGCCTAGTGACCTACCTCACGCAAACACATGAGGGCGAAATGGCCAACGAATGAACCATTTACTCCGGTACTTTCTAGAATCGCATCTTGTTAGACCATACCATCTTTCAAATTCTTTGACAACGGGTATTTATTTTCAACGGCCTGTTTCCATGTGGGAGTTTCCATCTAATCTCCAGTCATTTCTCAAATACCCAGAACAATTTTGAAAGTTTCGAGCTACAGATAAATCGGTTTTACTAGAGCAAAGAGTAAGTACTTTGCAATATGTGGCAATTTTATGTCACAGATATTTGCGATGGACCGCTATCTAATTAGAACGAAATTTTGGAAAATATTTGGAGGGACATTTTATTTTGAAGACCTTGAAGGCAATGTCGTTGCTTATTGCAAACAGAAGCGTTTTAAATTGAAAGAAGATATTGTTCTTTTCACCAATGAAAGTTGCAGTGAAGCACTGATTCAAATCAAAGCGCGTTCAATAATGGACCTTGGAACCACCTACGACTTCATCGATGCACAAACCGGCGTTAATCTTGGTTCTGCAAAGCGTAATTTTATGAAATCACTTTTCAAAGATTCATGGACCATAAACGACGCATCTGGCAATCCATATGCACAATTTGTTGAAGACAGTATTGCAATTGTACGCAGATTCGTCCCATTAATCCCAGCAAAGTACCATTTTGAGATTGCTGGCCAGCAACCAATCTTGATGCAACAACGCTTCAATCCTTTCATCAAGCGAACAGATGTGATGATTCCACCCGGCCATCCATTAGACCGACGAGTCATCGCTGCTATGGCCATCTTGAGTTCAGCAATCGAAGGCCGCCAAGGCTGAGGACGCCATTCAACGCATCGATTCTGCCAAATGACTGGCAAGAACCGGCATAACTGAGGCCAGCGATTCATGTTTGAGAGCTGGAGACAAGCGCAGTGAAATATTGATTTTGGCTTGAGTTCCGCTGTTGCGGATTCCCAAAGAGAGCGGTTCACCATCGAGCAATGCCTCGATGAGCATTAGGTTTTCTTCACCTTCAAGCCCGTGACGATTCCATTGCGTTATTTCGCCACATTGCTCAAAATGAGAACGGGCAATATTCTCAATTTCATCTGAAAGGTCATTCACCCCATTCCATAATTCTCGATGAACATTTTGAACCGAAACTCGTTGTTTCCATCCTCGCATCATTAGCAATTCCTTTTCAGCAACACTTCTGGCCAAGAGATACGCAACCAATGTCGCCGACCCATCACCGACCAAACTCCATTTCCGTTCACTATGAGGGTGCGGTGAAGGTAAGACCACATGACCCGAATCTTCGACGCCAAGCATTCGGGGCATTTGAGAATCCAATTCCAAAGAAGCGCGTAAAGCATGAGAGATCCAACGGTCTCCGACTGCCGTTTCTATCGAAGTGACCTTTACAGGTAGCCGGTTGAGGGAAGAAAGCAAAGCCAAATCCGATTCGATACTTGCGGCAATGAGCCATGGCCTTTGCTGTAGAGTTCCAGCAACGATAAGAGTGTCCGCCATAGCGTCGCCATCGATTACTCGGAAACCTGATTCTGTTGCTTCAATCACTAAACACCGGTCTCCATCGCCATCTAGTGCAGCGCCGACAATGGTTCCGCAAGGTGCATGTGTGAGGTTTTTCAAGAGCGCATGTTCCGATGCTGCCGCTTCTTCGAATGTCCATGTCGCCGTAGGGGAAAAATCACCAGCACCGCATGACTTGTTCAATTCCGCTGCCTCACGACTAATTTCTTGAGTTTCAATTCCATGGCGTGTTAGCCATTCAGCAAACCAAGAACTAGCGGAACCTTTTGAACAATCCAAAAGCAAAGGTCGCTGGACAAAATCCGTTGAGAGCGCCGAGTTTTCAAACAGGAGTTTGAAGTGCATAAACCGTTGAGAGAGCCACAAAGGGTGATTGGCCATCCCCCATTCGAGGGAACCGTGTACATTTGGCTGAGATAATTCGGCATTGTCAATTTCATCAATTTCACGTTCTTCTTCACATAGGGCGTAGACAAGGTTTGAAATTTGGTCTTCAAGTTGCGGCGAGGTTTTGTAGCCTTCAGCATCGAACACTTTGATACCCGAGTCTGATGCTGGGTTATGGCTTGCAGTGATCATACAACCAAGACGTGCCTTATGCCACAATACAGCATAATGGAGGGCCGGTGTCGCACATACCCCAACATGCGCCACCAAACAACCTGCAAGGCGTAGTCCGAGCGTGACGCCGTCAACCAATGCTTGGTTTCCCGGTCGCTCATCCCAGCCAATGACGACGAGTTCACCTTCACCAGGGAGTGTATCGATAAGATGGCCAAGAGCCTCTCCAACCAAACGCATGAGGGTCGGACAAACGCTTCGTGCTTCATGCAATGAGACCAATGCCGCTTTTTCATCCGGATTGGCATCGACAATTTTCCCGCGAATACCGTCAGTACCGAACAAACGTTGCACCATTGCATCACCTGTGTTTGGATTCTGCAGCGTGTACGCCTGTTACGGTGATGTTTGGCCAAACGATGCTGTTGCAACCAAGAATCACACCAGGGTTCGTGACGCTGTTACATCCCAATTGGCAACCCTCTCCAAGAAGCGCCCCGAATTTCCTTAATCCACTGCCAATACGTTCTCCATCAATGCGAAGTTGAACTTCTCCACCATCGTTTCGAAGATTACTAATCTTTGTTCCAGCCCCTAGGTTGACACCTTTTCCAAGTACCGAATCCCCGACATAGTTGAAATGAGGAGCCTTTGCGCCAGGAAGAAGCACAGCGTGTTTGGTTTCACTCGCATGACCAACGACTGCTTCTGCACAAATCCAAGAGAATGGGCGGACATAGGCTCCATGCCGAACTTCCGCTCCCGGGCCAACATAGCATGGTCCAATCAAATGAGCGCCGACTTCAATCCGAGCCGAAGCCTCGACAATGACCTTTCCCTGCGACTCATCGACGGTAGCGCCCGAATCAATGGGGTTTTGGGGTGATGATTGAAAGCGTTCTATCACCGAAATGAGTTGAGATTTGAGCCCATCGGGATTCTTTGGTTGTAAAAAAGTAAAGACTGCATCAGAGTTTGGCAAGGTTGGGCAGAACCCGTTTTGTGCATCGGTAGAGTACAATGATGGAAAGAGTTCCGATGCCGATGGGAGAGAATCCGGCCATTCCATGGCCGATGCACCGCACCCTCTCGCATGAACTTAATGCTCAAATCAAGCCGCGAGATGGTAAAGTCGCTTTCCTGTGGAGTTATCGAGTGTGAACCCGATCCTCTCAGGGAGGTATCGCGGAATGAAAAATCCAACCTTACGTGTGGTAAGGCCATGATTCCGCATTTTTCTTTCGTTTGATAAATGGTCAACAATATCTGCTGCTGAACATTGTGGTTGAGATCCCACATACTCTATGATCTCATTTTTCAAACGATTTAATCTAGCTTGTTTCTGAACGCCGTATCCTTTCATTGCTATCATATTCATTATGTCCGAAGCAGTATAACAATTCGGCGAGGGACTGCCATGGGCCCCCACAATTCAGCCCCGTGATTCAACAAATATCGAGGATGTCGGACCATTTTTTCGAGGAGCCTCGCCGGAACATTGTATCATGAAATTCGCGCTGACCAATGTGTACACATCGCGCCAATCGCCCACGATTATCATAGCAACCGTAGTTGGCGTGTACAGGTACCATGACTTGTTTCAAATCAATTTCCGAACCATTGAACTCTGGTGCTTCAATCTCTACGGATTCGAAATGTCCATCCCAAATCATATTTTCAGTTGTTGGCGGCATGAGTTGTTGTGTTTCAAAATGTAACATACCTTCTGCAGGTTTCACAGGTTTCCAAGTACCTTTCCGACCTTGGTCAAGCCAAGTAACCATCTGTTTCATTTGTTCAATGGTTGCTAAGGCAAGATGAGATTTTTCCCACCAACCAGTCGTTCGAGCGAGCGTGATATGGTGTACTCCCGGTTTCACTTCACGATTATCAAATCCGTCAGCATAGGTCCGGCATAATCCCGAAAGCCGGACAGTATAGATGGGCAAAGGGCCAATTCCAATGTCTTGTAAACGGTAGGGATTCGCTAATTCACCCAATAGCAGAAAGGGTTTACGCTCCTGCATTGGAGGCGCATCATGCGTTGCAAGCAGTTCGTCAACCGTAATCGAATCACTGGTAAATGCTGCACAATATGCTTGTAATGATTGCCCAGCAAGAACCCCATCGCTAGTTTGAGAAGGGTGCTGAAGAGGAATAACTTCACTCGAACAGAAAAAAATCGGTTCTTTCGGCAAAGCGACGGGCGAATTCGATGGCGTGTAGGGCCATTGCCGAGGTGCGCGACTCTCCATGGCCACGCCTACACCCTCTTCTTCATCAATTCAACCCTCAAGCATCGAACACGGTTTCCTGAAGGCATTGTGGACAAGTGACTTTAATCGGCCGAATATCAGGTATTCCAAGAGCAACCCCGCAGCCAGGACAAAGGATTGCTTGAGAAACATCCGCTCGTCGTTGAGCGGCTTCCTGTGAAGGGTCATATTCAAATCGGAAATTCGATTTATCCAATACATTCGCCGCCGATGGAATCTTCGGTGCTTCTTTACTTTCAGGTATGAATGAGGACATTTCGGGGTTGTAGGGAGATTGACCTTCAATCGCAGGTGAGGACTGTGACGGGGCAGTAGCGTGAAGTTGTTCAAGTAATTCTGCTTCTGTTACGTCATATTGCCTGATTATACGGTCTATTTCAAGCATTTGCTCATAGCCAGTAAGGCTCCGCAATAATGAGATTTCTTGTTCCGGAACGCCTGCCATGGTCTTCTCATGAACTTCTGTGTTTTGAGTGTTCACTTATATTGAGTCGACTGGTTTTGCCGGATGCCGGAAAGCAAACACTTGGATGTGAACATTACCATGTGGTCGAAACCCTTGAAAGGAAGGCGCGTTCGCCGGCGCAATGAAGGAGTAACCAAAATGGCCCAATCCCAGCAAAGAAAGTTTACCCGAGCAGAATTGTCGCGTATGTCGGCAACAGAACGTTCCGCTACAGCACGTTCGCTTACATGCGGTGAAACAATGACACAAGCACATTGGATTTGGGACGACAGTTCCATGGTCGAAGTCATCGAACATTTGACTGAAAACAATTGGGACCATATCTTTGTCATCAACAGTGAAGGCGCCCCCCAAGGCCGAATTCATGCAGTTGACGTCTTGAAAATAATCGCTCGAAAAACAGTCAATCGAGACATAGCATGGATGCATGGCATCCCAGCCCAACAACTCGTCAACCAGCCCCCAATCACTGTAACAGAACCAACACCTCTTCTCAAAGCCGGTGCTTTGATGCTCGCACATGACCTGAATCAAATTGGCGTAGTCGATCGTAATGGCGCATTGATTGGCGTAGTTGGCCACAATACGATGGCTCGAAAGATGCCGAAGTTCATTCTTTGAACTTAGATTCCCCAGTAGCGTTCAGTTTGCGCTTGACGAGTCCTCAATGAGCGAACGATGGTCATAGCCATCCACAACACAACCACCCATGTCATTGGATATTGAAGGTCGCCGATAATCTCAGCAACACTGAATTCGTAGTCATCACCACTCAAAACAGTGGTGGCAATCCGCAATGCAGTTTCGACGAAAGAATACACCACCATGGCAAAAATACCGAGTATTAGCAATCGGCCAGAGAAGGAACCTCTTTTCAGTCGCAGCAGCATGAATCCTGCAGTCGAGGTCAGGAAGGCAATAACAATCCATGCAAGAGCAGAATGCACAACTTCCAACCACACCACTGAAGAACTTACAGCCGTCACATGATGAATATTGTATTCTCTATACCCTTCTGCAACGGCAAAAATAGCACTGAATACAGTTGCAGTCCACAATAAAGAAGAAAACATTGCAGCGTCAGCATTGTCTCGCATTTCTTGAATCACCTTGTTAACGGTCGCTTCAATTCCTGCACCTTTACTGAGTAAATATAATCCAGTAACCAACGGTAAACCGCCAATAACCACACCGCCAATTTCGTTTGGCAGCATGATTCCAAGGCCGAGTAGCGATAATACGAGGCCAACAGGAATCATAATCTTAGAACGCCATTTTGGGTCCTCAAGGGCCTTTACAATGTAGTAGTAGGTTCCTTCGATACCCTTTGATTGCTTCACTATAATCTTCTCAACATGGTCGATTCGAACTTGTGATTGAAGAATCGGAAGGACCGATTCATCCTCCGCTCCATCCGTCACGAGAATCGCTTTATCTGGTTGGAACGCGGCTACAACTTCCTCTAATTGTGCAGCAACTGCACGATCCGAACGAATACCAACTTTTTCATCACCGGTTAAAATTGCAATTTCAACTTCTTCTTCCTCGGAATTATTTTCGACCAGGTTATCGTGTTGGGAAAGCGCTCCAAGAATAGCGTTTGTATCGCTCTCTTCAGGGTCTGCAATACCGAGCTTAAGTGCTGCTGCCATGACTTGGCGGCGTCCAACAACCGGGCCTCGGATGCCAGTTTTAACACCAAGGTCATTATCCCGGTCAACTGTTAAAACGAGTATTCGAGCCATTGAGAATCACCTGTGGATGGAGGAACCTAAGCACCCCTCCGTTTCAAAGTCTTCGCGCGAATCACCGTTATTCCGCGGTATCTTGTTGTTTTTCCTCACCTTCGCTTGGAGTTGAAACCAAAGCCAATGCTTCAGCCTCGGCCCGTTGATTCTTTGCTTTCCAGCGTTGTGTTGCTCGGATATATTTGAGGGGGTGGTCTAGCCATGGTTGGTCGCACAATCGGTCATCGCCCGGGAGCACAGGACAGTTGTGATTCACTTTGAGTTTACCACACCCCGAAGGTGTGTATCCATGCTGGTATACATGGTCTACCTGGTAGGAGGTTGTACTTTCGCTGAAATCCGGCGCGCCTCTGAAAAAACTGACACACGCTTCTTTTGGCAGAGCCAATGTTGCGGCCATTGAGGCAAGGAATAGCCGTCCAAAGTGATTCAGGTTCACGCCATTTGATAATTCTGCGACCGCTTTTCTCATACACGGCGGCCAATCATTTTCATCTGCACCAACCAACGAAATCGCCTCGGACGCTTTCGTAGCCATGAGATTGCGAACCATCCCGACCGGTTCTGCGAGACGAATTGCCAAATCCATGGTAATTTCACCCATTTTTTCCAAAGCCTCAGCTTCAACACCCGCCTTAATACGTTCTCGAAGCAATCGGGATAGTTTTGCCGATGAACCGTATTGTGGTTCTTCGAACAGTGTGACCCAACCTTCGTGGACATCGCAATTGGGTAGCCTCCATCGAGACCCGGTAATCTTTGGACAGATTTCGATAAAATCGCTGAGCCCAATTTTCCACAAAGGCCCTGATTGAGAGCGTCGGCGTTGTTGAAGAGCACCACCATAGTTTGTAGACATCTCAGAAGTCAATGGAGCATTTTGGTGTTCAGCCTGTTTGATGTTTGCAATGTAGGTGCGGGCAATAATATTGAGATTTTTATGGTCTTTAATGAGAATTTGCTCAGCACGTGCCGCTTCGGCTTGAGCCCAACGGGCGATAAGACGTTCATCTTCAGAGGCGCAAACGACCAAGCGTGCATAATAGAATGAAAACGCTTCGATGATACGCCCTTCTTCAGTGAATAAATCCCCCCCTACAACTTCGACCCCCTCCTTTGACTGTATCGAATCAATCAGTCGAATTCGTGCCCGAGAGCGCGCCTTCTCCATCCACGAACCGTCTAACAATTCATCTAAATCGATGTTGTGTTCAACCGCCATACTACGAATCCACTCGCCCGCTTGGGGCAGAAACGGATAGCGAGCAAATGTCACCTCGTCGTCAAGTACCGGGAGGGAACTTGGCACGGGCATACCACAGCCAAGCGCGCCAACTGCATAAGAACTTCAACGAAACAACGGATGGTTCATGTGCACGAGTCCAACCCCCAAAGCATGCATGAGGCTCCAACACTGAATGCATTCCTCATCCAGGACGAGGTCCGTCAAGCCTTTGAGTGGTCCGAAGTAGACGACGCTGAGAGTGCATTGCAACTCCAACTCTCTCTGCAAAACCATCAACAATGGTCGCCCCTCCATCGAGAAAATACTCTAAGGCGAGTTAAAACACAACTTCTGAACGCTCAACGAATCATTATCATTGGCGCCGGAGTTGAGGAAAATGAATTCGCCCCATACAATCAACCTGGCGACATTTTTGTTGCAGCCGATGGCGCCGTTGGCGCACTCCAAGAATATTCTCAATTGGCTTGTATCGTTTCAGATCTTGATGGTGGAGAATATTTGGATGCTGCAGCCAAGCAAGGACAAACCATTGTCGTCCACGCTCACGGCGATAACATGCATCAATGGAAAAAAACACTTGCATCTTGGGAACAATACACTCTTTCACCACCCCTCATCCTGTCCCATCAAGTGAATCAGGATATATCGGGGATGCATAATTTCGGCGGATTTACCGACGGTGACCGAGCCCTTTGCCTGGTACTTTCGTTAGGTGTTGAGCCTGAAAATATCGAACTCATCGGCTTCACACTCAATCGAATAGGGCAATGGTCAGGAGTCACAGTTGCTGAAACAAAACTCAAAAAACTTGAATGGATGGAGCGAATCGTTTCAGAACTAGGGTTTGGGCATTTCGTTAAGAAATAAAACATATCTATAAAACGAAACAGAGGAAATGAACGATATGGAACGCAAGAAGCTCAACATGATTTTGTGGCCTGTTGCCCTCATTCTTCTCAATTCTCTTTGGTTTGGAATTTCAGATAATACCGTACGGCATGAAATCAATGACTTTGACCATGTTATCGAAGACCGCACAATCACATTGGCGGGGATTCTTGGCCAAGAAAAACCGATGCCTTCAGTGTTTGAAGTTGAATTCAGCAGCCTTTCAGCCGAAGAAGGCGCAGTTGAATGGAAAATATTTGATAACAAAAATGCAGTTGTGGCACAATGGTCAGGAGAATTGAATGGCGAGAACCCTAGTTGGGAGGGGGAACTTGCCCCAGGCACATATCGATTCCAAACAACAGTCGATGAAGGAATTATTACAAAACAAACACTGTTCGTACAACCGTTTGCCGCTTACGGCATAGAAGGCCACATCACGCTTTCACTCCTCCTCGTTGTCGTGGCCCTGGGCGAAACATTTGCTCGAAAAAAAGGCAGTGAATACTTAGCGAAGAAAAGCACAGATGTACCTAAACCCTCGGCCAAGTCGCCTTTTTCCCATGCCAAAGAAGGCTTACCAGAAGACGACATCATTCACAACGCCGACGACGATCCTTGGCGTTCGCCCAAAGGGTTACAATGAGAGATTCCCTTCAAATCATATCCTTCATTTCGCCATGAAGGCTCTCGAATCTATTTGGATTTGAAAAACAGAAGTATAAATGCACATATCTAAAACTCGTTTCATGGTCCAATCCTACCTCGTTGTTGGTGGAAGTAGTGATATTGCATTGGAACTCGGCTCTAAACTCCTCGAAAAAGGCCATTCAGTCACGCTTCTTGCCCGCGATGCTGAGCGAGTCAAAGATTTGGTGTCGCAAGGAGCGCACCTGATTCAAGGCGATGCCTTGGACAAGGACTGTGTCCAACAGGCCGTAGATTTGGCTAAAGAAAACGGCGAAGGAAGTATTTCAGGCGTAGCACATCTCGTCGGCTCTCTAGTCTTGCGCCCTCCACATTCCCTTGCGCTTGATGCATTCCAAGATGTGATCCATACCAATCTTTCGAGTGCCTTTCTAACCCTTTCAATTGCTTGTAAATCTATGCTTCGAACCGGTGGGGGCCGGTTGGTGTTCACCTCAAGTGTGGCGGCTAGCCTTGGATTGATGAATCATGAAGCAATTGCTGCGGCGAAAGGAGGAGTAGAATCCATGGTCCGTTCTGCCGCAGCCACCTATTGCCAACGAAAAATCCGAGTTAATGCGGTAGCGCCAGGTTTGACAGAAACCCGCTTGACAGAGACTCTCTTGCGTTCTGAAGCGATGAGAGAGGCTGCAATCAACAAGATTCCCTTGAAAAGAATCAATCAGATAGAAGAAATTGCATCGACAATGCAATGGTTACTATGCGATGCACCAGACAATATTACGGGACAGATTCTTCATCTTGACGGTGGAATGGCTAAAATAAGTGGGTGAAAAAATGACTTGGAAAAACGCAATTAAAACAAAACGCCTCAAACCTGGAAAAACCAAAATGGTCACCTTAGGGCTGAAAACCGTCACGGTGGGGCAACTCGACGATGAATACTTCGCCACTGGAGGCCTATGCCGCCACATGGGGTGGCCATTGGCGTGGGGTGGAAAAATCAAAGATGGATGTATCCGCTGTCCACTACATCAGTCGACGTATCACATTGAAGACGGCAGCGTAGAAGAATGGTCACCTTTCCCATTGTTTCCTCCTTGGGGGAGAGTGCTCGGAAAACTTTCAAAACAAAAAGATTTGAAAATTTATGAAACACGGATAAAGGACGAATATCTCCAAGTTTTCATCGAAAAAATCAAATCTTGAGATTTGCTTGACGAGCTAACAATACGATGCGCATACTATGTTCAAGCATTGCAGCATTAGCCCATGCTTGGTCGAGGTCAGCACCCACAGCGTAAGCCCCTAGGCCACGAATTACAACACATCGCATGCCACCTTGCTTGAGTGCTTCTACGGTCTGGCGCAAGAAATTATCAGGGTTGTCGTCATCGGGGTCGACGATAATCACCTTGCCGATTTGCTCCTTCCCAGTAACATCAATTGGCTGTACGAGGACCAAATCCTTCTCACTACTGACGGCAGTTGTAGAAGCTCCATACGAATGAATAACTGCAGCAGGCCCTCCAGTGACCATACTGACTGAGGCAAGAATCACTTCCATTATTCTCCAATCGGTAGGGGCGCCACGAGGTGGATTTGGCTGCCCGAGTAGGCCTGCACATATACCACGCTCATCAAGCCGAGGCAGCATGGTACGATTACGCGTGGAAATCATAATACTGAGGTTATCCGGATGAAGCATAGCAATAGTACCCATCGTGGCACGAATCAATTGCTCACGGTCGAGTTGCCGCGCAAGTCGAGCGAAATCACCGACGATGTGCGCTCCAATGACAATATCTTCGATGACTGCTGGAGGCATTGGTGGGTTTTCGAGTTCTTCAATCACGTCGGCAGCGCCAGCCATGGATTGCCTCAAACGTTCAACCTCAGCGTTGAGGCGAGCAATTTCTTGTTCCGCAAGCATGTGTTGCTCATCGAGTGCGAGTGGCGTTTCTTCGCCGGTGGAATCTTCTTTCGACTCGTTCGGCGCATCTTCAAGCACAGTTCGTTCTTCAACAGGAGTTTCCTCCGGCACAGGTTCTTCAGTCATTTCTTCCTGAACTACTTCTTGAATTTCTGAGGAATTTGAAGCGGGTTCAGGAACTTCTTCATCCACAGATTCAGGTGGGGGCTCGGACGGGGAGTCCGATGGAGAATCGGAAACTTCCTCTTCAACCACTTCGATAGGCGTTTCAGCGGCCGGTTCATCTGGTGGGGTTTCAGTGGGTGGTGGGCCTGCTGGGCCTGAAGGAATTTCTGGTGGTGTTTTAGTGGGTGGTGGGCCTGCTGGGCTTGAAGGAATTTCTGGTGGTGTTTTAGTGGGTGGTGGGCCTGCTGGGCTTGAAGGAATTTCTGGGAGTGTTTTAGCGGATGGTGGGCCCGATGGTGGGCCCGATGGTGGACCTGATGGTGGACCTGATGGTGGACCTGATGGTGGACCTGATGGTGGACCCCCTGGTGGACCTGATGGTGGACCCGCCGGTAGACCTGATGGTGGACCCCCCGGTGGACCTGATGGTGGACCCCCCGGTGGGCCTGATGGCGAATCTGAAACATCCTCTTCAGCCGTTTCGAGAGGTTCTTCGGTATTTTGCGGCTCTTCGACAACCTCAGCAACTTCCTCCTCCGGTTGTTCTTCTTCGGCCGGCTCTTCGACAACCTCAGCGACTTCCTCTTCCGGTTGTTCTTCTTCGGCCGGCTCTTCGACAACCTCAGGCGTTTCAATGACTTCCTCTTCAGCGGGTTTCTGTAGCCCACCGAGGTCTCCAAAAGCAGCATCAAGAAGATTTCCAACTTTGGCATCTTTTTGCTCTTCTTTTGTTTGTTCAGCAGATGTTTTCTTTCCCGCCATAGATAACGCCCCACATGGGCCACATGGCGCGGCTTAAATAGCGGTTCCGTAACGGAGGTCTTGCTTAGGCCCGCTTGGTGTAGAGGTTATCATGCAGGATTGTCATTCCTGCGACCCGAGTTCAATTCTCGGAGTGGGCGCCTACCCTCTTCTTTATTCAGTGTTGGTAAACAGTTCTTGATATACTCATTCAATGACACAAAGTTATGGAGCACAAACCCAAACTCGCAGTATCTGCATGTTTACTTGGTAAAAAAGTGCGCTATAATGGCGATGCGGCTGAGTTTAGAGCACTGACTCGAAAGTGGAACGGGCATTTCGAATTAATGGGCGTTTGCCCCGAAGTGGCGATCGGCATGGGCACCCCCCGTCCATCAATTCGGTTGGTCAACAACGGGGAATCAATCCGTTTGGTCAATCCGAAAAATGGAGACGACTTCACTTCACCAATGCTTGAATACGCTCAGTTACAAGCCGATGCTTTAGTCGAATCCGGTATCTGCGGCTTTGTTTTCAAGAAGGATTCTCCAAGTTGCGGATTAGAACGAGTAAAGGTCTACCGAGAAGAACACGTTCAAGCAACTCGGGATGGTGTGGGCATGTTTGCCAAAGTATTCACCACACTCTACCCGCACATTCCAGTCATCGAAGAAGGTCGTTTGACCGATGCTCGTCAAGCAGAACATTATCTGGCCCGAGTACACTTTTTCTTCCTCTGGCGAGAAGAAGGTCTTAACGGGTGGACTGCCAAAGCGGTGATGGAGTTTCACAACATCAACAAACTCTTCCTCTTGAGCCGTTCTCCCGATTCGAAGCGCAAACTTGGACGGCTCATCGCAGAAGGCTTTGACAACGGCGACCGACCCGAAATCGTGGCTCTTGCCTACATGACAGAAGCGCAAAAGTCGCTTAATGTGCTGACGAAAAATGGGCCAATTGCTCACGCTATGGAAAGCGTCTTAGGTAAACTCTCCAGCAACTTGAGCAAGAATGAACGTCAAGAAATGCTCGAAGTGATTCACGATTTCCGCCAAGGATTACTTCCTCGCTCGGCTCCGTTGACATTACTTCAACACCATTTGCGCAGGTGCCACATCGATACGCCAATCAATCAAAGGTTTCTTTCGCCCATTCCGCTATCACTCGGCCTTATGGCGAGAGTTTAGTCGGACAAATCTTATCTGGTTGCAGGCCACAGTTTCATATCTTCTTTCATATAGGGTAGGGAAATTATACTTTCCGAGGAGAATATCCATGAGTGAAAAAAAATATATTGTAGAAATAGCCGATGCCACTGGACACAGCAACGTCGAGATGACCAAGACCGAACTAATTGACCAAGCCGCCAAAACCCAAGGCAGCTGGGTTTTTGTCGACAACCGAATGGTTGCTTCAGAGGATCTTGCGAACACAAACTTCGACGCAGCCCAGCACATCCGTATGGTTCCCGCACTTCAAGCAGGCAACGAAACTGGTGATGAACCAACGTATACCGTTGAGATCGCCGACCCGACTGGACACAGCGTTGTCGAGATGACCAAGACCGAACTAATCGACCAAGCCGTCAAAAGTCAAGGCAGCTGGGTTTTTGTCGACAACCGAATGGTTGCTTCAGAGGATCTTGCGAACACAAACTTCGATGCAGCCCAGCACATCCGTATGGTCCCAGCACTTCAAGCAGGCAACGATACTGGTGATGAACCAACGTATACCGTTGAGATCGCCGACCCGACTGGACACAGCGTTGTCGAGATGACGAAGAATGAAATTGTCGAGCAAGCCAAGCAACAATCCGGCTCTTGGGTCTTTGTCGACAGTTGTATGGTGGCTACTGATGCCCTTGCAAGTACTGATTTGAGCACAGCTCAACACATCCGCATGGTACCAGCACTTCTTGCTGGGCAGTGAGCCGTTTTCAGAGCCTTTACTACATCTTTCTTGAGGGACACCTTCAAGAAAGGGTGGTGGGTCGCGTTGAATGGAGTCGAATACTATGGTTGAACTCGTTGATTACAAATGCGCCGTCTGCGGAAACCTCGAATCGTTCCACCGTGAACGCAACGGAATCAGTTGCAAAGCGTGTGGTTCCCGAATATTCATGAAGTTACGCCGTCAAGGCAATAAAACGATCAAAGCTGAGTGATTTCACATCACCCGACCTCCGCGCAGGGTTGAAAGACCTCTGGCAATAAGAGTGATTGTATGTCATCTTGGCTCGCAGAGAAAGCACCTCTTTTATTTGAGGATTTATTGCTTCCAGAGACTGTTCAGACCAACATACGTCACACGGCACTCCAGGCAAACCCCCCTCATCTTCTCCTTTCAGGCCCTACGGGTGTTGGAAAAACTGCTGCCTGGCGTCTTTTGGCGCGACAAGTTCTCGGCCCCACTTGGGAGGCAAGAACGCACATTCTCCAAGCGCGTGACCTTGCACGCACATCAGGCGCAATGGCAAAATTCGAAGAATTTCTCCGGCCCGAAGGGAGTGATTCGAACGACACATTGGCAGGGCGGACAAGTCTTGATGCGTTCGACCACAACTTCTCTACATCAGCTGCAGACACTCCTCCGCCCGCAGGTAAAGAATGCACCCATACTGCCGGTGAAAGGGCCGCAGTATCACGTTTAATTATTATTGAAGATGCAGACCACCTCGGTACAATTCGGCAATCCTATTTACGTAGAATGATGGAAGTCAGCAGCGGTAGTGCGCGTTTTATTTTTACCGCCCACACACCATCTCGGATCATTGAGGCTTTGCGAAGCAGAACGCAACATATACGCTTTCCTAAAATCCCTCGTTCTGAAATCGAACGCCGTCTTCTTGAAATCGTAGAAGAAGAGAATCTTTCGCCAGTCCGAGGCATCATAGGCGATATTTCACACGTTTCATCTGGAAATCTTCGAAAGGCGATTTTCATCACCGAACTCCTTGCTTTAAGGGCGTTACTCGGAGATCGGAAAAATTTGCAAAATTTACTGGCAGCCACCTCTTTGCGTGAAGTGCAACACATCCTTGAGGAAGCATTACGTAATCGAGTTCATGATTGGCGATGGGAGAAAGAAGGCAACAAAAACAAACGCGTGCTCAAAGGGGCGATGGGTTTATTGGACCAGGTCATGGCAGAAAATAGCCTTGAAGCAGAAGACATCGTTATCAATTTCCATCATGTATTAACCGAAGGAAGACTGCACCTCGGCGAAGACATTCTTGCAGAAATCCTCCTTGCCCTTTCCGTGTGTGATGTTGCTCTCCACCGTTCGATGCAAGGAAGAATTGAATTGGAACAGTTTTTGTTTCAAGTAGCTGAAATCGGACAGAGGATGGAGATTGCGAAAGCGTCTTGACGCTTGGTCCACAGGGTCGGTTGGGCGTGTAGCACAGCTGGATAATGCGTTGGCCTCCTAAGCCGAAGACCCCGGGTTCAAATCCTGGCACGCCCGTATGTTTTAATTTGCATTTTTGAGTGGATTCTAAGGCAAGAGCCAAATTGAAAGACCCATCGTCTTGTCATGAGCACCATGGCTTTAGGCAGGGGAGACGCGAAAGGTTCAGATGCGTATATTCCGCTCCCTGACCCCTATGGTGAAGGATTTGAATATTCAGAAGATCCAATCGAAAACACACGTCAGCAATGGGCTGTACTTGAACGCCGCCGCCTCATTGCCGGGAGAATCGCGCGAACCCCCCTTCTCATGATTTGGCGAACAATGAGCGGTTTTATTCTTGCCCTGTTCGCTTTTGTGAGCGTCCTCTATTCGCCATTAATTGAATCGGCAAACGGCCTTATTTTCATATTCATTCCATTTATTTTGGTCGCGGCCGGCCCCACTGTAATTGCTGGAGAATCAGCATGGCAGGCGATGCAAGCCCGTATTTCTCTACGAGAGCAAGGTGGCGTTTCTGACGGTAAAACGCACATATTGCGTGCTCAACCAGGGATGGATCGCATTATCGAAAGTCTAAGCGACCAACGTCGAAATAACGCGGTGCTGGGTTTGCTTTCGGCATTAACCGTGACCCTCATCATACTTGCCTCAGCAGTAACATCAAACTCATTGGCGTGGAACCTCGCCCTCCTCGTAGCAATGACACTTGGTATTGCTCAATCCTTTCACGGTGTTTTTTCCTATGACTTTATTCGCCAACTTGGTGACCCATTCCCTTCAATTGTATTCCACGCCCCAACCCATCACCCGACACAATTAGGCAGCGTCTTAGGAGATTTATTGGTCGCCCATCTTGACCCTGACCTTTTTTTGGAATGGGAGGCGTGGCAGAAAGATTTCAGAAAAGCCTTGATACCTGGCCATATTACGAAACAGGCACTCGAGCGCCTTCTCTACATTTTACATCTTCACTCGGAGCAAGAATTGAGCACCGACAAGGCCCATGATGAACTGAAATCATTCATTATCGAGGACCGGTTTGAACCTCTTCTTCTCGATCGCGACGCACGATTTAATTGGCGAACGATTCAGCGCCTTCTCGCACATTCAAAAGGATGGCAACCTGAAGCATTTCTTTTACTTGACCGATTGCAAAACGACCTCCTAGCAGGCACTCCGCCAATGCTTCGGGCAGAGTGGCGGATGGATGTTGCTTTGAATGAAAATTGCTACGAAGGTTCAGGCAACCTCTTCATCGTGCTAAATAATCAAACATTTGAATCCCGCCATGTTAGGGTCGAAGTATTGACGCCCACCGGTGAGCCTGAAGCCCGTGACCATCGCTTTGAATTGAGCGCATGCCCTCCGCCTAAAAGTTCGGTGTTGCTGTCACATCCGACGGATGACGATGCTCTGGATTGGATGCCACGTTATCTTGAACGAGCTGTTGTTCTTTGGATTGGTGTTGCTTGGCCAAGAAGTTCTAGAGGTCCCGTTGATGTCCAAGTTATTCTTAGAGATGATGATGGAGTCGTATTGGAGTCTCAAGTAATTCGAACGATGATTCAACGAGGCACAGGAAGTCAAACAAAAAACAGAATTCGAAAATTAGAGGCAGCGCGCCGCCATGGAGAGTTAGCCTTGCCAAAACTCCTCTTTGGAGACGAAGCCCCAAAATGAATTCATTTGAACCCCGCCAACCCTTGTATATTGGGAGGTCGCTTAAGCGCGTTGCTTATGGATGGGGTGCACTTGGGATAAATTACCGGATGTGGGACCTTGGAAGCATGGGATATCATCGTACTAGGCGACGGGCCCGCGGCCCTCCGTTCAGCAGTAGAAGCTGCAAAGCAAGGAGCCACCACACTTGTCCTCACAGTAAACGCACTTGGTAGCGAGACCCACCTCGCTCAAGACGGACTTGCAGCCTCACTTCAAGAATCCAATAACCGTAACCACCGTGAAGATACTATTCGTGCAGGCGCATTCCTGAACGACCAAGACATTGTCGCATCACGTTCCGCAGGCGCAAACCGGGAAACGGACCTACTAGAACGATGGGGTGTGAATTTTCGGCGCGACGCACACGGAATTCCTTTGGTTCGAAAAGCACCAGGCCATGGCATGGCCCGAAATGCGGATGCAGGGGATGCAACCGGTCGTGAAATTCAACAAATACTCGAAGAACAATGTATGCGGCATGGCGTTATTCGACGAGGCGACCACCTTCCACTTTCTTTGATACACACCAACCAATCCGTCAGTGGAATTACAGTGGTAGATCTAGTAAATGGCCGAATTATAGCACTACAAGCAAAAGCAGTCATCATTGCTGATGGGGGATTTGAAAGTGCATTTAGTCACGGTGCGGTTGGCCTTGGACTCGACCTTGCCCTTCGTGCCGGAGTTCCATTGCGCAATTTAGAATTCATTGCCCACACTCCTCTTGGAATCAAAGATACCAACATGATTTTACCACTCGGTCTTCTTCATGATGGGGCAACATTGCACGAAGCAAGTGGGGCTGATTTGGAAATTGGTGAAGGCGGTTTAGATGCAATGTGTCAAGCCGTTTCAAAAGCCACTCAACCGGTTCTCGATGCTCGTAGTTTGAATGAATCTTCGGAGTGGTGGAAAGCAGTGTTTCGGAGTGTCAAACAACGAACTGGCGTCGATATGACTCGACAAACCATCGCCGTTGAAGCCCGCCCATACGTGACGCTTGGCGGTATATCTGTTGATGAATTTGGACGCGCAATACTCTCTACTTGGTCGCGTTGGTTCACTGGATTATATGCTGCTGGCGATGCGTCGTGTTCAGGATTTCACGGCGCAGATCTTTTGCCAGGCAACCACATGCTAGATTCTCTACTTGGTGGCGCAGCCGCTGGAACTCACGCCGGCAAATGGGTCGGAAATCGTCGATTCTCGAATGTTCAAACAGCACACGATGCAGAACAATCCGCCCAAGCAGACCACGCCGCTGTTTCAGAGCATTCCGAAGAAGGAGTGGTTCGTGTCGGCCACGTAGTATCGAAAATCCGAGATGTAGTTCAAAGCGCTCTTGGCTTCGACCGTACAGCAGCGGGACTCGAATCTGCTATTGAATCATTAGAATCTGCAAGTATTCTTGCAGAATCAATCCATGTTGACCAATCTTCTTTGATTGCAAATACAAATCTCGTGGAAATAGCCAGGGCACAAGCCTCAGCTCGCCTCACTCTGGCTACTGCACAAGCAGCGCTTGCCCGCAATGAATCTCGTGGATGCCACCATCGTAACGATTTCACAGATTCAAACGAAGACCACTTGACCCACTACACCGTGGACCAAATGGGAGATGTGAAGACATTGGCTCTTCGTAAGAGTAAGACTGGAAATTGGATTTTACCCCCTCAATAATTCCAAAGCATAGGAATTTTGGTGAACTACTGAAAAGGGAAGCCATGTAGCAAGGCTATGGCCGAGCCAACTCTGTTCGACCGAATCTTGAACGGAACACTACCCTCTCACAAGGTTGCTGAAGGCGAATTGTGGTACGCGTTCTTGGATATTTTCCCACGCAGAGAAGGCCACACACTAGTCATTCCAAAGCAAAGCGTCCGACACCTTTCTGAACTTTCAGAATCGATGAGAAATGCCTTATTTATCGGTGTTGTCAAAGTGCAAGAAATTCTTTCTAAGTATTTTGAAACAGATGATTTCACAGTATGTATCCACGATGGCCCATTAGCAGGACAAGAAGTCCCCCATGTTCACGTCCATGTCCTCCCGCGTCTTCCATCGGATGGAGGAAAAACATTGCAAGCCATGTGGCCCCAAGCACAGCCCATGGGCGGCGATGTGGACCACGGCCAGTTGGGCCAACTTGCAGCGGCACTGAGGGGTGAATGACATGACCTTAGATGGCATTGAAGAATCGAGAGAAAACAACCCTGCATTTGGTGTAGCAGTCGATCACCATGGTGAAGATTTACCTCCGCTCTCAAAGTCAGCAACGAAGATGCAAATGGACAAATTATTATCTACACCAATGCCGTCGTTTGACAGTAAAACACCAGGCTCATTTTTTTGGTCGAATACGGCTTTTTGGATCGGCCGTCGCCTTCTTGCAATTCAATACCGAACTACTGAGATTACGGGTATCGACACATTACCTCTTGACCGCGGTAATCTTTGCTGTGCGTGGCATACAAATGGGCTGTTAGATGCGTTGCAAATCGTTCTTCAACATCCGAATCATTTCGTAATGGGGGGCCGTCATGATTTGGTTACCCGCCCACTTCTCGCATGGTGGACTCGAAAATTAGCAGTGCAACCCGTTGTCCGAAAAGCAGAACTTTTGAGAGGTGGTTGCAGTGAAGAAGAAGCGACACAAATCAATGGGCGTTCTTTGATGATGCTAGCAACAGGAATTTCAGCAGGTTTTGGATGCGTACTGTTCCCCGAGGGCACCAGTCACCACGAGTCTTCCATGCTGCGTTTTAGAACAGGTCCATTCCGTACTGTTTTTGCCGCCGCAGCCCTTGCGAAAGCCAACAACAAACCAATTCCAGTAGTTATTCCCACCGGGTTGCATTATAGGAGACGTGACCATTTTCGAACCGATATGTGGGTTGAATACGGCTTACCGCACACGATTCAAACCGAAGAGATTCCAAATGACCTTGTCGAAGCAGTCGCTCAAGGAAACTGGGTTGAACCCGCGGCAGAAAATGTGCATGCTCTTCGAGATGCTTTGCGCCTCAAACTCTTACCCCTCACCCCTAATACACACGATTGGGATGAATACCATGCCCTGCACATTTTAGCTCATGTCGAGGCACGGAGGGCCAAACAACCACTTCTCTCATGGAGGGAAGAAGTCGAAGCAGCACGCGCTTTCCGCACCTTATTGCAGCCACCATTGACCGATGAACAAACAGTTAACAATTCGGAATTGCCAGCCATCACCCACCCTGTAATCACGCCAGCGAAAGCCGCCTCAGGCTTATTGCAATCGAGACAACTGGATGGAAGAGACCTAAATGCTTCAGGCACCGATTTGCGTAAAGTACGCCCCTTGCGGAGCATACCAAAATTAGTGAGATTACCCTTTTTAGTCGCTTTATTACCGTTATTTTTGTTTTGTTTCACCCCCCAACTTGCAGTGGCGCGCCTCCTTGGAGATTCAACGGATGAAGGGGTTGATGCTCGGACTTCGTACCATTTCCTTGCAGCAATGTTCGGATCTCTGATGTTTTGGCCCTTTATGGCGCTTGGTGCATTGGGGATTGAACATATGTTTCATGATTCTGTGGAATCTTTCCTTGGGTTTGATTGGTATTCGATATATGGCTCCTCCTCTCTTCATGAAACCGCAGCGATGGCGACGTTCTTTTTCGGACTCTTCCCGTGTTTTTGGCTCAGTGGGAGAACTTCTGCTTTGTTATGGGACGATTGGTGTGACTTTCATCGCGCCCTACGCCGGCTGAGATTCAATAAAACGAATCGCCAAAACCTTCGCGGCGCATTGAAAAATATTCATGCTGAAATGAACCAACTGTAAAATTTCTAAAAGGGTACGATTCAAACGAGAGGAGTGTTTCCGATAGTCATGGCGAGTGAGGAAGTGATTCTCAAAATCCGTAAATGGGTCGAACAAGAACGACTTGTTGCAAAAGAGCAAAAAGACCCACGAGCAGAAATACATTTGTTAATTCGTTATCCCCAAGGCCCTCAGGGCCACATGTTTGCCGTCGTTATACCAAAAGGACGAGACCTTGTCGCAGTTTCAAGTATGACGCGAGTAGATGAAGGCCAGCAAAAAGAAATGGCAAACCACATGAAAGAAGACAATGATACGTGGTTGGAATGGATTCATGATGTCCGCCTTCAATTGATACGTACCAGTGTTGATTGGGGAATTCACATGGGACATCAAGGTGACCAAAAAATCGGTCCCCTTCAAGCATTCAATGTGAGTTTACCGCTTTGGTTCGATGGCTTGACCAAAAACGAGTTCATGCACACTCTTCGAAAGTTATGGCTCGCAAAACTGGGAATTATCCACGAGATCAAATTCACGCACGGCCCCGGCGTCGGAAAACCCGGTCCTGTCGATGATTGGGTGAAAGCCAAACAGGAAGGAAAAGACAAATCTTCTGTTTCAAATGAAGGCACAGACCAAACGATATCCCATGAAATAGAATTTGACGAAAAGATGTCTTTTGGCTCCGGTTTTGACCCGTCTGAATGGGCTTAATACATCGATTTGGACGCCCGAATACCGGATTTAAAAAATGACTTGAAAGAGTCGCGGTTAAGTAGCATGAGAGTGTGCTTTTTTTCAGTCTCACCTTGGATGTGTATTTATGAATCAAAAAATAAAGTCAGTTAGCCTTGCATCGATTATGTTGCTCTCCGTCCTCTCGACGTTGTTCTTAGCAACCCTTACCGCCACCGCAAATACCGTTGTTATCACCGAGGCGATTCGAATCGTCGATGGTGGAACTGCGGCAGATACGCAAACAGCAGTCGGTTCTGACAGCGAAGGAAACGTCCACATTGTTTGGGCGCGAAACAATCTCCATCTTTACTACTCCATGCTTTCCCCACGCGGTGAAACATTGATTGACACCACTCAAATCACCAACCCAGGACTCCACAAGATTTGGCACCCCGATATGGTCGTTGACGATAACGACAAAGTCCACATTGTGTGGGCTGACAAGTCTGGCCAACACAAGATTCTCTACACAGTCCTCAATCCATGGGCGGCGGCAATGGATGGTTCTGCTTCTGACGACGGGACCCTTTCTGCAATCGATGACCATGTCGTGTCTAGCCGTGCCCAAAACAGAGATTGGCCAGCAATAGATATCGATAGCCAAGGCGGCGTCCACATAGCTTGGGAAGACTCCTATGACGAATTAGGCCGTTTCTTCAACCAACCTCAAATCTACTATACCATGCTTAGTCCAGATATCGGTTTAGGCTCAGTCATCACTAATTTTGATGACACGCTACTAACTCCAATCATCGGCCACAAAGGTCACCCTGACATCGTCGTCGATGCGAATGATTACGTTCAAATCGCTTGGGATGATACCCGTGGTGGTAAGGTCGAACTGAACTTCATCGTCGATACATCGGGTTCGATGTATTCCGAGTGGGCAGACATCTGCACAGTTGTTTACGGTGGAAACTTTGCTTCTGGTGGCTATTTCCAGGGTATTAAGCCAATGCTTGAAACTGCAAACATGACTGTTTACGAAACAATTTACGGACTTGGAAACACACTCCCTGGAGCAGCAAGCTCAGGAAACTGTGCTGGATATAACCAAAACGCAGGCCCTCGAACAACCGCTCTCGGGCAATTCCCCGGTGATGATTCTGGTGGAATCCGTAAGTTACCCGGCACTGTCTACAACGGCAACACCTACTCCGGATACTCTGGTGAAGATTGGGGCCCAGGTAGTAACTGGGCTTGTTTGTCTTGGAAAGATGCAACCGGTAACGTTCCAGGCAATCCTCCAACTCAAGATGACCACAAGTGGAACCCAAACGCAACTAAGATTGTGATTCCTGTTTCCGATGAAGGTCCAAAAGACGGAGACCCATCTCAACAAGCAGATGATTTGACTTCCATTGAAGAAGCCCACGACAACTGCATTAATGCTGGTGTCATTCCAGTCGGCCTCTACGGTCAAGGATACGGTGGTGCTGGAAACATCCAATCTCACTTCATGGATTTGGTTCAATGCCCGAATAGCGTTGTTTCAACCGCGACTCGAAACTGCCCAGGAAACACACTCCGTAATTCCGATGCAGGTGGCCAAGCATACGAATTCCCATCAGGTTCTGGTGGCACCAACGCAATGGCTCTTCTTGTCGAAGCAATGGTCTATATTTCAACCAACAACTCTCGAGAAATCTACATGTCGGTTCTTGATCCCTATGGTAAGATGAACAACGATCCTTCATGGGTGCCTGGTGAAACTGGCCACTCGATTATTGGCGGTTCATACGCCGAGGACACCGGCGCTGGCGCAGACGGGCATCTCGTCGTAGTCAACGATACACGTGTCACCATCGATGACGCCTACTCATTCCATCCATCAATTGGTGTTGACATGCAAGGCAATACGCATATTGCTTGGATGGACGGCCGAAACTATGGTTTCGAAAAGGGAGTAAATTACGAAGTCTTCTACACTAAACTACGCTTGCAAGGAGCAGGTGCTTGGGATGGAGCAAACGAAGGTCTTTCCACTTATGCAATTAAGAAAATCCAAGATACACCAATTTCCAATGTTGAAGGCAACTCCGGACTTCCGGGTAACCGCCCATTCGGCGGCAACTCTGTGTTCCCCGCCCTCCTCACCGATGACCAAAACAACATCCACATAGCTTGGATCGATTCAGGAAACGCAACTGCAGATGAAGAAATCCTCTACACTCGTTTGAATTCAACCGACCTCACTGGACCCGGCATTACCGCATTGGATCCGTGGGATGCTGTCCCCGTGACTTCTTGGGCGAGTAACAAACTCGGCCCTAATTCGGGTACCCAGCCGAGCGTAGGCATGCCTCCAGCATTTTCCAATGATTTGGGCAGTGGTGCGCATATTGCTTGGTCCGATACCAACAAGTGTAGCGAAGAAGCCAATAATAACCGCTTCACTATTTGTTATTCACACGTTCTCACCGGCCAAGTAGATGTTGATTTCCAAGATGGAGAAACATTCTACCATGTGATTGAGCCAGGTGAACAAACGATTTACAACATGTCGATGAACAATTCGACCCCGGGTCCAAAGGACCTCGTTTCAGACACATTTGGCCTCAATATTTCCGGTGTCCCTCAAAATTGGACAGCGACTTTGTTCTTTGCTGACAACCATACGACCATTATGCCAGATACGCCAATCTTCCTCGAAGGTGGCGAAGATATTCGCTTCTACATGCGCATTCGTGCACCATCGGTCTATCAAGCCGATGCAGACCAACTTGCAGATATTTCTGTGACGGCGAAATCGTATAAAGATCCGGCCATCCAATCAGATATAATCACCCGTACTCTCATGGATGTGGTGCATGGAATAAATCTCGACACATCTCACAGTATGGCTGACGTCGAACAAGGACAAACTGCGATTTTCTCGATTACTATTACCAATACAGGTAACGTCAATGACCGCTTTATATTCTGGGACCCTTATACCTTGGAAGGCCAACAAGAATGGCTTTTACCGTTTAATTGGGCAGTCAATTTCCCTACGAGTGTTGAATTGGACCCGGGACAATCGGTAACAAAGAATCTCGAAGTTCTCGTCCCTACATCTGAGGACCCAGGGGCCTTTGTGATTTATCTCAAGGGTTGGTCTGAAGGCGAACCGATCAAATCGATTGAGAAAGGAACCTACGATGTTCTTGAACTCGGCGTATTCGTCTCAATTCGTTCAACTGGCAACATTGTTATGGAAATCTTTGACACCAGTGAATATGTTGACCCAGGTGATTGTGCGACTTATCCAATAGATGTCACCAAAAATTTCGATTCTGGAAGTTTGGTTTTCGTCACCCCAGGTGCTCCTGAGGCGAAACCCGATACCATTTCGATGGATGCATGGCGAGAAGATCATTGGACTTTGACCCTCGACTTCGCCAATGCCCCGGGTGGCAACTCAGTTGATATGAGTGAGCCAAGAGCTTGGACGCTTCCGCCAGGTGCAGAATACATCACCTACGAAGTTAGTGTAGAAGTTTGTGCCCCAACGGGTGCATCCGCCGGGCTCGGTCCAGCCGTTGTTCTCAAAGCATACCTTGACGGTTATCCGCGAATTTCGGCCTCGAAGATTCTCTCAACCAATGTCAATCACGTATATTCTTTGTTTGCAGATGCAGATATTGATGATGAAGATATGATGACACTGAATGGGCAAGAAGTACTTCCAGTGAATCCAGGTCAGCAAGTTAGCCTAACTACTACGGTTACAAACTTTGGTAATGGCCCGGATCGATTCGATTACCGCCTTGCTCGAGTGACTGACCCAGCAGGCGTTGATGTCATTTGGGACATCGAAGTTCCTCGTGAAACACTCAAGGAATTAACCCGAGACACCAACCAAATATTTGAAATCACTATGAATGTCCCGGACCAAGTCGAAGCAGGAGTTTACATGGTTGTCTTCCAGACTTTCTCTGAAGAATCATATCCTGATGCCAGTGGCCGACTTACACGACTGCGATATACACAGTCTATTCCAGTATATGTGCAAGAATTCTATGACATGCAAATCAGTATGGATGCAACAGTCGATAATGCAATCAAGACTTCAGCACCGGGACGTATCGTTAGATTCGAGTTGAATATTTCCAATAATGGAAATGTTCCGGATTGGCCAACTCTCAACAACCACACTACTAACCGTGACGGTGAAGTATTGATTTGGAATGAGTTGCCTGGAATGGGCGCACTTGATGGCTGGGCAGTCGAATGGCGCTTGGTTAAACAAATTGGAACTGATTTGACGACCGAAGAAGAGTGTGAAACAGTAGCATCCATCGAGGTTATCACGGGAGAAGAAGATGCAGCAATCGATCCTGCAACCGTCTTCGCTGATTTGAGTGACCGCTGCGTCTATCTTGAGTCCGACGACCGGTATTTCATGCCGATGATGGATCCTTACACCACTTATCCAGTTGTTGCCATTGTCAAAATCGCACCATCTGCAAAACTCGATACTCGTAATATCGGTCTAAAGGTAGTTTCGAAAATGGGTAATATGCTCGAAGGCGGCGACCATGATGATTCTCCATCATGGGCCGGTGAGGAACTTGATACCAACGAATTCGTAGTCACGCTCCGCCTACGTGCTCCAAACTTGGTGATTTCTGAAGTAACCGTATCTGATTTCACAGGAGATGTCGATACTACCATCCCAATACGTGTTGTTCTACAAAACAACGGAAACACACATGCGACCGATATTGAAATTATTCTGTGCGAATATCCAGATTCTGATCTAGAGACCCTCAATGAAATCAAGAAGAATGGATGCGATGATGAAAACATCGTCATGCGCCAAGTGATTGGTGCTCTTCTTGCACCAGATGATTCCGAAGATTACAAGGAAATTGAATTGGTTCTCCTCTACCCTGTTTCCGCAGGTAGCCACGGCGTTTATGTCATTGTCGATCCTTCAAATGTAATTGTTGAAACGCAAGAAAGTGATAACATCAAGCGTGTCGAGAATGAGTTGAAATCCAGCGGTGGTATTTTGGATGTTGCAGGTGAAGTGGTCAGTAAAACCGCCCTTCCATTTGCAGTTATTCTGTTGACACTAGCATTATTCGGCGTAGTATTCCTCGTTGGACGTGGACGACGACAAGATGTCTTGGACCGAAAGGCTGAGCAATCTTCTCTAGTCTCGGTCCTAGCCGGTAGCGACTCCTGATTTGGTAGAACCTCACTCCTTCTTTTGAGGAAGTGAGCCAAGCCAGAATCGGAGGTTTGAGTTGTTTGGAACTGCAATAATATGCCCGGCACGATCTGATAATTGACGTTCAAGTCGGTTACGGACTTCATCGAGCAAGGTTGCCATTTCGGTTTGTCCGAGTTGCAATTCCCTGCGTAAATCAGTGAGGTCTAACTTCCGTTCGGGCGCCTCAATAAGGCTGTGGACCATCGTCCGTTGTTGATAATGCTCAAAATCAGAATCAACTCCCGCAGATATACGGTTTCGAATGTGCTGATGCAAGGCGATGACAGCGTCCCTCTGCGCATCGATTCCTTCGAGAATTCCGTTGAGGTGCTGAATATGGGCCATCCCCTCTCCAACAGAGATCTTCTTTCGGCCACTGACGGATTTGACAACATGTTCAGTCGTGTTCGGTAAGCGATTGGAAAGCCGCATTGGCCCTCCAGCTGGAAGGCTGCGTTGCTCACAAAGGAACAAATCAGGGCCAAGGTCGATACGCAACGAAATTGACTGCTGAACACTGTAAATAGTCCGTGGAGGTCCGCCTTTCGCACTCGCAACTTTCATTTTAGTTACAAAATTACCACGCTCCAATTCGCGTAGATGCTTGACAATTGCTTGCTGACTCACATCGAGTAAATCGGCAAGTTGCATAGCATAGTGTGGTTCGCGAACCAACCGTTCTAGAATCTGTCGGCGTAGCTTGTTTTGAAGCAAAGTTAGGGCGGTATCAATATCTTCCACACTGGTCAACTCGGAGTTACCTAGACACAGGCACCCTTTGAAGGCGTCGCTCAACGTAATCCACT
>Ga0114997_10000439_pt1 | contig 34045 bp, 30 predicted proteins | sample ArcticOcean_MG_C_2_FD_87045 | JGI IMG/M metagenome (GOLD analysis project Ga0114997, IMG submission 87045) | Marine microbial communities from western Arctic Ocean - ArcticOcean_MG_CB4_136 | ecosystem: Environmental > Aquatic > Marine > Oceanic | place: Arctic Ocean: Canada Basin | collected... | reverse complement strand
CAGGTTTGATTTGGGCAAGACGCATGACTCTGAACCGCGGTTCAAGATCGGATTCTGATTGGAATGAATACTCATCTGAATTTGAAGACTATGAGGATGATGAGTATCTCTATGAATCTGCCACTGTATCTCCGATTGCAGCAGCATCAGTTGTTGCGGTAGAAACTCCCGAAGAATCCGTGCAAGAGACGGATTGGGTGATGGGTTCAGACGGCTACTGGTGGTATCATGACAAAGTAACCAACGAATGGTGGTACAAGAATGCTGAAGGCGAAATCGTCCAGCATAAGTGACGCATTGGAGTGATACAATGAGTCGAATGATTGGGCTATTGCAACTCGACCCTACCGTTGGTGATTTGTCTGGCAATGCGCAACGTCTTGAGCATCTTGCCCATTTGGCATCACAACACGGTGCCGTTGTTGGAGTAACCACCGAATTGGCCATTTCTGGTTACCCGCCTCGCGACTTACTTCTGCAAGATGAATTTATTCGACTTGCACAGCAAGCGGCAAGTTCCCTTAAAGTTCCAATTCCAGTCCTTGTTGGTTCTCCTATTGAGGCTCAGTCGAGCCGTCAATTACCTAGCAACGGTGTTGTTAGAGCAGGTTCGAATGATGTCTTATCAAATGACGGTAATTCTCATGTTGTCGCCCGAAAGCAACTTCTTCCGACCTATGATGTCTTTGATGAGGCACGCTATTTTCAACCCGATAATCGGTCGGGAATTGCTCGAACAATCGCTCAACTTGACCTGGGCGTCACCGTTTGCGAAGATGCTTGGCAAGCTGCGGGTTTGACACCCTCTGCTTATTCAGCAGACCCGATTGAACATCTGGCTGAATGGGGGCGCCAAGGCGTGGAATTAGACGCAACTGTGAACCTTTCAGCCTCTCCATACCACGCCGACAAATTGAGTTCAAGAATCCATGTATGTCGAACTGCTGCACGTGTTCTTGGCCATCCGTTTTTGTTAGCCAACCAAGTCGGTGGAAACGATGATTTGTTGTTCGATGGAAACTCATTGGTAGCATGGCCCGATGGCCGTGTCGTGGTCGCTCCTGCATGGCAAGAAGGTGTTCTTGTGGTTGATATTGACAATGCAAAAAATTGCGTTTGGGTCGCCTCTCAATCCGCCGATGCACTGTGTATTGGCAGTGACCAAATCCGCCACCTCTCGATAGAAGATAAGGGCCATGAGTACGATAAAGAATTACTCGAAGACCTCACCGATGCTGTAGTGGCTGGACTTTCGGATTATTGTCGAAAATCAGGAATCTCTTCAATTGTTTTAGGACTCTCAGGAGGCATTGATTCCGCAGTTGCTGCATGCGTGGCTGCAGCAGCAGTTGGTCCAGAAAATGTCATCGGATTGGCAATGCCAAGCCGCCATTCATCACAACATTCGATTGATGATGCACGCCATACTGCTGAGGCACTTGGGATTTCCTTTGATACCATACCGATCGATTCGTTTCATACCATGGTCGAGGACTCAATTGGAGAGGTACTCTCAAACGGCCATCCAGTTGCATCCGAGAATTTGCAGGCACGATTGCGTGGCCTTCTGGTCATGGCTCACGCCAATGCACAGGGTCGTATGGCTATTGCAACAGGTAACAAATCAGAATTGGCTCAAGGATATTGTACCCTGTATGGTGACATGGCTGGCGGCTACGCTCCACTTGGTGACCTCTACAAGATGCAAGTTTACGGCATTGCAGATATTTTCAACACCCGTGCAGAGAACGACGGCATGGCTCCGCCAGTGAATCAATCAACTCGGACAAAACCACCTTCGGCAGAACTTGCTCCCGACCAAAAAGACGAAGATTCACTTCCGCCGTATCCCATTCTTGATGAAATACTACATTCACACATCGAAGAGGGATTGGATGCCCAAGCCATTGCTGACAAGGGCTTTGACCGAGATACCGTGGTTGAAGTTCTCACTCGTTTAGAACGGAGTGAACACAAACGATGGCAAATGTCACCAGCTCCTCGAGTCTCATCCCGAGCCTTTGGCCAAGGATGGCGTCGACCGCTTGCTTCACGCCATGACTGGCGGCATTGATGCTTGGAATGACTCAAAAAGGCCCCCTCAATCCGAAGGGCATGGAGGGAAAGGTTGCCAATGTTGCTGGTTACCGTTTTGTTGACCTTCCTGACCGTGATGCTTTACGTGAATCGTTTCGTGCCATTTGTAAAAAAGCGGGACTTAAAGGAACTATTTTACTTTCGTTTGAAGGAATAAACTTCTTTTTGGCTGGTACTCAATCTTCGGTGGACCAGTATCTCGAGTTCTTGGAACAAGATTCACGCTTTTCTAAAATCAACCTCAAATCATCTTATACCGAATATCAACCCTTCAATCGAATGAATGTCCGTCTCAAAAAGGAAATTATTTCGTTGGGCCTTGACCATGTTAGGCCGGCAGAACACACCGGAGAAGAGATAACTCCAACGGAATTCAAGCAATGGTTGGATGAAGGTCGAGAGGTCGCAATCATCGATACACGTAATGATTATGAAATCCGATTAGGCACCTTTGAAAATGCTCTTAATTTGAATATCAAATCGTTTCGTGCTTTCCCCAAAGCCATCGAATCCCTTCCTGAATCCATGAAAGATACCCCGGTGGTAATGTTTTGCACCGGCGGGATTCGATGTGAAAAAGCAAGTGTCGTCATGATGAATGCAGGGTTCTCGAATGTCAAACAACTCAAAGGTGGAATACTCGGTTACTTCGAAGAAGTTGGAGGTGAGCACTGGGATGGTGATTGCTTTGTGTTCGACCACCGCGTTGCCCTTAGCGCAGAACTTGAACAGACCGAGGTAGTGCAATGCTTTGCTTGCCGCCAGCCAGTGACCGTTGAGGAACAACAATCACCAGAGTACGTCATCGAAGTCTCGTGCCCTCATTGTATCTATTTACGGTGATTTACAACCAAATAAGCCAGTCGCCTGTTCGTTCACCGTGGCTCCATGCATGAATCTCATGACCCCGTATTCCATCGTGGGATACGAAGATCAGATGATGTTCAGTGAGTATCAGTTCACCGTATGTGCCTGAAGCAGAATTGTTATTCAATCCCGGCCAAGGGTCGTAGACTAAGGTGGGCTGCTCACCATTTTGCAAATGCCACAGTGAAGAACCACTCTCAATTCCATCGATTTGACCTGATGCAAGGAAAAACAAATGTTCCCCATGCGATGCAAAACCAAGAATATTGGAACTGGCCATCCCTGCTCGTAAATCAGTTTCCACTCGTGTACCGTTCACCGTCCCATCGCTTGAACATATTTCATGTGCTACACTCGGTGCAACACAATCGAACCATACGCGTTGTTGATGGACAATACCACCCGCCCAATCACCAGGGGCAACAATGGCTGTTGACAATATTTGAGTATTGCCGGTGGATAGATTATGGGACCACAATTGTGGGTCTACTCCAGAAGTGAGTGCATCAAAGACAAGGAGATCTCCAAGTTGATGAATGCCGAGATACTCCGCAACATGAGTCGTTGGGTTTCCTTGATGCTGTAAAGTGGTTAGCCAATTCATACTTCCATCTTCGAATAATCGTACTAACTGTCTGCCGTTTTGTGCTTCTGCAACAGCCACGAGGCCACCTTCAATCAGCAATGGTGCATCTGGTAGACTTGCACCAGATGGGTTGAGGTCCCAACTTTGAAATTCAGCATCAAGTGTAAGCAAATATGGTTCAATATTGTTTTGAGATTTGGCTGAGAACCATAAATCGGTGGAATTAGCATGCAGCATTTCGGTTGCAAACGTCGTCACTCCAAAGGAAAGAGTATCGAGATTTTGTTGTTGAGATGCCGAAAAAGACGGATGTGAAAATACGGTGGTGATGGTAATACCATCACTCCAGACCAAACCGTCGGTGACGGTGTTTAGCACAACGCCTTGACCCCATTGAACCATCTTTGTCGAACTGGTGAGTGATAGAGAATCTCCAGTATCTACGACACGCTTCGTGCCGCTTACCGTCGCATCACTAACCCATAACTGTCGTCCATTGACACCATCATCAGCATCGAAAAAGACCCGTTCACCTTGAGGCGTTTGAACCGAAGTCAGCCCAAGGTATTGACCAGGTAACGCATCGCCGCTCGGATTGATATCGAGTAGTAATTGTGTTGAGGATTCAAAACCTTCACTAACCCAAAGTTCACATCCATCTATTCCATTGACACCCGCAGTCAAGAGGCGTTGTTGTTCAACCATCCATGCCATTGCATCACATGATGGAGCTATACCGTCAGCTATACCTGTTGCAAAATCAGAAATTGGGCCATAGAGGAGGGTTGAACTGCAGATTTGGATGCTACTTCGCACCTCATCATCATGTAATTGTTCATCGAATGCCACACCTTCACCAACTCCGTCATCGACGCCAAATCGAAGTATGATACCCGAAGGACACACCGCGGGAGAGGGTTGGAGATGTTCAACCAAAGCTGGCGCTCCCTGAATTCCGCCCTCACCTTGAGCACCGTCCACACCCGTTTGTCCGTTGACGCCATTACTTCCGACCAAGCCATCGCACAGCGCCTCGCTGGTTGCAATTTCCTCTTGTTCGAGTTGGTTATTTCCATCAGCATCAATTCCACTGTGAATTAGAATACCTCCTGTTGGGCAGGTGGCGTTTCCGATGTCTAATTCTTCGATTCCCAACAGACTTGAATCGGTTTGAATTGTGTGGCCAGGCACACCTTGAGGGCCGGAAAGGCCTTCTTTACCATGGCAAACTTTTGTTGAAGAAGTGACTTCTTCTTCATCGAGGAAACCATTCGAGTTGAGGTCATTGCCGATATAAATCTCTGCCCCGCCTTCGCTACAGATCGAATCTGCGACACGTCCCTCGGTTCGAACCAGCATTTCATGAGAATCGTCACCAGTGTTATCTTTCTGTGATGAAAGTGAATCGATTTGAACAAGCGAATAGGTAGAGAATGTAAGTGCGAGTACCAAGAGGAATATTTGAATGAAATTAAAAAGGAATTTCCTTTTGGGCTTCGTTTGAGATTTTGGTTTCGGTTTTTGCTGCTGTCTTGCATGTGTCCCTGCCATTCTTTTGTGGCTTTGGTTTAGCGCAGGTTCTCCTGCAATAGGGGCGTCGACATCCATTGTTGGGGGGGTTGACATAATACGACTAAAAACCGTCAATGGTATCAAAACCTTCGGTTAAACTGTGATTTAGGCCTTTTTCATGTTTTTGAGTCTTCTTTTGAAAGGGGTGAGTTCAAGGGCGTCCTTTGTCTGCACAGGAGCATGGACCTACCAGAACGTCTTGCGGCGCAATTGGCTGGTGAAGAAGGTCCGACGCGTCAAAAGGCGGCGCGTTTGGTCGTTGACTTGGCGGTTACCGCTAAGGCACAGGGCTTTGTCAAAGTCGACCATGCTCACGTCTCCGGAGTTTCAGTCATCACAGGTGGGCATGGCTTACGGCGTTTTTTGTCTGATCTTTCCAGTTCAGGTGATGGTAAAGTCGCGATTCCTACAACCTTGAATTCCGCAGGTTGCGATAAAGAGAAAATGAAAGAGATGGATATTGATTGGCCAGATTTTCTTGAACAACAATTTGAAATTGTTGAAGCCTATTCTGATTTAGGGATTCAAGCAACACTTTCTTGCACACCTTATGACCGTGGAGTCGATGATGAAAGCGGAATCGCTTCATGGGCGGAATCAAACGCAGTATGTTTTTCAAATACATGGACTTCATTGATTACAAATCGAGAATCAGGTCTTTCAGCATTAGCGACCGCACTCACTGGTTTTGCACCTCGATGGGGGCTTCACCTCGAGGAAAATCGCCAGCCAAATATCCATGTCAAAGTGGAATGTGAACTTGATACCCTTTCTGATTGGTCAGTGCTTGGAGATTGGATTGGAAAGCAAGTACGTCCCGGCTGGAATGTGCCTTGGGGCCCAATGCCATTCATTCAAGGGCTTCCTTCAAGAGCGAGTTTTGCTCGGAAAAAAGCCCTCACTGCTGCGGCAGCCAATTACGGAACACCAATGCTTTGGGCGGAAGGGCTCTCAGCAGACCCACCATTAGCATGTGATGAGGATGGTCAATGGATGGCTCCAAAGTCTGGCTGGCAAGGCGAATTGGTCTTCACTGCTGCCGATTTACAGGGGCGCTATGAGGATTTAGCACCGACAGGACAAGTTGATTTGGTCGTTATTGGTTGTCCTCAAGCCAGTCTTGAAGAAATTAGAATTACCGCAGCAGCCGTCCGTTCACATGCAGAAATGGGTGATAAAATTCCAAATCAAAGGCTCTGGGTTTTCACAAGTGGGGATAATTACAAATTGGCATTGGCTGATGGCAGTATTGAATTGCTTGAAAGTGCAGGTGCCGTTCTGTTACAAGACACCTGTCCTGAAGTCACGCCCTACAATCGGACGCATTACAATCATCTGTTGACCAATTCACTCAAGGCTGAACATTACCTTACCAGTGGTTTGAATCGACTTCCAACAAGTGTAATGTCCATCGTCGATTGTATTGCACATGCCTTTGACCCGGAGTTATCGGCTGGTACACGTCCACTTTTGCATTCGAAAGCACAACCGCAACATGCCAGTGCAAAAACGCTCCAAACAGAGAATGATGTCGTCTTGACAGGAACCTCTTTGCAGAGCCAAGGCGATTATTGTGTAACTGGTCCAGCAATGGTTACCGATGTTCCGATTACCTATCTCGGGTATGTTAATCGAGACACCGGTGTCGTCGAAGAAACGGGACACCCACTTGATGGCAGAGCTGTTGAAAATTCAATTCTCATATATCCAAAGGGTTCTGGCTCGACCGTGGCTCCATTTGTTTTGATGGGTTTATTGTACACCGGCAAAGGCCCAACCGCGATTGTCAACAGCGATGTCTGTCCACTCACATTACCCGCTTGTTCGCTATTGGGGTTGCCATATGGCCATGGTTTCGACCAAGACCCTTGTATGGCTATTAACGATGGAGACTTGATTGAACTCAAATCTGAAAGTGGCATTGTCACACTCAGCGTTATTGAACGAGTACAATGAGGTGATGGCATGAGTGGAATGAAAATTTTAGTCACTGGTGGCGCAGGATTCATCGGCTCATCATTATGCGAACGTTTGGTCGCTGAGGGTAATTCAGTATTGGCTTATGATTCGTTATTCCGCGGCAGTGAATCGAATCTTGCTGCTCTTGACGGGCATCCTAATTTTCAATTCATGCAAGGTGATGTCCGTGATATTGACCGTTTGGATGATGCGATTGAATACTTAGGCGGAGTTGAAATCATCTATCATCTGGCAGCAGTGAATGGAACCAAGTGGTTTCATGAGGCTGCACATTCGGTCATAGATGTCAACATCAATGGTACACTTCGAACATTAGAATTAGCGATGACCCATGATGCGCGATACATACTCGCCTCATCACCTGAAGCCTTTGGTGAGGCTTTGCAACAGCCGATTCAAAACGGTAATGAGATGACCTTTACCGACCCTTCACTTCACCAACGCCATTCCTATGGTGCTAGCAAATACCTCGATGAAGTAGCGTGCCAACACGCAGCACGTGATGGATTGGATGTCAGAATTGTTCGACCTTTCAATGCCTACGGACCACGTCTTCTCGGTGACGAATATGGTCAAGTAGTCGCGATGTTTTTCCAGGCGATTCTCTCCAGTGAACCGATTCAGTTACATAACGGTGGCAAGCAAACTCGCTCATTTACATGGATTGATGATGTGGTCGATGGTTTCATTCTGGCAGGTCTTCAAGAGAAGAGTCTCCAAGGAAACTCCCTTTCTGGATGTGCCTTAAATATCGGGGCTACAGAAGAAATCACGATTTGTGATTTACAAGAAACTATCTTTTCCATTGTTTCGAATGACGCATCGTGGATGAATGAGTTGCCAGAAACAGAAATCGTTGAAGGATACCATGGCGATGCACTTCGCCGTCTCCCTGATTGCAGTCTAGCCGGATCTTTACTCGGATGGAAATCGACAACGACCTTGGAACAAGGTCTGCTCAAAATGTGGTCAGCGTTACGCTGAATCTTGATTTGAACCGTAGTGCTTGAGAACTTTCTTGCCCCATGAATCGGGTGCTGGAGTAAGTCGGTCATGGCCATGCTGGCACAAGATGTCCAATCCATTTTCCGGTACTGAATCTTCGGTGGTCCACACTCCTGTGACTCGTAATACCGCGAGTCGTGCAACTGCATCAGGGAGCGCCCTATCCTCCAGATATTCAACCTCCAGTGCTGCAACAGCTTCGTTGATGAGCAACGGGTCAAGGTGGTGTGGAGTGAATCCGGCAAGGTTCCATTCACTTTCTCCTTCGGGTACAGGGCGAGCCGTCTCATCGATAGCCTCAACGGTGGAATGAGAACTTGGCATAAAGTGAAGAATTGCTCTTTTGGTTGTGCGGAGGTTGTGAAGCGTGTCTCTGTATCGCCCTTCACGGTTACAACTGAACGATGCGATTAACAGAGGTGGGCCTGTTGAAACTGCCATTACCGAGGTATAAGGTGCAAGATTCTTGTTTCCATGTTCATCCTGTGTCGATGCTATGACCAAAGGGCGTGGAGATAAGAGGCCAGCCAACCAACCAGCACGCTGTTCGTGTTCGAGTTCGTTGACATCGATTCGTTGAGCAGATTCCATACTACTGGTTGGAAGTGGGGTGAACCAGTTGTCTAAGGTACCGTTTTTTATTTCTTCAATCGCATGGTCATTGAATTGAATATAGGACTTCCATGACTCAATCTGCTCTTCTTCACCCCGTTCAGTTTTTCGAGTAATCGAATCTTCGGCATAGGTATTGCAACGTTTTAGATACTCAAGAACAACTTCTTTTCGATCCATACTTTCACCCCACATCACTGCTTGCAGATTCTCTTTTGAGTTGGAGTTGCTTTTCATCGTATGTATTCCGCATCATCAAAAAAACAGCAGGGCTCCCAGCCCATACTTCATTGTCAGGCAGATTTCTTGTTAGAGTTGAACCTGCACCAAGGACCGCATTTTGCCCAACAGAACATCCTGCAATAACCGTAGCACCGCCACCAATCACGGCACCGTTTTGGATATGAACTGGTTGCCATTGCCGAGAGTTTCCTGAGGGAGGGTATTTGTCATTGAGCAATGTGGAGTTAGGTCCGAGGAATACTCTGTCTCCTAATACGCAAGCATCGGCGATGTATGCGCCACCTTGAATCTTACATTCATGGCCAAGAATGACTTTACGACCTAGATGAACCAATGCGCCTATGGTGCAGTTATCTCCAATTATAGTGTCCTTGCCAATATGGCAAGGGCCCCAAGCGACACTCCCTCTTTCGAGTTCGAGACGTTGACCACTTACGAATCCATCATTTTTCATTTGATCCCTCATTCGCTTAAGCCGAGTTCGCGAAGAAGCATGCCTACGTGTCCTTTGGCCTTGACATTATAGCGGAGCCACGAAAACGTGCCATCTGGTCCAATGACGAAAGTAGAACGCGAACATCCCATGTATTCACGCCCGTAATTTTTCTTAAGGCGCCATGTACCATATGCCTCGTGCAGTTCACCCTCTTTATCCATCAGAAGAGGGAAGTTTAGTTCCTTCTTTGAGATAAATTTCTCATGAGATGCTTCCGAATCTTTGGAAACTCCAAGGACGACATAACCTTCTGAAATCAAGCGCGCCATATTATCTCGAAAATCACATGCCTGAGTTGTGCACCCTGGTGTTGAATCACGTGGGTAAAAGTACAAAATAACAGATTTTCCAGCATTGATATGTGCCGTTAAGTCGTGCACGCTACCGTTCGAATCTACACATTTGAATAATGGAGCATTTTGGCCAACTTCATGTGTTATTGCTTCGCTCATAACGCTCGCACCCACTCAAAGGACATGAAGCATTGCATTTGCTTATATTGTGTCAAAATCAAGCAGTTTCACGTTGATTGAGAAGCATTTTTACCTTTTAGTGTGGCCTTTATGCATTATGCTTTGAAACTATTGCAAAGAGGGTGAATAGCAGTTAGGCAACCGATTCTTTCAATAACCGGCGTGTGCTAAGTGGAACCATGGTGGCGACTCGTATGTCTAGAAGAAGTCGTCGCTATTCAAAGCAGATTCAGCGCATTCTTACCAAACTTGAACTGCAAAATATGGCTAGCACCATTCAAACTGACCTAGATAAGCGCAATTTGTCCTACGAAGAAGCATTATCATTGGGCAATCTCATCCAAAACCGAGCAGATCAATTACCAGGCGATACCATTGTTTACGCAATCTCGGACCGTGACACATACCGTCGTACATTGGAATTATACTTACGAGACGCTCTTTTGACGCGGACCGAACAGATGTTACTTTGGGAGGAGCGACGACGTCTCGGCATTTCAGATGGTGAACATGAACGATTACTCGAACAAATCCTCATTCAATGGCGAAGGCAAGGGAAGAAAGTCACCATCGCCCGTTTCGACAATCCAGGGGGTGGCGCATCTGCTTAAAATTCAAGTTAATCAATCAGCCTTAGCCACACTTCTTGTGTTACTATTTATCGTCCCATCATTCTTGCCAATTGTTGGTGCAGATGATACAGATGAGGCTGATGAATCAAGCACTACCGGGCGCGCTGCACAACTCGACTTCTATTTCCGTGACCCATTGCAATTGGGCAACGCAGGCTCTTCGATAATCGCATCAAATTTCTATCTTGAACCGGGTCAGCACACTGTGACGGTAAATATCTCCGCTACAGGAAGTGGGAGTGGCGAATATTGGTTGGAACTCCAACACAAAGGCGCAGCGAATCTTGGATTCACTACTGTCGCGACCAACTATATGGGGGTGCAGAATGGGAACGGAGGAACAATCGATTTTATCTCTACATCTTTCACATGGGATGCAACGAGTGGGGCTGGACAGGAATTACAAGTCGAAATAGGGTCGTCAAATGAAGCAGGAAATCTACTCCTAAACAATATACAGTCAATAGGGCCTGCTTTTTCTGTCGAGCACAAACATTTTGGAGAAGTGCTCACCAATACATTCCCTGAAACTTTGGTATCGACTTCTCAGATGACGCTGTCACATGCAACCCACCTTCTCAATGTCACAGTAACAAATTCTGGTGTCAAAAATATTTCTGCACAAATGGAAATCGTATTGACCAGCAATGGCACCGATCCGGCCATCATCATTCTTTCGCCAACTGTGACATTGAGTCCGGGTTCCTATCCGCCTTCGCCCATGACTATGCAAGAACATGGCATCCTCAGTGCTAGCGTCGATGCAGCTGCTTTGACCGGTGTCTGGAATCTTACTGCAACAGTCACCTTTTTGGGAACGGCATGGAGTGAAGAAGTCACAGTTGACGAGACTTGGGTTAAATTTTCCGATTATAACGCGATTGTGCTTGAACCAGCGACATTGATTGCTGAGCCCGGAGAACAAACAGTTATGACATTCATTCTACGAAATATCGGCGCTAACGCGGACGGATATACAATAGCTTTGGCGCAAAGCCTTGTTTCTCCTAATGATTGGGCTATATCGGTCAATCAACTCACTAGCACCGTCCCTCCCGACCCACAGACTGGTTCTACTCGCCTCGTCACTGTGACTGTGGATGTTCCCGTAACTGCTGCGCGCGGAGATTCAAACAAAATAACCCTCACATTCACTTCCTCTACTGGCGCAGGAGACATGCCACCTACGAATTACGATATCGCCGCAAGTGGTTTCGTCATGGTTGGTGATTTCTACGATGGCACAGTTGCCATTACACAAGACCCTGCGTTGGTAAAATCTATGATTCCCGGCGGAGATGTAAATTTCACCGCCATTATTACAAATACGGGTAGCGTATACAGTTCATTTGCCCTTTCATCAGGACTTTCAGTAAACGCTTTAAATTGGACTCATAGCCTTGAAAGCAGCGGTTCTTCCACTACTACTACGCCCTTTATCGCACCTGGGGCAACCCATAGCGTCATAATTAGAATTTCATCACCGCCGATACAATACCCACTTGTCAGTAGTGAGCACAACGCGGCAGACGACACACTCGATGTTTGGATACAATCCTACCCAATAGGCGGCGGCGTCCCCACAATCGACAGCGCCCCAATCAGAGTAGAAGCAATCATTGCCGTCGACCCAGGCATCAGTTCTGAACCGTATATGATGACACTCGAAGAACTCGCGGATACGGAAGGTGAGATATTTTCATTGCACCCCGAACTGAATCTTCGCGTCATTAATAATCTCCCACTGGATGACCCATCTGCACTGCTTGATGAGGAACTTACTGCTATAATTGCGGTGACCAAGAGTTTCACTGCTGCTAACGAAGGCGGTTTCGATGAAGCAAGCCGATGGAGCGCAAGTGTTTCAAATCCACTCTATAATGCCTTGACTCCTTTGTCAAGTGTTGATACAACACTCAACATCGCCGGGCCACAGAAAGGAACACTCCCTGTCGCTGGAACTCTTTCGGTTATTGTAACAGTTACCTCACAACTCAGTGGAGCCCTTCAATCAGCCGCGATTGTCACCGCTTCAATACCTCAAACTTATACAATAGTCGTCCCATCAATTATCCAAGGAACTTTTGTCGATAAAGAGCCTGAACCCATTCCAGCGGGCGTCGACGTCACTCTACCTTTACGATTTATAAATACTGGAAACGACGTTGGTTCCTATCGGCTCCGAATTGTCAACGACCTCCCTGCAAACTGGGTTGCGAACTTTAGTGACACCGATTCTTCGGTCGACAACCTCACCTATGACCTTGCAGATGGACTCATCAATCCTCCTCTAGAATCAGGTAGTGTGGCTCACACCCAATCTGTGAATTTCAATGTTAAAACGGACCCACTCGCACCTGCTGGATTATACCAACCGATTAGAATTAGAATTGAAAATCCAATATCCGGACAACTCCTCGGTGATGAGTTTGTGTTCGAAGTGATTGTTTTGGCTTCTGTCAACGCCACACTTTCTCCAACTACTCAAATAGTGCAACAGGCTGTTTCCGAACAAGACTGGACTACAGTGACTCTTCGAAATACTGGCAATGCCCCTACCGACTATACGATTGATTTGGACACAACTTTGGCTGGAGCCGTCACATTCGAACTACTTTCGCCAGCCAATTCAAAGTTGTTTATTGCGGCTGGATTTGAAGAAGAAATCCGGGTCCAAATGACTGCGAATCCAGATGCGAATGCTGATGGAGTTTACATGGCCACCATCAATGTTAATGGCGATGATGGCGAAATCATGCTCTCTGCAGATATCGTAGTTAATATTTCTGAACTACATAGTTTCGGTATCACTGCGCCGAATCAAATGTCAGTTACACCAGGAATGCAAGAAAAAGTCGAATTCGATATTGTTAACAATGGCAATTCTGAGGAAACAGTCACCATAAATTTCACGGTTCAAGGAAACATGACTCTGTCTGTTTATTCAATGTCAAAAACAATCCCAATCAATGGTACAATTTCGGACCAAGTTGTTGTTTCTATCCCAAGTCTTGGAGGGACAGATTCGTTGGCGGAAGGCGCTATGTACAATCTAACGATCACTGTTTACAATTTGACAGCGGGTACTGCATACGATGGCGCTAAGAAAGTTCAATTGCTGGTCCAGCCACTGTTCATTGTCGAATCAAGCGATTGGCCTTCTATAATGGAATTCCGGCCAGAGTCCGACCGTACTTGGGAAGTAACGTTCACCAACACCGGAAATCAGGATGTTACGGTGAATGTGGGCTATTCAATTACTCGACCGGGGCTTCCTAACTTGTCAGGAGATTGGGAGATGGTGAGCCTATCATCACAGATTTATCTTCCACGAAATACCCCTGTCGTTCATCACTTCACTGTAGTTCAATCATTTGCGCAGCCACTCTTGACGTTAACAGCCGACTTGAATTTGTATCTTAATCCAATGAACACTTCAGTAGAAGGTTCGGGTGAATTTACCACGCAATTGGTGATGTCACGATTATATTCTACTGGGGAGATAGGTCTTCAGCCTGAACTTGATGACGGGCCAAAAATCATTCCCATTCCATACACTCACATCCCAATTGTGAACGGTTCTGATGTCTCTTATGAGGTTGAATTGTGCGACTCGGAGCGTCTTATAGGAATCTCTTCTCTTGGACAAAACCCAATGGACTACGCTTGGAGTTTCACTTTTGTCGAAGAAAAGCCAGATGGTTCAATTGAAAAACATCCCTTGGATTTAGAGCAGGAATGTGGTAGCACTTCACTTGGTCCGACTTCTAGATATAATCTTCCAGCACAATCGCCTTGGAATCCTTCGACATTCACCCTTGAGGCAGATATTCCAGACCAGGGTAGTATCCTTCCTGGCGACGGTTGGGACTTGAAATTCCGACTCTACCACCCTGATGAGAACATGGGTTATACCGTGTTCACTGAAGAAACATTTACACTTGTCTTAGCAGTATTCGCTGACCCAATGATCAAGAGTATTTCTTCGGTTGGTGATTTCGAAGAAGGCAGTGAAAGTGTAATTACCGTGGTCGTTCAAAATGTTGGTTCTGCAAAAGCCCTCGATGTTATTGTTGATTTACAGTGCGTTGGTTTATCAGTTTCAACCAAGGTGGGGGAAACTCCAACTCTGTATCCTGGTTCTGTTAATGGTGGCATGGCTCAAACTATGATTAAAGTCTTCGAACCCGGTGACATATCTACATTACAGTGGCTAGCCACTGCAGAATCTATTGACTGGTGGATGCAGAAAACAGATGTCACTTGCACTGCAACGCTCAATGCATCATACATGGATAGCAACGTCGAAGCGAATGATGTAGGGGTACTCAAATCTGAGGTAACCTCATGGTCTCCAGGCGTTCAAAACAGTTTCATTGCATGTGTGATATGTTTACTTGTATCATTCATCTTATTCCGCCTCACAGCGCAAAATGATAATTTCCGCTTACTAGGGATTTATTCTGGAGTTCTTGGTCTTGGCTTCTCATTCCACATCTTTGGTGAAGCATGGTGGGGCTTTGTTATCCTTGGCCTTTCAGCACTTTGGATTTGGAGAGTAAGTTGGGGAAGTACCGAGGAATTCAGATTACTTCATGAAGATTACCAGCGGGCACGAAAAGGAGTATCGACCTTGTATGCTGACCACTTCGACGAATTGGCAAACACACGTCGTCAATTGAGTGTGATTTTAGCAGTGCCAGTTCTTGGTATGCTCGCAATCGTTCTGGGAATCCCACCGACTCTCACGATTGACAAAGTCAATATGATTAGTCTCGTTGCTTATGTCGTAGTAGTAATCGTTGGTGTTTGGCTTCTCATCAAGCGAGCTGATGCCATGTATGGTTCACTGTATGGACGTCTTACTGATATTGAAGTGAAATCAATCCGTCTTGAGAGGGATCTTAGTGACCCTGCCCGTCTCTTTAACGAACTTGCAGGTGATGGATTGAATCTCGATGAGATTTTCGGCGATATTGAATCTCCGAGGTCCATGAATCCTGAAGCAATTTTTCAAAACGAGGAGGTGAATGACGATGCCCGATAGTAGTAGCGTAGATTCTACCTTTGCCGAGGAGAAACCCGACGTATTGCCTCAATTCGAGGACGAGAACGGATTCGAGGACGAGATAAATTCTAACCCACCTCCGCCTCCTTCATCCGACACTCCACCTCCGCCTCCTTCATCCGACACTCCACCGCCGCTTCCATCTTCAGATGTTGAAGACAATTCATCTTCGGATGATGAAGACAATTCGCCGGATGCACAAACCGATGCAGAATCAACAGGCATGTCTGAACAGGCTATGGCAATATCCCAGGAACTCGAAGACATGGTGTTAGGGGTTGTTGCTCAAGACGACACCAATTCACTAGCAGGTACAGAACTCGAAATCGGTGCAGCAAGGAGATTTTTACATTCACATAAACTTCGACGTGCGATGACAAGTGTAAAGAATGCAGAATCGTCACTGGTTGAACTTGAAGAAGATGTGTTGTATCTTCGGCGTAACATTGCAATGTTGCATCGATTGTTAAACGAGAAAAAAGTCAGTGAAAAAGATATCGAAACTATCCTACTCCGTCTCCGCAATGCCACCGGGGCTGCTGAAATAGGTGACGTGGGTGGTGCGGCGGGAGAAGTAGAATTCCTCGTTGATGATTTGATCGGTGGAAACACATCAACCCTCAATCCGTTCCTATTCCGACATTTCTGGATGGGATTAGAAACGAGATGGCCTGCTGGGGGCGATGATGGTGTTCTTGTTGTTCGTGTTATCAACGATGGACCAGTTGCTATGCCGCCGATGCGCCTTTCTCCACCAGTTCCTGAAGGATGGACTTCTACTCCGTCTTCGATTGACCTCCCAACCATCGCACCAGGTGGAAATCTCCCCGTCCGGTTCAATGTCTCTACGAATCGTCGACAATCTGCTGACGAGATTCCACTCTCACGCAAACTCGCAATTACCACTGGCTATGAAATCCGAACAGGTGAAGTATTCGTCACTATTAGGGCTCAGAACCGTTCGATGGAACCACTTTCCGATATTCTTCTCTCTCCATGGTTCCCTCCCGGATATACCTCCGATTCTATTCCTTTCGTGGCACGTCTTGTTCCCGACGAAGTGGCCATCATTCGAATGCCACTTCGAATCAACATGAGTTCAGGAGGTACGTCCTGAACTCAATCCTACTCCACCCTAAATGGGAGGCTTAAATGGTGAAAAATATGAAAGAAGATACAAACGAAAACAGCGATACTCTCGCAGCGATTGGTATTGGTGCTATGATTGTCTTCATCGCACTGATTTTAGTTGCTGCGGTTGCAGCAGCAGTCATTATTCAAACTGCGGAAAAGTTGCAACAAAATGCTCAAACTACAGGTTCTGAAACAACAGACATGCTCTCGTCGAAAATTATTATAATGAACATAATAATTCCAAGTGCTGCTCAAGGTGTATTGTACATCACTTTTGAACTAGCACCGGGTTCTTCAAATATACTTTCTGCTAATATTGATTGGTCTATTATTTGTCCTGCTGGTGCTGATTACGGCACATTAGCAGCAACGACAGGAGTTGGAAATTTGGTTAACCAACTCGTGTTGACACCCGGCACAACATACGACGTCGCTCTAACGGTAGCTGACATATTATTTTGCACACCCGTAGCGAATCAGGGCCACACGCTTTTGGTTCAATCAATAGCAGGTGGTTTTACTTATGAAACTATGAATTATGGCTCGGATATTTCCCAAGGAGCGTTGGTAATATGAATACTGAATCTCGAGAAATTCAAGATGACAAGTTGGCAGCGATAGGTATCGGTGCTATGATTGTCTTCATAGCACTGATTTTGGTTGCAGCAGTTGCTGCAGCAGTAATTATTCAAACTGCTGAAAAACTCCAACAGAATGCACAAACCACCGGCGAGGATACCTCTGATAATTTGGCAGGAAAACTCGTGGTACACGCTGCATTTGTCAGTAGTGGAGGAGCAGGTGCACCTGGCGGTTATACCCCTGGTGACGCATATGTATTGTATGTCCGTTTGGCACCAGGTAGTTCAGCAGTTCTAGTCGGCTCGATTACTTTCCAAATGGTCTGTAGTAACGGTGTTCTTGAAGGTACTTTCGCTACCAATGGCGAAGCAGATATTGCACTACTGAACAATGGACCTGGGGCACTTTTAAGCGCTATTAATCCATTGTTACCTGGGCAACCTTATGTTCTTTGGTTGGATGGAAATTTTGGTGGAATCGATTGTTCTCCTGATAACGGAGACACAACCATTCAACTTTACATCCACGTTGGATCTGGTGGCTCAACCTACGAAGTTCTCACCATTGGAAATACAGGTGCCGGCTCACCGGTGATTTGAGGAGGAATACATATGGCATGGCCTTTTAGTAAAAACAACGCTCAAAATCAAGACGCAGATGCTGCTCTTACCGAAGACCGCCTCAAGATTATGGCAAACATTGCCATCGAACAGGTGCCGCTTCCAGAAGAAGGAGAACTCAACGCTGAAGACGCGTGGACCATTAGCCCTGGACTTACCATGGCTCGGCTCAACAGTATTGGTAGCGTACCTACCGTTGCCGCAAATCTTTCTCCGACTGCTGCTCCTGCACAGGTGAACACGACCGTCGATACTTCTGGACTTGAACGACTGATAAGTACTCGTCTTGACATGGTTGAAGATGTCCTACGTATGGTAGAGGTTCGATTGAATGAAGGCCCATCTACAGAAGGCGGTGGAACAAATTCAGAAGGTGATGATGATTCCGCTCAAGGCGGCGACACCATCGTGACCGCTTCTGGCGAAGTCATCAGTGTATCTGGTACCGATCGAATGATGGGAACCGATGATGCTCCATTAGTTGAACTGTATGAAGCACAAGCTTTGGCTGCAAATCCATTTTTGCACGCACCTTCCTTTGGCGCAACTACTGATTCCAATAAAGTCGGCGCTCCTACAATCTCTGCCCTATTACTCGACAACATGTCAGGTATGGCTGCGGTAAGTTTTGCCCAGAAAGCAATGGCTTCAGGAATGCTTTCAGACGATGAGGGCCGAAAGGTACTTTCCATTGTCCAACTTGCAGAACCAGGTCAAGCAGAAGCAGCTCTAGACGATCATTTGACGCACAAGGAGTTGCTCACGTTTTCATCGCTTGTAAGTTCATGGCGAAACGTGAAATCGCTTCGAGGTGAAGTCTGACATGGGTGCTTCGGTCGGAGTTGGAGGTCTCATTATTGGGATCTCTATGTTAGTGGTCTTTTCAATGGCCGTCACATCATTGAGCAATCAAACGACTACCTCGCTGGAAGTCATTGAAGCCGCTCAACTCTCCAACCCAATTATTACCATAGATAATGCCAATCTGACTCAATTTGCTGTCGATTCAATAATAGTTACCGATAGCGGAGCACCTTTCGCCTATAATGCAGGTTTTCTCACCTCTCCCAGTTGTCAAGGATTTAATGCCAGTTTTACTCTTTCGGGTAACGTAATTGAAAACACAGTCATCGTTATCAGTGCAGGTAGTTGTTCTGGAACCCCTACAGACATGGTTGTTGAGGACCAAACGGCCCCAGTAGACTCGAATGATGCTGCAGAATTCACAGTTAATACCAAACGTCAATTTTTTGCCAATCTAACCAATGATGGAACTGAAACTATCTCTACAGACACTGCTTGGTTATTCTTTGATGGTGGAGTTCCTCAGACGATTGTTGAAGCAAATGCAATTGTAGTCGAAAACTACGACAATTGGTTTTCTGGCGAGATCATTGAAATCTTTTGGGATGATGCCGATGATTATGAACGCTTGAGTTTGAGCGTCGGTGAAACAAGTGTATCTCGAACAATTACATCAACTATCTGAGGTATTTCAATGGCAGACGGAGGTTCATCAACAATCATAATGCTGGTTACTGCATTATTGATATCCAGCGCAGCAAGCGCTGTTCTTGTTCAAGAATGGTCTTCGACTTCTCGTGCGATTCAAACTCAACAAAAGGGGTTACAACTTTCGGAAGAGATTGGGATTGATTTTGCTGGTGACCCAATGATGGTTTCTCTTAACGTTGCTCCAAATCCAAATCAGATTATATTTTACATTCAAAATACCGGTGTCCATGTGATGGATGAATCAACCCTTGCGGTTCTTATTGACGGTGTTGACCTCAACTCCGCCTCGATTAGTACCTCATATGTCCCGGTCATTTCGGCTAATTGGGCACCCAATGTTTTGCTTCGAGTGACATTAGCAGATACCTCCTTGAATGGATTCGCTGACAATACTGAAGTTTCTATTTATGCGTCTGCGAGGTCTGTTGCTGTAACAGGTATTACTATGAGTACAAGTATGAATGAAGAGGTGAGATTGAGTGAATAATATTTCCACTGAAAACGATCCGTTCAAGGTGGCTCATAAGCCTGTAGAAGATGGATTCCCCTACGACCTCGAAACTGATTCCCTCGCTGATTCGATGGGCCTTCGTCTTCCTAATCGTTCCCTCTATGTGCTTCAAGGTGCTGTTGGAGGCGGGAAGTCTTTGGTTTCTCAACGACTTGTCTTTGGAATGGTCGAAAACGGCGTCAAAGTATTGGTCATTACCACCGAATTAACTACACGTGGATGGATTGAACAAATGGAATCGATTGGATATGGGATTACAGACGCTATCCGTGAAGGGAAACTTATGGTTTTCAGCCGGTATGGTTCCCTTGCAGATACAACTCCAGACGTCGGTATTTTTGACCTCTTGGATTCTGAAGCAATAGAACTTGCAGATGTCGTTGTAATTGATTCGGCAAGTTCGTTGATGCCTTCGAACCTCGATGATGCTGGTCGACTCAAAATAATGCAACGTCTTCGTCAAATCTCTTCGAAAGGCCGTTCACTCATGCTTTGCTTGGACCCTGTAGAAATGGATGAAAGGTTGATGCATAACCTGCGTAGTTCTGCAGAAGTTGTATTGGACCTTATGACTACAATGATTGGAGGCGAAATTAAGCGCAATGTCGTAGTCACACGTTACTTACGCGCTGCAGGTCCGGTTCAGACATCGATTGGATGGCGTGTTGAACCAAGTATGGGCTTTATTGTAGATATTACTGCAGTGAGTTGAAGGAGGTATTATAGATGGCTGACGATGAAACTAGATTTGCTAAGGGCGATCTCACCAGTGTAATGAATGCTTACCCTCACGTAGCGAACTGGGTTCAAGATTTCGAAGCCAAATATGGAACGCGTCCGGTATATTACGGGCCTCTTGACCGTGATGCCAAAAAACAGCGCCCCCTCAATCTCATCTATTTGGCTAAAGAACCAATTTTTATCCATATTTACGAACCCCCTGCAGATGAGGAGGGTGGTGGACAGGTTCTTTGGTTCGGACTGGAACCACAGTTGACTGAAGAAGAAGAGAACATCCGTCGTGAATTGGTCGAAGTTCTTCTGCAAGAAGCACCTAGTGCCCCATCTTTCACAACAGACAATGAATTCGAATCCATTCTCTCTCAAATGATTGAGAAATATACAGTGCTTGAATCAGACCTCACAACTACAGTACGACGTCAAGGACGGATATGGGAGATGATGGGATTGGATGACAAGCGAATGATTGTTACTCCAGAGCAACGTGAACTTTTGCAATATACCATTATTCGCGACTTGATTCGTAATGGACCGCTGGAACCCCTACTCTCCGATGAGATGTTGGAAGATATTCACTCGATTGGTTTGAAGCATGTGCATATGGACCACAAGGTGTTTGGAATGGTGACATCAAACATTCGATTCCGAGACCGAGAAGTGCTCGCCCGATTTTTGCGTGCGATGTCCGAACGTATTGGCCGCCCAGTCTCTGATAATCGTCCAATTATCGATGGTGCTCTACTTGATGGTTCACGTATTAACATTATTTTCTCTGACGATGTTTCGATGCTTGGTCCATCGTTTACCATCCGTAAATTCGCTGAAGAAACTATTTCAATTACTCAATTGATTGCGTGGGGTACTATTTCATCCCAAGTTGCAGCCTACATTTGGATTTGCCTTGAATATGGTATGTCGGTACTCGTTTCAGGAGAAACTGCATCTGGAAAGACGACCACACTCAATGCTATTTTACCGTTCATCGACCACAATGTCAAAATCTATTCTGCTGAAGATACTCCCGAAGTTAAAGTACGCCACAAGATTTGGCAAAGGCTCGTCACTCGCCAGTCGAAAAGTGAAGATTCGAGTGTCGAAATGTTCGACCTTCTCAAAGCGGCTCTACGTAGTCGTCCACGCTACATTATCATCGGTGAAATTCGTGGTGTTGAAGGGGCTACAGCCTTCCAAGCAATGCAGACAGGTCACCCAGTTATCGCAACGTTCCACGCATCCTCGATTGTTAAGATGATTCAAAGATTTACAGGTGACCCAATCAATGTCCCAATTCGTTTCTTCGACAACTTGAATTTCGCTATTTTCCAAGAAGTAGTCGAAGCTCCAGGCGGTGGAATCGCTCGACGTGTCACAGGAATCGATGAAGTCATCGGTTACAATAAACACAGCGATGGTGTTCTTACACGGGGAATGTTCGAATGGGATCCTGTGAAGGATAAGCACTATTTCCGAGGAATGTTCCAAAGCCATTTATTGGAAAACAAAATTGCTGCAATGGCAGGTTTTGCCAATAAGCGTGATATTTACGATGAAATGCTCAAGAGGGCAGATGCGCTACAACGAATGGTTGACAGAGACTTAACACATTATGATGATGTGTTTGATTTGCTTGGAATTTACTACAACAGTGGTTGGGACTATTTCGACAGTGCTGTTGATTCTTGGAAAGGCATAAACCATGACTGAGGGATGATGTATGCAGCGAATGTCTTATTGGCAAATCGCTCTGCGTCGCATCGAAATTCCAATTATTCAATTCCTAATTTTTATGGTTGGGGGGGCCGCCCTTGGTGGTTTAATCGCTGCATTTGTCTTCATCTCCATAACAGGAGGCATGGGTGAACAAGGCCTCTTCTCTGGAACTGCAGGTGCTTTCTTCATTATGATTTTACCACTAATCACAGGTGGTGCAGCGTTAGCATTCCCACTTCTAGAAGTTCGTCGCGCAGCGACTCTTATCGAAAAAGAAATGCACATGTTCATCACCAGAATGGGTATTCTTTCCATTGGCGAAGTTGCCGCTCAATCGATTTTCGATATTCTCAAACAGATGAGCGATTACGGGGAATTGGCAAATGAAGTGAAGCGAATTGAGATATTGGTGGATAAATGGCATACCTCGTTGCCCGAAGCATCCCGAATCGTGGCTCAGCAAAGTCCAAGTCCTCTGTGGGCTGATTTCCTTGATCGAATGGCATTTTCAATAGAAGCAGGGCAAGCAATCGATGATTTTATGCGTTCAGAACAAGAAACTATTGCAGAACAATACTCTACATTGTACGATACACGTCTTGAATCGGTGGATACGATGAAAGAAATTTATGTTTCGTTGACCACAGCAGGATTGTTTGGTTTGGTTATTGCAGGTATTCATTTGGTACTGTTTGAAGTCGGTTCTGCCAGCGACACACCAATTATGGTTGCAAGCCGAATGCGTTTCCTATTATTGGGAGGGTTGTTGTTTACGGTCATTCAAATTGGAGCTGTATTTGCATTCCGGGCTACTATTCCAGAAGACCCAACCTTTGCTAGAGACGAACTCGATACACCATTCCGAATCAATTTCTTTCGTGCCTTGGTTGGTTCGAGTCTTCTTACGGCCATTCTTTTACTCGTGACTATTTTGACAATTCTATCCGCTTGGGAAGCAGTTTCATCTCAGTGGGACCGTTACGGTCTACTTTTCATTGCAGCGCCGTTGTCTCCAATGCTTGTTCCAGCACTCATGGTTGCTCGTGAGGAACGTCAGATTCGTCGTCGGGATGAAACATATCCTGATTTCATTCGTGCTCTGGGTGGTACGGCACAGGCCCGTTCAGCAGAACCGTCGGCTACGATTAAGGCGCTACGCGGTATTGATTTCGGAATGCTTGACGATTCAATCGACCGTTTAGAACGACGTCTTTCAACTAGAATTGACTCTGACCGTGCATGGGATTACTTCAATGCAGATACGAATTCAGCAGTCATTTCACGTTATACCAGAATTTACATTGAAGGTTCTCATTCATCTGGGCAGCCGGCTCGCACAGCAGAACTGGTATCACGCTCGGTTGGAAGCCTCCTCTCATTACGCCATCGCAGATCACTCTCTGCAAACACCATGCGAGGTGTTGCCCTTGGTTTGCTTATCGCTTGCGTCACCAGTTTGAACGTCACGATTGCTATTGTCACGAAACTTGGCGATTCTATTGCCGGTGTCGCCTCGAGTTTCACTGAAACTGATGTCAGTGTTCTCTCAGAATTTGGTGCAGGACTTTCTCTTCCAATCATGGAAGATTCATCCGGTGTCGCTGAAAACATCCGCCTATTCAAAATCATTGTGTCCATATTGATTCTCATTCTAGTATGGGGAGTATCAGTCATTTCAAACCGATTGAGAGGTGGAGGAAATACCACCGCTCTTGGCCAATCAATACAATTGCTTTGGGTTGCTGGAATCGCTTCATACATCACATCTCTCATTCTTTCAATGGCATCTTCAATCTTCAATGTCTGAGTACCAACAACAAACTGGTTCTTTCAATGGCATCTTCAATCTTCAATGTCTGAGTACCAACAACAATAACCCGGTTATTGAATCGAAGTTCATGCAAAGCCTCCCACCACCGACCCCTCCAGCCATACAGTCCGTTGCTCCAACGCCATCATCTCCGTATCAACCAGCAGCAGGATTTCAACAATCTGCTTTGAGTTATTCTTTTCATCGTTGGCTCATGTTGAGTGTTATTCTTCTTCTTGCTTCTGTTGTCTTTGTTGAAGTAGTCGATATGTTTGAGGGTCCACCTTCGGCAGTTGATTACGACATGACAGATGAAGGTGTGCTTGATAAAATAGCAGAGGATACGGAGAGTTATGCTGATTTGATACGGGTCATTTCTTCAGTTGCTAGTATTTTGCAAGCCTTTGGTTTAGGGCTCATTGGTTATGCATTGCTTCGTGAATCTCACGATGAAAAACATGAGCATACCGCTTTACGAGTCACAGCGGTAATCGTTGGAATATTGGTACTCGCGAACATTGTTTCACGGAATATTTCTATTTTCTGAAACTAACGTTTCTTTTCGAGGACAATACGTTTCTTTGTTGCCGTCCATGAACAGATAGAGCATTTTGTAAGGTCATGTCCACGAGCAGGGCAATACTCCCTGCCAAAAAAGATTATTTGCAAATGCAATTTGTTCCATAGATTCTTTGGAAATATGGATTTCAAGTCACGCTCAGTTCGCTCAACTGTTGTGTTATTTGACAAGCCCCACCGAGCTGCAAGGCGATGAATATGTGTGTCAACTGGGAAAGCCGGAACTCCAAACGATTGGGCCATTACAACACTTGCTGTTTTGTGACCAACGCCAGGTAAATTTTCGAGATGTTGGAAACTTTGAGGTACGACACCGTCATGGCGTTCAACCAATAATTCAGATAATCGATGTATATTCTTCGCTTTTGTTGGTGCTAATCCTACTTGTCGGATGTCATTGAGAATAGTTTCCACACTGAGTTTCACCATTGCTTCTGGTGTTGGTGCTTTGTCAAACAAGGCTGGAGTGACTTGATTGACTTTTACATCAGTTGTTTGCGCACTCATCAAAACTGCAACTAATAATTGGAAATCATTGTGATGGTCAAGGGGTACAGGAGTTTCTGGATAGAGTTCTTCCAGCATGGCGACAATCCGTTCTGCCTTTTCACTTCGCTTCATCACATTCACCTTCGAGCATCAGTAACTGCGGAGGTACTAAGTTCGTGCCATTGTTTGACATTGACGCTGAACATCGAGTCACTTATCCTTTAGATTCAAATCAACACTGAGATCGCCGGAAATCGCGCTGTCTTTAATATTGTAAGTGACATTTTGGACAATAGTTGCATTCTTTACATCCTCTTTTGCTTCCTTACCCACATTCGAATCAATTTGGACAGCGTAGGCTTCACCAGTTTTCCATCCGAAAAGTAATCCAAGGGTGATTGAAAGAAGTGGTATTCCATTGCAAATAATGGATTCTACTGGCTCAGTGACCGGATCAGCAAAATACCAAACGAGCATCGCCAAAAGAAGGCCTGGAATCAACATGACGCCGCCCATGATGAGGGTTCTCAAGAGACGCATACCAACGCCAGCACGAGGTGTGCCATGAAGGTGTGGTTTGAACATCCTTAAGCAAGGCGCCGCGACAGTTCTTCTCCAGAGAGTGAATTCAGGACATTTGATGATTCAATCCAGCCTTTACGGGCAGCCATCACCCCGTAACTGATGTCTGCTAAACCACGAATTGAATGAGCATCAGGATTGATTATGATTGGGACACCCAATCCCTTGGCGTGTTTGCACAAGCGCCAATCCAAATCTAATCGATAGGGGCTTGCATTCAATTCGACGGCTTTCAAATTACCATCATCGTTCTGTTCAGCCATGTATTCAAGGACAGCAAATAAGTCAACTTCGTATCCATCTCTTCCTTGGAGTATTCTTCCAGTTGGATGCCCGAGGATTGTGGTCGAAGGATGGTCGATGCAGCGCATCAATTCCTCCGTATTTTGAACTTCATCACGAGCCTTCCACTTAGAAATTGCATGGACTGAGGCGACGGTGTAGTCCAGTTGTGCGAGCACATCATCAGGGTGGTCTAATGCCCCACCTTCTAGAATATCAGACTCGACACCGTGAAATAAACGGAAATCCACGCCCTCATTTGCCCAGTTTTCATTGTATTCTCGAATTGTAGCACCTTGCAGTAGCAAATCTTCAGCACTTGCCCCGTTTGCAATTTTAAGTGTCGGTGAATGGTCAGCAACACCCAGCCAATTCCACCCCATTTTCCTAGCAGTATCCGCCATTTGCTCAAGAGTTGCTTCACCATCAGATAACGTCGTATGATTATGCAGTGCTCCGCGAATATCCTTTCCTGTGAGCAGGTTCGGCAATGCTGAAGATTCTGCAGCCAAGATTTCACCGGTATCTTCTCGAAGTTCAGGAGTCACCCATTCAAGGTCAAGATGTCGATAGATTTCTTCTTCATTGGTAGCGGGAAGGGAGAATTGTGCTGCAGCCATCCCCTTCAAATCTCCTGCTTTAGCATCGGGAATGAGTCCGAATTCATTGAGTTTCAAGCCGCGGTCAATCGCCCGTTGACGTAATGCTATGTTGTGCTCTTTACTTCCGGTAAAATAGGCTAAGGTGAAGGGGAATACTTCTGGAGGTACCAATCGAACTTGTGCATCAATCGTCCCACCACTTTCCAATTGTTCGTAATCTTCGCCCCCGATTGCATCCAATACATTTGGGTCAATATGCCCAACTGTGAATCCTCCTTCGAACACGCTGGTGTCAAGAATTATACTGATTTTTGAATCTCCTGCACCTTTAACATCGGCGATACCAGGTAATCCGAGAATCGCTTTTGACACCATTTCATGATTTTCACTCTTGACTGCGACAACCAAGTCCAAATCTCCAATTGTTTCTTTGCGTCGTCGAGCACTCCCTGCTAACTGTGCTTTTATGACGCCATCAAGTTCTGCAATTTTGCTTTGAAAAGCCTCGCCATACATCAAACCAACATCGAGTCTTCGACGTGCTCTAAAGCGTGACAGTAATTCGATACCATTCAGCATCCGTTGCTGAGATTTTTCACCAAAACCCTTCATCGGAGCAATCAGTCCATCAAGCGCTACCTGTTTCAAAGTCGCAACAGAATCAACACCCAGTTCCTCATTCATCAACTTGATTCGTTTTGGCCCAAGGCCTGGGATGCCGAGCATTTCGATCAAACCTTTCGGAGTTTGTTCATGCAGGTCGACCCAGTCGCTCGGCCAACGCCCTTCGCCAATGGCTTGAGTAAGAGCAGAACCAAGACCCTTTCCTATCCCTTTTATTTCAAAAAGGCGACCAGTAGCGACTAGTTCACCCAAATCTTCAGTGAGTCCTCCAAGCATTCTGCTTGCGTTTTGATAGGAACGAACTCTAAACACATTTGCCCCATTGAGTTCGAGTAAAACAGCAACTTGATGAAGAACTGAAGCAATTTGGTTCCGAGAAAAATAAGGAGGGCCACTCGGTCGAGCCTTCGGGAGTGTAAAACTGCCACCTGCCATGGTAGATGATACACTCGACCCTTCTCAAACATTGCTCTCTCCATTTCCACGGAACTTCATGTTGAAGAACCACAAGTCATAGGCTCTTCCATGGTCAGTGCTGATTTCATCGAACACCTGGCCGAATTACTGTGCGGCGTTTCGGTAATTTTGTTCACGTTTATTGCGACCTTTTCGCGCTCGGAAAAAGCAGAAAAAATCGTTCAAAATACAATAGCACTGCTCTTGATTGCTGCGGCAGCCGTGCTTTGGTGGCTCTCGTTATCCGGTGGTGAATTGTGGGGTTCAAACTATCTTCCAAAACCACTTTCTCTGGTCTGTATTGTCATTGCATTGGCTGCTCGAATGAATATCAAGGGTGAAAATGTCTCTTTTGGAGCGAACCCACATACAATCGGTAAATCCACCGAAGAAGAGTAATCAGACAATTTCGCCACGTGGCTGTAACGAATCTGTTTCGACTTGTTCAGTGCTCGCAGCTTCCTTTGCCATCTTTGTATCGATGAATGTACGCATATACTCGGGCAGTTCACCGTTGACAAAAATTACATCATTGATGTACTCTAATTTCTTGAGAGAATAGTAGATTTGCATTGCAGTCATTGGTGTTGAGGAACAACCAGTACATCCACCATCGAGTGATAGCATGATATTTCCATCGGTAGTATCGATAACAGTAACAACACCATCGTGTTCATCAAGGATCTCTTGAACTGGACCGATTTCGGCCAATACCTCCTCTGCGGTGATGCTCATTATTACAGTGCTGACGTATCTCCCCTTTCAATAATTGCTTGGCCAAGTACACATATTAATCTTCGACGGCGTCAATCCATACACCCCTAAAAGCCGCGCAGAGGGTATTTTATTGAGCGAACCACTTATGAGGGGCTCTTTGGTCGGCGGCATTACAGGTGTTCTATAATGATGGAAAATATACCAATGATTGCTGCTGCAGCAGGTCTTGTCGGACTTGTGATTGCGTTTATACTGTATCAACAAGTCAACAAAGTGAAAATTGATGATGAAAAAGTTGCCAGTATTACAAAAGAAATTCAAGAAGGCGCAATGGCGTTTCTCTTTGCTGAATACAAAGTTCTCTCTATCTTCGTAGTTGTCGTCGGTGCACTTCTTGTCTTCTTGAATGAAGGCGACACCTTCATGGAACAAGCTGAAACATCTCTTGCTTTCTTTGCCGGTGCTCTTGCTTCGGTCATCGCAGGATTCTGTGGAATGCGTGCTGCAACTTCTGCAAACGGTCGAACTACTATGGCTGCTAAGACTGACGGTAAAGCTGGTGCTTTAGCAGTCTCATACAACGGTGGAGCCGTCATGGGTCTTTCTGTTGGAGGCCTTGGTCTGCTCGGAATTTCACTCGTAGCGTATTGGCTCGGAGCAGGAGTGGAAGGCTCAAATCTTTCTGCTGCGGCAGGATTCGGAATGGGTGCTTCATCCATTGCGCTCTTTGCTCGTGTCGGAGGCGGTATTTACACCAAGGCTGCTGACGTCGGCGCTGACCTTGTTGGTAAAGTCGAAGCAGGAATTCCCGAAGATGATCCACGAAATCCTGGAGTTATCGCAGATAACGTTGGGGACAATGTTGGAGATGTTGCTGGAATGGGTGCAGATATCTTTGAGTCCTTTGTCGGTTCTATTATCGCAGCCATGATTATTTCGAGTTCAGACGACTTTGCGGGTGGCGTAGATTATGTCATGATGCCGATTATGCTTGGTCTCATCGGTTACCTTGCTTCGATTATCGGCGTGTTCTCAATGTTCATTCTAAAGAACGGTAAGGATGCAGCAGCGGCTCTTCGTAACACCACTTTCATCGCAGCAGTTCTGTTTTGGGCTGGTGGCTATATTTCTATCAATCAAGGATTAATTGATGTTGATATCGGTGTCATGCACTCGGTCGTTCTGGGTAGTATCGTCGGTATCCTGATTGGCATTGTCACAGAATACTATACTGGAATCGAACCTGTCTTTGGAATTAAACCTAAGGCAATCCCTCATATTGGTGAAATGTCGAAAACAGGTCCTGCTACAAATGCAATCGCAGGTCTTTCTGTTGGCATGATGTCTACCTTTATTCCAATCTTGCTCATTGCAGGTGGTATCCTCGGAGCAAATCACTTTGGCGGTGAAGAATACGGCCTCTACTGTATTGCTATGGCCGCAATGGGTATGCTTGCGACAGTCGGCGTTACAATGACCGTCGATGCTTACGGTCCAGTTGTTGACAATGCAGGTGGAATCGCTGAGATGAGTGGCCTAGGTGCTGATGTCCGAGCAATCACCGATGAACTCGATACGATTGGTAACACAACTGCTGCAGTCGGCAAAGGATTCGCAATTGGTTCCGCTGCTTTGACAGCACTTGCATTGTTTGCTGCTTACACTGCTGCCATTACTGGGACTTTGGATCTCACGCTCACCAACCCAATGGTTGTCGTCGGTCTTCTCATCGGTGGCGGTCTACCATTCGTAGTCGCTGCAATGACCATGACCTCAGTCGGAAAGGCTGCTGGAGATATGGTTGTTGAAATCCGTCGACAATTCGCAATTATGCGAAAGGCACTCGAATCAGATACTCCAGATGGTGTTGATGTTTCTGATGTCTCAACATGGCCAACAGAAATTGAATCTGAAGGGGTCATGTATCCTGACAGTGCTTCCTGTGTTGATATTTCGACCAAGGCTGCTCTGCGAGAAATGGTCGGCCCTGGTGTAGTTGCTATCCTCGCTCCAGTCCTCGTCGGTATGGCTCTTGGCTGGGATGCACTCGGCGGTCTTCTTGCAGGTTCTTTGGTCACAGGTGTTCTCATGGCTTTGTTCATGGCTAACGCTGGTGGTGCTTGGGACAATGCAAAGAAAGCAATCGAACAAGGTCACATTGAAGGTGCAAAGAAAGGCGATGATGCTCACGAAGCAGCTGTTATCGGCGACACCATTGGAGACCCATTCAAAGACACCTCCGGTCCATCACTCAACATTCTCATCAAACTGATGTCCATCGTTGCAGTGGTACTTGCCGGAACCGGTCAACTCTCACAAACTGGACTTCTTTGATTCGTCTTGAAGCGTTAGGCTCATGAAGAGAGCCAGTTAGGGTGTAGCATGCGTGCTATGCTTGCAGCCCTGCTGATGGTCTCAATTTCACTCAGTGGATGCATCGATACAGGCGACTCCGATTCAAAGGCTTTTGAAGTCGATTCGGTAGAAAAACCAGGCTGGCAAGTTGGAGATTGGTGGTTATACACTTTCGAGACTGCTCAGTTTGGTGAGGATACCGCTCGATTAGTAGTCACTGAAATCGATGATGGTGAAGGGCTCTACATGTTGGGCATCTCTTCTGAAAGGGAAGCGCAACGACACGCCGTAATCAATCATAATCCGTTCCTAGGACGTGTGACGATTGACGCGCTATCGGTCTATGAGAATGGCGATCCACAACCGGTTTTCAATTTCCCGTGGACCGAAGAGGATACTTGGGAATTCACCCTACTTGGTGAAAACTGGATGGCTGAAACAACTGGTTCCATCAATGGAAAGGTCATAGTCGAAGCAACTAGTAGTTCAGGGCATTCAATGGAATATCATTTCGATGGAACTCATGGATTCATCGACTCCTTTGAATGGAATAATCAAGATGATGAATTACAGTTTAGAATGACATTAACGAATACAGGTAGTGATTATACTGGTGATGTTTGGTTCATTAGAGCGACTGATTTGAAAGACCGTTTGTTTGAAGGACCCCTCGATGGAGAAGTGACAGATACCTTCGTTGATAGTGGCCATCCTTCAGGTATCGATTTCAATTATTACGTATTCTACATCGATGTGTCAATACCTATGGGGGGGAGTGGTACAATCTCGATAAAAGATCACGCCGGTAACAGCGTTCTAACCCGTACCTACTCGCCAGGAACTCAATCACAGGAATTGGCAACAATTCCAAGTCGAACTGACGAATATACCTTGGAGGTAACTTTGACTGGTGGTCAAAGTACAATCCACTTTATGATTGCAGGTGGAATTGAAAACTATTGGGAACTGTGAGGGATACCTTTGCCGACCCTTATCATGATGCATGGGATGACTGGTGATGCCAGTATGATGCGTCCTTTTGCTGAAAAAATACTTCCAGAAGGCTGGACCCTTATCGTTCCAGAGGCGCGTTATTCACATCCTCGTCGTGGCCGAACTTGGTGGCGGTATGAGGACGAGGATGCCGATGCAACACGTCGAATGACATTATCTCGAAGAGAACTCATCGATGTAGATTCCTCGCTTTCACAACTCGAACAACTAATTGCAGAACATGCACCACTAGGGCCCTTGGTGGTTGGAGGTTTTTCTCAAGGCGGTGCGATGGCTCAAGAAATGTTGCAATTACCACTTGCAGACCGAATCGTTGGGATTGTGGCGATTAGCACGCGATTAGTACGGGAGATGGAACTTCGTCTTCGTCTTTCCGAACTCAGAACCAAGCATTTGTTTTGGATGCACGGTGAGCGTGATTTGAGAGTTTCAATTCAAGATGGTTGGGCGGTTGCTCATGTGTTCGAATCTGCGGGATGGGCAATGGAATTGATTGAGCATCCAAAGGGGCATATGATCCCAATGGAGCATCATGCTGCGTTGAAAGAATGGTTAACTGCGCTGTCGCAAATACGGTTGTAATTGGTCATAACCGCCAATGAATACGGGTTGTTCACCTTTAATGTCAAAAATGACTGGCACAGTTCGATGTCCTGTTGCTTCGACGATTTTCTGGCGTAAATTCGGAATTTCATCGAAATTATAATCCGTGAATGAGAGTTCATGGCGTTCAAGTAAACGCTTCGCTGCAGTGCAATAACCACAGAAATCACCAGTGTAGATGAGAAATTCGGTATCTATTTGTTGGGCTTGTTCGACAATGAATTCTTCGCTCATATAATCAACTATGAGGTGGCATACTTGAGGCTATGCCTGCCACGACATCACTTCGTATTCAGGAGAGTTCTCGTCACCCACAAGGAAAGCATGGATGTGAGCCAGAGAGTCTTGGATTTGGCCTGGCTGGATTCGATAGACCTTCGTTTTGACGCCCATATTTGCCGCCATCCTGCTCAACACTTCTGCTGTTAACGAACCAAGGCCGTGAACATTATCGAGGGCTACTCCAGATTTGGTCCCCTTCCGCATGGTGCCTTTAGTTGAGGATTGGTCGGTAATAACGACCATTCGTTCGATGGTTGAACGCTCGATTTCATCAATGGCTTCTCGCATCAAAACAATAGTTCCAGTCAAGCGTTCTGATGGGTTTGAGGAATGGTTGTCATAGCTTTCAACCACGACAACGTTTGCATCTTGAATTTGACTCACCGATGTGCACCCTGATTGGACAAGGTATTCCAAAACGTCTCCGCCTCTTCCAAAGTAACGCAGATGAGGCATGGTAATTCCAAAAGATTCTCGGTCATGTTCTTTGCCCTATATCCCAACGAAAGTATTATGATAAACTGGGTATAAAATACTCATTATGTATCTTGAGCAAAGCCTGTTTCAACGGAAGGATAAAAAGACCATCCTGCTACCACATTCCATGGTAGCGGAGCGTACACACAAATTGACATCATTCATAGCCCTCTTGATGTTTATTTTTTCATCGATTTCTTCAGCGCAAGTGATGTTCATTGATTTCGAATTCGAGGATGACGATTCTACGACTCAAGTCGTGTCCGACACACTTGAACTCGCTGATGAACATCCAGCCCATTTCGCAGGACGTTCTGCTGAAGACCTCGATAACGATGGCGTTCTCAATGTTGATGATGATTGTTCAAATGGCAATTCAGCTTGGATTTCCTCAGCAACAACAGACCACGATTCTGATGGTTGCGAAGATGCTGATAATACTGAAGACGACGATGATGATAACGATGAAGTTCTCGATGGTGTTGATGATTGCCCTACTGGCGATTTAGATTGGATTTCGGTTCAAGGCTCAACAGATTATGATACTGATGGTTGCCAAGACAGCGATGAAGACAACGATGATGACGGCGACGGAGTTACCGACACCAATGATGATTGCTCCGCTTACACAAGTGAATATAATTGGACTTCGGTTCAAGGCTCAACAGATTATGATACTGATGGTTGCCAAGATTCTACCGAAGACGATGATGACGATAACGATGGAGT
>Ga0114997_10000438_pt1 | contig 34061 bp, 29 predicted proteins | sample ArcticOcean_MG_C_2_FD_87045 | JGI IMG/M metagenome (GOLD analysis project Ga0114997, IMG submission 87045) | Marine microbial communities from western Arctic Ocean - ArcticOcean_MG_CB4_136 | ecosystem: Environmental > Aquatic > Marine > Oceanic | place: Arctic Ocean: Canada Basin | collected... | reverse complement strand
TACCACCCATATTATTACCCATCATACCACCCATACCCATACCACCCATACCCATACCACCCATATTATTACCCATCATACCACCCATACCCATACCACCCATACCCATACCACCCATATTATTACCCATCATATTACCCATACCCATATTACCCATACCCATATTACCCATACCCATATTACCCATACCCATATTACCCATACCCATATTACCCATACCCATACCACCCTTCATTACTTTTCCTCCTTTCTGTGTCGTAGGCATTATTATACATTAGTCATATATAATATAATTCTGACGCGGATAAATAATTATCTAAATATATTTTAAATGTTCACAATTAAAACGGTAAAAAACACTATCTGGTTTTCGTTAATTTTACAAATAATTACAGGATTGATACCTCTACAAGGTCTTTTCATTAAATTAGATGAAAAGGATGCTATACTATCGGACATATTAGCCCTCGAAACAACCGTTCAGTTTATCGAGCTCTTATTTTATGTTTGGATTGTGTTTTCTGTTATGAATATTAAAAAAATGGCAGCGAGACGATACATTGATTGGGTGATTACTACCCCAACTATGCTTCTCTCAACTATTATGTTTATGAAATATCAAGAGAGAAAGGAACGCGGAGAATTGGAAAGCAAACCACTAAAAACAATGGAATTCATAAAAGAAAATAAAGATCAAATATTTAAGTTATTCGGATTTAACTTTCTAATGTTAGCGTTTGGCTATCTCGGCGAAGTTAATACAATTTCTAAATATATAGCGATTCCTATCGGGTTCGGATTCTTTTACAAGGCGTTCGAGCTTATTTACAAAAACTACGCCGCAACTACAACTATAGGGAAACAACTCTTTACATTTCTCGTATCAGTATGGTCACTATATGGCGTCGCCGCTATAATGTCTCCAAATGTAAAAAATATAAGTTATAATTTACTAGATATTGTTGCTAAAAATTTCTATGGTTTATATATTTACTATCAGATTAGTCAATTGACTCAGTAGCCAATGTGGAAACAACTTTAGACCCGTAGATGGTAGTTAAGCGAATACATTAACTTTGCCGGTGGTAGTCCAATAATATACGTTACTACATTATTGTATTGCATGTTGCCTGGCTTAATAGTATTTAGATATAGTTGCTGGAGGGAATACATATGAGATTTATATTGATGCGGATAGTTTTTTAACTCTCCCTTTTTATAGATGAAACAATCAACATAATTATTGTAAAGTGCGTTGATGAAATAATTAACCTGGTCGCAATACTTATTGAATGATTCTGAATCCTCTGGATAGAATTTAAGATATTCTTCAATGCGTCCATCATGACAAAGCTCTAGGTAGCGAAACTGCTCTTTGGGTTGATTGCCACGAAGCCTCCTAACATACTCATATGTCCCTTCATTCCGAATTTTACAACGCATTCCAGAAGGGTGATGGTGAATCATTAATCCAACAACGGTATAATCGCTGAAAGAGGTTGACATTAACTCGGTCAAATTGTATACCTCGTTTATATTTTCATATCGTTTGGGGTAGTGAATATTTGCCGGCGCAAGCGCATCCTTAATTGTTCCGACATCAATGACATCTACCATATAATCCTCATTAATACGATAACACGCTGTAAGATAAATCCGTGTTTCTTTGAAAGGCACGACGATTCTATTTTTAGGATGCTGTAGCACGAACGAATAACATAGTGTCTTATCAAGAATATTAAATTCAAAACTCGCATTATTACACGCTTCTAGAAACATCTCCCTGAAATTAATATTCGTGAATCTGCTGATAAAATAGTTAACCTTCCCACCAACAGTAGACCTTGTGGCAAGCTCCCACTCCTCAATATCCTGGTCGTAAAACATGTTAATCATAGTACCCTCAACATATTCTTCTACTACACATTGTTCAAGATTGTGTTGAGTGATAAACGAATCATATGATGATGATTTTTGAGGCGACACCACGAGAATCCGGTTGTTTTTATAGACAACAGAGCGAAACATCCCAGTCGTGTTCACGTTGTCTGCGGTCAGTTTATTCTTATCGTATTTAATAATTCCATACTGGGAATCATTATAGATGATTGATTTATTTTTAAGATTTAGCGATTCATTGAGTCTCGCATTGTTGTCGCCATATAGCTCGCAAACATCGCAATCAGCAATCGTTTTGTAGTTGTACTGGAACATCGTCATTGTTATGATACTGATATAATCATATCAGACCTATTCAATTTTTTAATTATCATATAAATATCTATTATAAGTATAAGATAATGAGTGAAACATCGTCTAATAATAAGGTATATATAGCATTGGGTGATATTATAGATATAACCGCACCCGAAGATTCATCCTTACATGATAAGCGTTTTTTTGTAGAATATATAGACAAAACACTAATCAAAATAAGACCGGGTCCTGATGAAACCATTACACTTTTAATTAACGATAATGGAGACTTTAGCAATGAATCAATCATATCTGTATCTATTGAAAGTAGCGCTGAAAGTCCTAGTTACGCAATACAAAACGACTATACGCCGGGTAAATGGATTGATGTATTATTTAATTCTGATATTCCATTGGTAGTTACAGGAGAAATAACTAATTTGGAGAAGGACATAATTGAGATAAAAAGTGTAGATGGAGATATATTTTTTATTGACTTTGCCTATCAAGGTATTCCATTGAATATGCCTATTGAAATAACGATTCGTGATGCTCCACCGATAATACCCGGCGATGAACCAATCAACGTAGGGGAGATAAAAGGCAAGGAGGGAGAGGAGGAAATAATGACACCTATAGAAGAGGATGCTATTCGTGATAATTTTAAGGCAAAAATAACTAAATTAATAATGTCGGCAGATGAGCTGAATTTTGGTGTAGACCTTGATGAAATATCGGAACTAATTGACCTTCCAGAATCGCAACAGCGTTTCGGTATTGATAAACAAACCGCAGATATGTTAGATGATTTGCTTGCGTCAATTCCGAATATCAAACGAACACCCAAGGTTATGAATAGTATTCATATGATGATTGAGAGGTTCTTACAATTACGCAAAGAATTCTCATTATTCGACGATTATAATAATGCAATTGCACCTAAAAAAATTGGTGCGGACCATAAACCTCTTGTGGATTCACTCGAAGTATTTAAACAAAAATTATATTGGATTATACCTCTTGTTAAAAATAGTAAAAAAATCTATGACGAGAATGACGTGTTTTCAGATAATATCGACGGTTATTCGGACGTTACATCACAAGATTACAAAACGGTTATTCAGGAACAAAGCGATATTGTCAATCAGTATGAGGACGAAAGTCACACACAAAGTGATAACAAATATATAGAGTTACAGCGCAAATTAGACCCATTATATAAACCATACAAGGATCCGCGCAATAAAAAAGATATATTGGCAATTGTAAAAATAAACGCGCCTATTACCAGTATTACAAATAATACGGATGATTATAATACTACGGTTGTTAAGAATAAGCGAGTCTCTTCAAAGCGTTTTTTCACACAGGAGCACGTAATGGGACAAACTATATTGACTGAACACAAAACCAAAATATCTACCGAACTTCGCAGAACAACTATAATACCAAACGATGAATTACATGTCACCTCGCTATTAACGCTTCGGGAACCAGTTGTAAGATTCTCTCGAGTTAATCTTCCATCAACAGATATTGTCACTAAAACAAATCTAGGTATTAATTTTTTAGCATATTGGCGTCTGCTTCGCAAAAAAACCACAGTAAACACTCAGATAATTAGCGATAAAAATGTGAATATTCATGAAGACGGAACCTATCTTAGAAGTAATACCGAATATATACCAGAGATAGAGTCATTGTCATACCGCAAGTATCTTGAAAAGATTATACCCAAAACCCGTGTGCTGTTTGATTTAATAAAGTCTCATATTAACAATAACCTCTCTGTGTATGAAATCCTTAAATATATGGAACCGTTTATGATATACCAAAAGGACATTACATTCACGCAATACAAGGAGGTGACCGACTATATTAGTAATAAAATAAATGATGTAAAGGCGAAATATAACTCTACTAATAAGACATTATCGGCATTAAATGTGAAATCACTCTCATATAAATCAAAAATATTAGGTATTCTTGCGAGGTATAACGAAACCATTTTGAATGCTGTTACCCAAGCATATGGTATCAATACCCCTACAAATAATCCAAAATTAAGTGACGGAGAGATGTATAGAATATTTGAAGATTATGATGGTTGTGAGTTATATAATACCGCAATTAGTCTTGTTGGAATATCGCTTATTGTTCCCAACGGCGTATCCCAAATTGAGGCGATTAAAGAGAATATGAAACCCACTGAAGATTCTACTAGCGATTGTAGTAAATATGTAATCGCCAAGAAATACCTTGCGTTATACGAACTTGAGTCTGATAATGACATCAATCCGATATATTACGACAAGAAATACGACCCTACCTATTATGAGCTAATAAAGGATTATAAATCAGTGCTTGATGATATGGATGTTGATGACATTACAGGCAAACTGGCATATATCGCAGAGCGCTTGCGCGAAAACAATGGGCTATCAAATAACAAAGCCATAATTGAAGCAAAGGCGATATACTATAAAAAAAGGGAAGTTGAAGAAGGCGAATATGCGGTACTAGACGATTTAAACGGGACTGGTATGAGATACTATCGTCGTGTAGGGACAAATTGGGATTTGGACAACAAGCTAGACGACTCTGATTTTAGCGACGATACAAAGTTATTCTGTAATCTTAATGAAAAGTGCGTAACTATTGCTAATAATTGTGAAGATTTTGGAGACGGAAAAACAAATATTAACAAGACTAATATAAAAATAATATTAGAGGAGTTTGACGACGAATTACAAAAAAGTAGCGAGGACGTTATTAATACTATAAATTTAAAATATAATAAGGCAATTGATAATCTAAAACAATTAATTAAAATAAAGGAGAATAAACGTCTTATTAATAACGAGAAACAAATGGAATTAGGTGTCGTGCTTGAGGAAAACATCCGTGCCAGTTCGCCATATGAAAAGTTGAGAGACACAATTCTAGGCATAACCGATCTGAGTGAAAAACAATCATATATTTCCAAATTCGTAAATACATACACACGACCAGCGAATGACGGTGAAGACGAGTGGTGGCTCTATTGTATTGCTTCTGATATTAGACTTATACCAACATTTTTACACAAACTATCCACGGCATACCTTAATAGCATCGATGAGTATATTATGGTTATGAACGAAATTGTCAGTGATCAGGGTGAGAAAAGCGACGACGAGGCATATGTGGTTGATAAATATAGTGGATATAATATCAGACCTATAACGTTCGATACACAGGAGGGATTTACAGAGAGTGGATTCCAGATTAAAAGCAGGGATGTGTTGGAGGCCGATTATAACTATTCTTCGCAGTCAGAAATTAAACAGATGTCCTTTGACAATGAGGAGGCCGAGAAAATATATAATGTTGCAAAGGCTATGTCTAAATTTATAGGCGTAGACATTACTCCATATATTGAGTTAATTATGAGAAATACTGTTTTAATGTTGGGGAAAGTTATGCCATCTAAAGAGATATTTGATAAAATGCAAGCAACAAAAAAAAAACCTGTAACGTATGAAAATGCTTTAAATACGCAGTTGATAATGATTACACTATCATATTTTCTTGTATCTATTCAGACGAGCATTCCGTCAGTTAAAACTAGAAAACGGTTTCCAGGTTGTAAGAAATCCTTTACAGGATTTCCCATGGGGGGAGAGGAAGATACAGGCGCGCTAATGTATATCGCGTGTATCGCACGTAAAATTAAGTCAGACCAAAGTCCGTGGTCGGCGATAAAAAAATCAAAGGAAGAGTCTATCGCAGATAAGATGAAATATATGCTAGACAAATACATTTTACCTACCGAGGAATGTAAAAAATTATTGAGAAAAAAAAACGAGTATATGAGAACTAACCCGGACGAGGAAATCCCATATTCGATAAGTGTTAAAAAGTGGAAAACGTTCCTCCCACATCTTGATAATGTTAAACTATCCACATTTCAACAAACATCAAAGGCGTTTGACGAAGAGTTAATTAACAATTATAAAAAGGGTGATAAACGACAACATGAACAGCTTAATATATTGCGAGCAAAAATCATATACTCATCACTTAAAATACAGGAACACATACACAAGGTCGTGTATAATAAAACCGCAATTTTGTCAAACAGTATCTCAGAACCCTTCCTTGAAAATGCGTGTTGTGACAGCGACAATAATATAACGATAGACTATTTTACTAACCGAGCACCCGAGATTGCTGAACTCAATGATTATGTTAATAGAACACAGGATTTGTTAGACGATATGGATACTCTTAAAAAAGCAAACACGCTCGTCTTCCCAACAGACACAAAACTAAAATACCCAGATATTCCAAATGATTATAGCACACAGACTATTTACAAAGCGTTCATATATCATTGTAATATTGGAAGTCCTATACCTATTAGAGAGGAAATAAGAGCTATTTGTGGTGAGAAGCCAGGTAGTTTTAACAACCAGGCAGATATTGGTGAACAAATTACATCTCTTAAAAACGAGGGTTTAAACTACACAAATGCTAATTTGAACCAGCTTGTCAATATAATTAATAGACAAAACATAGTTAATTTGGTGTTTGGGCGCGCAAATTTAGACAACATTAGTACAATTCGTGAAATTATAGAGTCGGAAAATCAACAAACCGAGACTATTCTGCCAAAACAATTCATTATTAAGTTTCAGGCGATGATTGATAATTATGAGAGAGGTGTTCTTATGGAGGAATCAAAAGAGATGGAGGATATGAAGGATTACTTGTTCGATACAAATGAAATGATGGAGACAATAATAATTGACTTTATGAAAACTAATTCTAAACCGCACAGTAAAATAATTGAGTGTCTTAAAACCATAAATGAGTTTAGTCAAGACGGAGAACGTGTAAACGATGATGATGTTTATAAAATGATAAATTATATGAAGCTTACTATTAAATCCATATGTAGGTTATTTCCAAATATGATAAAACACCGTGTCGGTATTAAAAATATTACACCACCAACCCACTGGAAATTATCTAACAAACATAACACCGACTTCTCGGCAATAATTAGCAAGTATTATGGTGGTATAGACGGGTTTTATAACGATGCAGGAGTTGAATTAGTTTTAGATAGAATTTTCACAACAACACAAGTTATATATGAGCTGTCAGAGAACACCTTATATAATGCCCCCATAGAGAGAGGTAACAATAAATTCTACTCTGTGTTTGATCGCAATATAACAATGTTGCTGTTCAAATTTTATTTTTTCACAGTAATTCTTGAGCACATAAAAATATTAAAAGACGGAACAGTTATTAACAATCTAGCATCAATCGATCGAAACGACAAGTATGCGCCGAATATCGAGGCGAGTAGCGACCCCGATGATGATTGGGATATAGAATTTATAGACGGAATTAAAGAATCAACTAATCAGAAGATTGCGTCACTAATTGATAATTATGCTAATATAATATGCACTCACAAGAATGAAATAAACTACTCATATGAACATATGATGTCACGTGTGAACCAGTCAAGAGAAAAAGAAAAGGATACGATTACGGGCCACCTCAGAGGATTGACAGATGAGCAACGCGAGATTCAAAATTATTTTAAAAATCATAAATTGGGGAGTTGGAATAAAGGGATTCAAAAGGGTGTAAGAATTTACCAGAAGGACACATATGACCAAGAGCGCGAAGCAATGAACCAACAAATAATTTCGGACATAAAAATTTCTAAAAATGACGCAGTTAACGATATGATTCGCGAAATTTATGATTTGGACAACGCGTATGATAGTCAGGAAGCGAATAGGATTGAAAGAGAAGAATATTCAATGCACGACGAGTATGAAGTATATGATAATGATGATAATATGTGATATTCATATTTTTGGTTGCTTCTAGGTATATGCTGTTATATTTTTATATTATATCAATGATAATATCGCGATGATTTTACACAAGTGTAAATATAAACCGCACAAATTTAAATGATATAATATATTATAAATGTATCGTGGTTTAATACGACGAAATATTACATCATTTTCAATTGTTGTTTTTTTGATTTTATATATGACTGTGCTTATGTTTAAACCAGCATTTGTATTCAAGAAGGACGGAACACTGAGAGATTTTGGGTTAGGATTTAGAAACAAAACAGTGATACCAGCGTGGCTACTATCAATCATTCTGGCGATTATATCCTACCTATCGGTTTTGTATTACCTCGCTCTACCTAAATTATTACATTAACTCATAATCCCCCTTTATTAGAAGGGTGATTCCGAATTAACGGTGGTGGAAATTTCACCTATGTTGCTCAATCCCTTTATCGCCTCCTCATTATAACTACAGCCAGCATTTATAATAGAATTTGTAGCAACCGATATAACAAGCGAGCCTGTTAAAACGAACCATGAATATTGAGCTACCAATTCTTTTAGATAAATCAAATCTTTGAGTACGACAACCTCCTTAGATTCAGCTCCCGTTTTAAGTAGCTTAGACATCGAACCTAGGAATTGCTCGAAATTCTCCATTGTAATCTCATTCACTAAAAGAGACTGGTTACCATATATATAGTTCAATGCCTCGGTCGCTTTGTCGCTTTGTCCAGATACCGTACCGGGGTCCTTGAATACATTCCTAATGACTTTTTTAATTCCGAGCATGACAGTCATTCCATACCCAAATGTGTTAGAAAACGGAGTGAGCCATCCAGGAAAGATAAGGAGCATTAAATTCAATATTCCAAATATTAGAACCCATGGGACAAGTGTTATATAAGCGGCATTCATATACTGATACACACCATTACATAGACTTGCTGTAGTTGACAAATTTATAATATACTGTCCAAACAATACCATTAAATAATAACAAACCGAAAGCATAAGACCGTAACTTTGACTTTTAGCGCCTCTTGATGGCTTACATAATAGATAGCTCAATACAAAATATAATGTGGTGATTATCATAAAAAACACAAATCCAAATTGGGTTTCTGGACTAACTATTTCCATTATAGATAATAGGGACAATATTTTTTGAAATAATACTATATATATTTAATGAGTACAAATCCATTATTATGTGAGCCAGGTATGAAATATTTTGTAAGAAGCTCTCTAAAGGAGAGTCATAAGTTCAAGGAGAAATACATTAATTTCTTTTACAACATTGTAATGTGTGTGTTATTTATGACTGTGCTATTTAGTATTTTATATTATAGATACAAAGGAAAACTCACTCCAGGCGAAGTGGCGGTTAAAAATCGAAGGAAACAGGAGTATATTGTTTCCAAATTACAACAACTCTCGTCAATAAAGCAGAACAAAACTATGCTTACAGACCTACCATTATTCGATAGGTAAATCTCCATACATAGATAAGATTTAATATAAGGAATTAATATATATGGATGAAAACGTAGCAGAAGCAATTAAAGACTACTATATTCTAAAACAACAATATGATAAAAAATTTACAAATGCGAAAATAAAAATACGTCAGTCAAAAAAAATGTCTGTGAAAGATAAAAGTATTAAGGTTAAGCAGATTAAAAAAACATGTATTAATTGTGGAGAACCAGGCGAGACCATATTCAAAACAGACAATAATACTCTTATTGCTATGTGTGGATGTAAGACACCTTGTAAACTTAATATTAATATTAATCGTGGGAATTATATAAATATTAGAACATCTCAACGTGATGTTCAGAATAAAATACTTACAATAAAACAAGCTATAATACGTCTTAAAATGGATTTATTATTTAATTATTCTGATGAAAGCAATATTCTAACAAAATTTAAAAAACAGAAAATAGCACTTAGCGAAGAGACACAAAAGCTTGTTAATTACCGTAAGGACTATATTTCAATTGTGGAAAATCAAGAGAATATAAATATTGTAAGTGATGCCATAATAAAAATGAATGAATATACAGAAGAATTAAAAGTGCTGAAGGGGAATTATGACGACAAAAAAAACGATGCGTATCTAAAAGAGATGGTCGAACTATATGTAAACAATATTGAACCGTTAACCGAGGCTGTTCGGACAGCGAAATACAAGCACAATTTAATAGACGATAACGACATTGACAATACAAGTGATCTTGTTCAGAGGGAGTATATATATTCTGATTTATATATCTCATCTAATCCTCAAAACAACGCCAAAATAATAACAAACAGAAAATAATTAAGACAAAATATACAGTATATATATATGAAATTATCCGCTATTATATCTTTTCCTATTTTCATTATCAGTTTGAGTATTGGACTATTATTCGTTTATTTATCTACCCCACCCCCCACAGTTATATATGTATATCCGACACCCGATAACATTGACAATGTAGAATACAAAGACAATGCCGACAATTGTTACCAATTCAAATCAACCGAAGTATCGTGTATGAGCAACGATAACCCAATATCAATACCAATCCAAAAGTAATCTGTATATACTATATATGTTTAAGAACATTGTGACTAAAGTGAACACCAAGTATGGTAAAATAATAATTTCCATATTATTAGGCATTGGGTTAGCAAGTATATTTAGAAAATCGTGTGAATCTCGAAATTGTTTAATGTTTCAAGCCCCGCCATTTGATGAAGTGCGAAAAACGGTTTATAAACACAATGGTAAATGCTATAAATATTCGGAACATTCTGTAACCTGTAACCCACAAAAGAATAAACAGGTTGATATTGCGTAAAAAAATTAATATATTTAATCACTTAATTATATTAAATATGACCACAAGTTTAGATGAATTGCCAAAATCAAACATTAATTTAAATGTAACCGAACAAAACGTAAAGGTCGGCAATCCAATTCAGGACCTTGAAAACAAACGCAATGCCGACTTACAGCAGGGAATGGCGCCCGGTTCACAGGCGTCTACGCATCCACCATCACAGGTACCAACACCGGCACCAACACCGGCACCAGGACCACAGGTTGAAGGAAATAGTATAGACATAAACAGTTTTGTTACAGGGCTTCAACAGGCAGCAGCGAGCGGTGCCCTTCAGCTTCCATCCAGAGATATACCACAGACACAAGAGCATCTTACACAAGACACGCATCTACAGCCCAATTATATTCCTGAAAATAAGGGCGATTATATCCAGGATACATACAATCAGGAACAGATAATAAACAATCATACTCAACAACAAGCGAATGTTAATAGTATGGATGCCATATACGACGATATTCACGTCCCCATCATATTATCTGTTATATTTTTTGTATTCCAGCTCCCAATTATAAAAACAAACACATTAAAATACATTCCATCTCTATTTAATAAAGATGGAAATCTCAACATGCTTGGATATTTGACTAATAGTCTTGCGTTTTCTAGCACATACTACTGTATTATTAAATCTCTTGATTATTTAAGCATATAAGATTATTATAGCACTATACTCATTGTTCGTAGGTTTATTACATAATTAATATTAAAAATATATATGTCAAATACCTTATTGGATATATATATCAGAACCCTGGTTTCTAAAGTAAATAGTTCCCATAACACATACATCCCACCAACAATTGATTTAATATTCGATGGGGGTGCCTTCAATGGTGGTATGGGTTTGGGAGTGGCCATGTATCTCAAAGAACTAGAGAAAACAAACAGGATTAAAGTCAAGCGCGTATCAGGATGCAGTATCGGTTCTCTTATCGCACTGTATTACCTAACCAATATTAATTATGATATTAATAAGATGTTCTTGGCTATGAGAAAATGTTTTAAACAAAAGTTTGATTTAACACAATATTCTGTTTGTGTTCGTGATTTTATATTCAATAATATGACGGATGATTTATCAAATATAAATAATGCGCTACACATAACATACTATGACTCTGTTCTCGGAAAGCAGATGGTCGTAAATAATTTTGAGAGTCGTGAGCATCTATTGGAGTGTATTATTAGGTCCAGCCATGTCCCATTTATCTCAAACCGCGAATTCAAATACGAGAACCGCTATTTAGATGGGATTTCACCACATGTGTTTCGTGACCGCAAGCGTCCAGCCATATTTGTGATGATTGTTACAAGATTTAATTTTCACCGTGTATTAAATGTAAATGACGAGGACAATGTAAATGAAAGATTATTAATTGGTATAAACGATATTGATAAATTATTCACCTCTGGAAAATCACAAATGTGTAGTTACTACAATGAATGGTCTCTATTATCCACAATATCGCTTCGCATAAGAGAACTAATTTTCTTATATATTATTATCTCAATTGAAATCTGTTCATCTATTTATAAAATAATTCCTGTACATATCAAAGAGTATAATATATTTACACGTGTGACTAAAATAGGTTACTCGATTTATGAAGACATTATCTTTAATCGTATTAAATAAACCTTAATATCCACGTTTACAATCAGATTTTGTATCATATATAACTGACTGTATTGGGACCTTCATACAAAAGTCGTGCGGGTATCCTTGTTCTTTACAATCGGTTAGAGATTGATAACCCTCAGTATTGCGCATATATATGTTAATATAATCGCGGTGTTCTACTAGATATATTAAAACGCCGATTACTATCACCATCAACAATATACAAAAAAACGGAGAGAACATTATATAAAATATGAATACAATTAAAAACCCAGATTATTTTTAAATCTCGCAAATCTTGTATTCTTTCTAGTTTTTTTGGACGCTGCTATTTTCTTTCCTTTTCTTGTAACTTTTTTTTTTACAATCCGTTTTTTAGATATATTTTTTTTGTTTTTTTTATTTTTAATATCGCCTGGAGTATAACGCAAAAAATACTCCTCGTATTCGGCAGACCCTCTTTTATTCTGAAGTTCTTTAAACTTTTTTGCCTTTGCTGCGCGTATATCTTCCATCGTATCCTGTCTTCCATAGCAGTTTATAGTGAAGCGTTTGAGAAGCCCTTTTTGTTTGAGACGATTTTTTGATTGAACTGAAAAAAGATATTCAGACATACATAACAATCTTTCCGTGTCAAAATATGGTCGGTTAGCGTATATAAACGCCAAATAAAAACTTAACATTGTATCAATTGTCGCAATTTTAATTTTCTTCTTACCAACTCTTATTTCATTATAACTATGACATGCGTTCGGTTTATATAGAATACATAGGGTTTCTTTGTCAACTACAATTTCGTAGTGGGTATCTACTAATTCACCAACTGGCGCCTTTTTAACAACATTAACCTTATTATATCCTTTTTCGATAAGTCTCTCTTTAATTATCGTACTTGTTTTTTCAGGGTCTTCGGTTAATACATCGAAATCCGGTATTGTTAAAAGTTGTTTTCGCTGTTTTTGTGGCATATATTTGCCATACATTGTGCTAGCGAATCCTCCAAAAAATACTAATCCCTGGTCAATTATAGAGTCACGAATCGTATAATATATATTGTCTCTGTCTCCACTTTCACCCTCAAAAACTCTCTGAAAATTTACAGAATCACATCTGGAATTATTAATGGGATAATGTTTGTTCAGTAGTACTAATCGCTTTAGAACTTTTTCCCACCTACTAACATCTCCGTCAGGACGGGATAATTCCAAATACATTCCCATTCTCAGGAAATCGGGCGGAGCATAGGAAAGTCCATTTACCTTTATAATGCCTTTTTTTAATGACTTGTATATATCTGGGATAATATACGTGACGTCTGCTACGGGAATAAAATTAACGAAAACTTTATATGTTCCTTTATGAACGCCAGATTTAGCCTCAACATCAGAATATCCTTGTCTTAAATATATATCCGCCAATTCCTTCGCATCATTCACCGCGTTCACCGAGAAAAAATCATAGTCAGGTATATCAACGTTCTTATCGTAAAACTGGTCCTCAGATGGTAATATATTATTTATTGCGGTTCCACCATAACAAATGAGTTTCTTATCACGAATAAATTGCTCTACAATAGCGTTAACCTCGCGTATTAAATCCGATTGCGCCAATTTTCTATTTACACGACTTTCGGCTTTGTCTACTGCGACTCTTAAAATTTCTAATTCCCTCTCTTCAAACGAGAGATTATTACCTCGCATATATATTATTAGTCTATTATATTCCACAGTTTATAATAGATTTACATCTTTGGACATTTAAAACGCAGATTTTCTAAACGTTGTAATTCTTTAATTTTCATTTTCTTGTTTTATTTTTTACATATACTGCAATCCTATTGTATGGTCATTTGAATATATTTTCATATTTTTCTTTTGGTGTTCCTCGTATTATACTTGTAATTTTTGTTTTTAACTTCTCGTGTGCTTCTCTTCCTTGGTAATATCTTCCTTGGTACTCTCTTCTTCTTGATAAGATTTTTCTTTTTAGTAGACATATTTGTATTATGATTGTTTTTCACTGATTTAATTGTTAGTTTATTTTTTTTCCTTATATTAATATTCTTCTTTTTAGTTTTTACTCCTCCTAAAAAATTATCAGAATCATAGATTTTATGTTTAATTCTAATACTATTTTCATCCTTTATTGTGAGTTCCTCTTCAGCCCATTTATTTATATCGTCAGCACTAATATATGTCTCATTTTCTAATTTTTGCCATAAAGTTGTTTTGGACCAAAACAAATAACCAGTTTCAAATTGTCCAGACCAAAATTTAGGATCAATCAAATGATCTGGAAATATTGTTTTAATATTTTTAACACACCATGCAAGTAATTTTATACCCATTACACTTTCTGAATGTGTATTTAATTTATCACTTTTTTTAATTTTATCCCCCCAATGAGATTTTATTTTAGAATGTCCATGATGTAAATTTGCTATATATATCTGAGGACCGTCTGGTACATCAGACATACTATAACCGGGACCAGTTTCATACTTTAGTTCTAAAACTAAATCATCAACGACTATATATTTTACTTGATTAGATAAAGATGACATATATTTATATTAGAAAATAAACGGCATTTTAAATGTCCAAAGGTGTAAAAGTATAACAATAATTTATTCGTTTATAAATTAGGCCTTCTAATGTGTGCGCTATCCGTTACTCTGCCTCATGAAAGAGATTAATTATTGCCAATCGGTACTTTTTAATAGTTTTGTAGACTGAGCAGTTTCGTTTGGACCCCTCGCAAGTTTAGTTATATCAATTTCCACATTAATGCTCTCTTTTCTGAATGCCTTTGGTTTTAAAATAAATGACGACTTCTGACGATTAAATTCGCTAATATAATCCTTCAAAAACGAATCATTATTCTGGAAGGACATTCCTATAAATTGGATACCGTAGCCAATAGGTATTTTCGGGTTATTTATGTTTTTCGGGTCGTTCGCCCATTTGTTTGTTAGCTCCCTCCAATCTAAATTAATAGGCGATACATTTATGTCTGGTAGACATATAGACATTCGTTCTCTATTGAAATTTTTAATTTCCTCCATATCTCCAGCGTGCGTGACATTACTCTTTCTCTCAAGTCTCATATTTTCACCACCGCTTATAATATTAATATACTCGTATAATTTTGTATCTTCAATATTTATTTTTTCTACATTATTAGTTATTATAACAACCTTACTATTTAGTTCCTTCATTTGCACATCCCCCAAATCCTTGCCGTTGTATTGATAACTAAATCTTCGGCTAAGAAGCCTATCGTAAAAATGTTTGTTCAGTGAATCTGCCATCATATTCAATATCTCCTTATTATTTGTTTTAATACGGAAGTGTAATATTAGTGGATCGGTTGAAACAACACCAGCGCTATCTATTCCACCTGTAAACGCCATATTACCAATCTTAGACATTACCCTGTCGAATTCCAAGTAGTTATATGTTTCTTTAATACCAAAACTTCTATCTGTGGATACAGCAATAATAGGATTTTCGTCAAACGAGTATATCTCAAAATCTAGACATCTGGCACCCAATTGAATACAGTTTTCAAGAGCACACTCGTTTACAAAATCATGTGAGAACTTCCCACTAGCACAACAGTTATACGCAGTTTTAATATAAAAATCACGCAGTTTATAATTACCATACGTCATATCTTTATTGTCAATCTGTTCCTGTGGTTTATCGTAATTGAACCTTGTTAATTCTGAAACATCTAGCTTATTTCTTTTTATGTAACTACAATTGGCTCCAGATAACGTTAATTTAGAGTATGACCATATGAACAATAATCCTATCATTAATGTTCCCACAAGAAATACTCCCAGTTGAACCAATTTCGCCTTTTTTAAATCAATAGAATTTTTAACGGTGGTTACCATTTTTTTGTAATTTTCTTTTATTGCGTCGGCCATTATGTTGTATAATATATATTATTATATTTTAACGCCGACTATTCATAATAGCTAAATAATAATAGTTAAATAATAATAGTTAAATAATAATATGACTATTATATAAATATGCCAGGTGGTCTTATGAATCTAATAGCAGAAGGTAATCAAAATATAATTCTAACTGGTAATCCTACTAAAAGTTTTTTTAAATGCACTTATGCTAAATATACCAATTTTGGCTTACAAAAATTTAGGATTGACTATGATGGACAAAGAACCTTAAATATGAATGCGACCTCTAATTTCAAATTTAAAATGCCTAGAACTGGTGGTGATTTAATAATGGACACATATTTAGTTGTTAAGCTTCCAACTATATGGAGTCCTATTATGCCTCCAGATAAGGATAACGCTGATAATAACACCATTAATAAATGGAGACCTTATGAATTTAAATGGATTAAACATCTTGGGTCTCAGATGATAGAGCGTGTTCGGTTTACAATTGGCGGTCAAGTTATTCAGGAATTCACCGGTCAATATTTACATAATATGATTGAAAGAGATTTTGACGCAAATAAGAAGGAATTATACTACAAAATGATTGGACACGTTCCCGAACTCAACGACCCCGCGAATGCACATAATAGAGTAAATGTATATCCTAATGCATATAAGATGGAAGACAATTCCGGTCCTGAACCGTCAATACGGTCGCGTTCGCTATACATTCCGCTTAATATATGGTTCACATTAGCCTCTAAAATGGCGTTCCCTATTGCGGCATTACAATACAACGAATTTAATATAGAGGTTGACATAAGACCTGTTAAGGAAATGTATGTAATCCGACACATCCCTAACAACGAGGATCCGGGGAGTTATTATCACCAATCAAACTTCAATGAATCAAGTGAGCAATTTCATCGTTTTATACACCCACCACCAACTGCCGAACTATTGGAGACTGATTTCACAGACACACGAACAAACTGGGATACCGACATACATTTAATAAGTACCTACGCATTTTTATCGGAAGATGAACAGCGTGTATTCAAGTTGAACGAACAGAGTTACTTGATAAAACAGGTATACACGCATACATATAATAATTTACATGGAACTAATATAATTGATATTGAAACCAGAGGCATGGTATCAAGTTGGATGTGGTTCTTACAGCGAAGTGATATTGCACAACGCAATCAGTGGTCAAATTACACAAATTGGCCATATGATTTCCTTCCATATAATGTCGACACTGCTGATGATAAAATCGCTACAAAATTGATTGAAAATTACACTGATAATAGTTGGAATACAGTATCAAATTATTTGACTCCTGAGTATGATTTTGATTATGATTATGAGAATGATTATATACAATATTACCCGGCGTCAATAATGATTTCTGGTAAATATTATCCAGAAAATCAAAAGGATATTATGGAGACGTGGGGATTATTATTAGACGGAAAGTATCGCGAGAATACAATGGATGCGGGAATATTCAATTATGTCGAAAAGTATACTCGAACCGCTGGAAATGGTCCGGATGGGCTATACTGCTACAACTTTTGTCTCAATAACAATGTCGCAGATTTTCAACCAAGTGGTGCTATTAATATGAGCAAGTTTAATAAAATTCAATTTGAGATGGGAATAATCACACCACCATTGGACCCATCGTCGCAGGTAGATATTGTCTGTAATACGGACGGTGATATGATAGGTATTGATAAAACACGTGATAGTATATTCGATTACACATATGATTTGACCGTATTAGAAGAGAGATACAATGTTCTTACATTCTCTTCCGGAAACGCGGCACTATCGTATGCTAGATAAATAAACCTCTTATATGTTTATATATTTAGCTAAAATGAAAATGGAGCTGGACCACAATACATAAATGCGTCATGTCCCGTTGGACCTAGCCAGCAATTTTCTTTATCGGTTAGGGCGTTTACCACGTTACTGGGTTCCTGTTTTTCACTATCTTGCGATGTGTCAGAACCCGGTGTGGCGGTTTCAGTAGAGCCCGGTGTGGCGGTTTCAGTAGAGCCCGGTGTGGCGGTTTCAGTAGAGCCCGGTGTGGCGGTTTCAGTAGAGCCAGACATAGCAGCCAACCCATCTTCCGTACGTTTTTTCTCCTTTGCCATTTCAACAGAGTAATTATAATCGGGGTCGGTAATATAATCCGCCTGAGAGAATGGAATTTTGGTTAATTTATTAACGACTACTGACACATTTTTTTTGCCCATATTATCCGTGCCGGTATTATCAGTCACCTCAAATACCGAAAACCCACATCCACGACAACCGTTATCAGTTTCACAAGCCAAATCAATCGTGTTTACATCATCATTTCTACATATCATTGGACAAACCTGATATAAAATATCATTGTCATCGCTGTTCTTACCTACTTTAACAGGGAGACAATTTCCACCTATATTGACTGGTTCAATACAATCATCGCTACACTCATTATCGTTATCTCCACGCACATTACAAACGTTTTGATGATGATTCTTAATTCTATTACTGTCTACACCCGCTTTAGTGACTCCGTTTTTTATTTCAATTGAATATTTAGTACCATCCCTTTTAGTAATTACACCAGATTCCCAACGGTCATTATAAACAACTATTGAATCATCAACATTATCGTTTAAAAATTCTACATATTGTCCTATTTCAAACACTGTATCATTTGACTTACAATCCTTTGTTTTGTTATATTTTCTATCATACTGATTGAATGATAATACATTATCGTCGTTTGTAATATCGGTTAAATTTGTGAAACCCTCATATACGCCTTTATGTATGACAATTTGTAGCATACACGCCCCAATTACTATTATGGATAAAATCATCAGTTTAGTTTTTAAATACATATTATAAATTAATATGAGATAAATATTTTATGATTGTTTAGTAAATATATATAGGTATATTATATTATATGAGTAAATCAAATGACGAATTAGATAGTAACAAAATATTTAATTTTGATTTCTATATAAATTTATTTAATAGCAAGGGTAAAAATTTAAAAGGTGAAGCAGAGAAACCCAACGAATGGACCAAGTTCTTTATGGGATGTGGTGTTTCTGTAATAGGTGTATTGATTCTCGGAGCAGTTGGAGCAAATTTCATATATTATTCAAAACTTAACACAGATGATCCAACTGGCGACGATACAGACGAATCGCTTGGAACATATTTTCCAATACCAAAGGACCTTAATTATGGTGTATTTGCTGGTAACGAATCCACTGACTTTGGTCCTTATGAATCAGGGACCGATGCCACAGATGTAAAAGCTGGTAGCATAAGTTTGAGCCTGTTTAATATTCCACCAACCGGAACAGATAGTAAGTGGATGGGGCGATGGCCGTATTCGTATGAAATGTTCAAAGATTATAGCGATAGACCTAATACATTCTTCGATTTTAAAAAAAAAAAAATGTGGATAATTAGAACAATCACAGCAACTTATATTTTTTGGAGAGCAATACTACAATATATATTTAAAGCGATGAAATATTGTCCTGGGGGATTTAAATTATTTTTATCGTTAATTATTTTGGGTGTTTTTATTTTTGGTCCAGGATTTTTAGTTTCATTAGTTTCCGATAATACTAAGATTGCGTCTGGTGGATTTATCGGATTAATTGTGGCATCATTTTATCTAATGAGTATACTCCAAATAAGATGGGAGTGGGTTTATGGGCTTGGAAAGATATTTCATCTAGTTTTCTCGATAGTTGACATGGCAATATTATCCGTAATTGGTTCATTTATGGCAATAGCATTTACTATTCAGTTCATTTTAACGTTTATACCGCCATTTGGTCCGTTTCTATTTAATTTCATGGGTGCTATGGAGGCTATGCACGATATTAAAGATTCTTTGGGTATTCTATATGGTTTTTTTATCTTTGGCTTGGCAAAACAATATCTTAATAACGCAATATTGTCTGGAATGACATTGATTGTTGCTGGTTATATATTAGTAAACATAAATATTTTTAGAAGGAATGTTTATGACTGGATTCACAGTTCTAAAAAAAAGTAATATTGATAATATTAAAGGAAATTATTATATAAAAGGACAATTTATATAATAATAATGACCTCAATTGTTAAACCATTCGTTAGTATTTGTACACCTACTTTTAATAGGAGACCATTTATTCCATATATTATTAAATGTATAGAGAAACAGGACTATCCAAAAGACAAATTTGAGTGGATTATCATTGATGACGGAACAGATAAGATTAAGGACCTCGTATCACACCTACCATATGTTAAATATTTTGAATATACTACAAAAATGTCGCTCGGAGAGAAAAGAAATTTAATGCATAAAAAATCAAAGGGAGAAATTCTGGTTTATATGGATGACGATGATTATTACCCTGTAGAACGTGTATCGCACGCAGTAGAAACGTTGATGGCGCATCCAGACGCACTATGTAGTGGAAGTAGCGAGATATTCATTTATTTCAAACATAATAACAGCGTCTATAAATTTGGACCATATGGACCTAATCATGCGACGGCTGGGACATTCGCGTTCAAACGAAAACTCTTGGAGACGAGCAGTTACGACGATAAAGCAGCCATCGCGGAAGAGAAGCAATTCTTGAAAAACTATACAGTTCCTTTTGTCCAGCTTGACCCATATAAAACAATATTAGTGTTTTCACACGAACACAATACATTTGACAAACGTAAATTGCTAGAGAATCCTCACCCTGACTTAGTTAAAAAAACAGATAAACCAGTTGATGAATTTATTAAAGACGATGATATGCGCAATTTTTATACGAACGAAATAGACATATTACTTAAAGATTATGAGCCTGGAAGACCAACAATGAAACCAGACGTTTTGACACAGATTATAGAGATTGAGGAACGACGACGAAAAGATGCCGAGAACCGGTTTCAAGAGTTAGCTGCCAAGATGGGTGGAAAAATAGTAATCCAAAATAAAGACGGCACATCAAAGGAAATGTCTAATGATGAAATTCTTAAATTGTTACGCGAACAACAGGCAAATATTAACACTCTTGTCGCAGAGATAAAACAGCGCGACGAAATAATATCAAATTTGAAAGCACATTCTATAAGACAAGATAATATACAAGATAATATAAGTCTCAATATAATAGAACATGATGAAAAAAGATTAATGACACAGATTAATCAGATAAACTGAAACCTAAACTCTATTATATAGACGTATGATTATTGGTATAATTATCCAAATATTTATATATGCGTTTTATATCAAGTTTGTTAATTTCATATGGGTCTAATATGTTATTTATCTCTTCGTCTGTGTTGTTGTGTTTAAGTTCTATAAAAAATGCGAATACGTCTTTAATATCCATACCAAGCGCCTGACATATTTCTTGTATGAATATGGAATTATTATATTCTGTGCTATATTTAGTCAGGACCTTTGTAAATCTTACCTCTTCCGGGTTAAATTTACATACAGCATATTTACTATATAATCTGTTATTTTCAAACGTTTTTATCAATGAACTCATTTCATTGAATTGCCATATTTGTTTCTGAAATGTGATTCTGTCTATATAATCCGCGAAACATATATTATCCAGAAATTTCTCGTATAATGGGAACGCAGTTTCTTTTGGGATGGCTGACATCATATCCACAATGTTCTCATGCCAAAGCAATCCAACTATAGTTCGGTCTGTTTCATTCATAACAAGTTGATGATCGTTTAGTGAATATGAATTATTAATTAATTTCTTTGTTATTGTTTTTGTGTCCTCGTTATACGATTTAGGTTTCAGTATATTTTTGATTATCTCATTTTTAAGAATACTCTGGTGATTTACATATATATCGTAAAGTGTCCGCAATTTTCTCAAATCACTTTTAATAAATTCCTTTATGTTAATATTCAGCGTTTCATCGATATTTGGCATACACGAGCGAATTATGGAATTAATTTGTTTGTCGGTTGGTGATGATAACTCGAATACGCTACACACTTTCATAAGTTCCTTTATCTTTTTATCAACGTGGTAATTGCTTATACATATAATTGGTGTGTTCGTAGATTCCTCTTCCTTTTGTTTTTTTGTTTTTTTTGGTCGTATCTGTTTAATAAGTGAATTAATCCCACCCTTGTCACCATTGTTCATTCCATCTATCTCATCCATAATAATCGCAATCTGTTTTTTCTTTTTGTTAAAAAGACTAATAACATTTCGGTCGGACATATTATTCTTTGTAATGTTATCTATAACCATTTTATTGCGGATATCACCAGCATCATATAATACGATATCATAGTCCATACTTTTTATAAGGTTTTTTACAAACGTAGTTTTACCACATCCAGGCGACCCATAAATATATATACCTCGTTTTCTTGTTAAGTCGTGTTTATTCTTCTCAAAGTCAATTAGAGTGACACGTATTTTTTCTGCCAATATTTCTCGGTCAAGTATATTATTGAAATCTAAATTGTCCATTTACTATTTAAATTAGGTAAGAAACTTCTTTTATGTTGTTTTTTAGGTAACGAATGTTCAATAATAATTATAATACAAATTTTCATATATATTGGATGTGATATATATGAATTAAATTGTTATGTTATTATATATTATTATGTCCGCTGCTGAAAATATTGAAGATTCCGAATTAGACAATAATATTATCGAAGAACATAGAGCGTATATATCTGATTTGGTAAGTAAAAATAATAAGTGGGTGAATATATTATTGAGTTCAACAGGATTGAATGCTGAAATATTGATGTTATATAAATGTTTACGAGAACCCGGAGTATATAATTATCGAAAATTTAAAGAAACAGTTAAATTAGAGGATCATAATTCAGTTAAAATGTATATGAAAGAAATTATTACAAATATTAATTTAATTATCGAAGAAGCACCAAAACACGAAAAAAATATTGTGGTATGGAGAGGGTTAAATAGTCCAAAATTACCAGAAAATGATAAAACAATGTTATCTACAAGCATAAAATACTCTGTAGCGGATAGTTTTTCTAATCCAGAAAACATACATAAAATCATTATTCCCGCTGGGATGCCATTTCTCTATCTGGAATCGGATACAAAAACAAAAGGAGAACACGAATGTTTATTACCATTCGGTTGTGTATTTAGTGATTATAAAACATTACAAGGGGAAGAAAAAACTATCATTGAAAGAACCGTATTGGAAGTTGATGGTGTAGATACATTGATAAGCGATGAATTTATTAATTTATTAAGAACAAAAAAAACGACGATGGATAGTATTATTACAAAAACACAAACAGAACAGGAACGAAGATTACAGGAAAGGTTAGATAGATTTTCAAAAAAAAAAGGTAGAGGAAAAACAAAACGAGGAAAAACAAAACGTGGAAAAACAAAACGTGGAAAAACAAAACGTGGAAAACAAGTTCCAAAAAAACAGAGTAAAAGATATAAGAGACGTTCACACAATCATAAACAATGATAATATATGAGTTTTAATTAGATGTTTCTAGATAAATAGAAATTAATTATTAATGACGCGGTTAATATTTGTATAGTTGTATAGTCTCTTTTAATTTTTATATTATCAATTTTAAATAATGTTAAAAATGATGTTAAAGTCTTGTAGATAATTAATTTTTTAGAAGACCGTTATTGGTGGTCATGTCTGCGGTTTCAAATACAAATTGTGTTTAATACAATTTATTCACCAACAATCATTTTTAGAATCAATATTGTTCGTGACACCATCCCACGTAATTTTACATTTATCCGCCCATTTTTTCTTCTGACATAGCCCACCAATACCTTTGTACTTTGATTGTGAATTATCATATTCTTTACAATTGCTACCATTTGTTCCGAGATTCTTAGCATTAATGCATTTGAAATCGGTATTTCCATTACTATTAACAGTCTTCTCTACAGTCCAGTAATCGGGACAGTCCGAAATTAGTGGAGGATATTTAACCTCACTATTTAAATTAGATAAGGATATACCTATTAATGTCAACGCTAATATTAATAAGATAGTTGCAACCATCATTACAATTGACTGAAAATTCATAGAATAGAACATTATATAAAATAATAGTATATAATTTTTTCTGTTAAAGTATTATAATGAACTACCAAAAAAATAATATTAATATTACTGGACCAAATAAAACCGCTGTGTTTACATTGAGTGACCGAATACCTATTGACCATACGGTTTCCTTTAGAGATGCGCTTACCAAGGAGACTTATAACAATACAAATACGCTATACAGTGATTTCTTTTGCGAATCAAATGTCGAGACACTCCAGACTGAAATACAAAATGGTGTCCGTAGAATGTCAAACAACCAATTAAATGTGGGAAGACAAAACACTGACCAATTAAAAATTATTATGAACAGTATATTTGTAGAGAATTCGAGAGAACAAACCAATGATAACACTGCTATGATTAAAAAACTAAATTTACTTGTATTACAATACGCAATACCGCAAGTATATGCTTCGGCGGAGAGCTATATGAAATATAAACGCGACATTACAAATATCGCGACTCCTATGAGCAATCCTATAATGACCACAAAGAATAAACAACTAAGACATCATCAATGGTTTTAATTTACTTTTTTTTCTTAAGCTTCAGTTTGACAACTGACTTCTCTTTACTCTTCTTAAATAAGTTGTATCCATCTTCCAACTTATCTAACTCCTCGTGCCATATCATACTCTCCGTTTTTCCAGTTAGTGTTTTGAGTTCCGATAGTTTATCTCCCTGTTCCTTAATGAGTCTATCATAATTCTCCTGTGTAACACTGTCCATCGGCATTTTAACGAGATACTTATAATCGTCATCGTCCTCCATGGTATCATAACCATGTTTTGTTAGCAGTGCCACGACGGTTTCCTTCGTTTTACGACGCAGATCAATAGTATCCTTGAGAATCTCACTAATAAAACGCGCCTTGTTTGATATTAGTTTAGCCTCCTTCTCCAAATGTTCAAGCTGATATTTCTTACGCTCCACGTATTTATTCAGGCGCACACCAATGTAATGGTCTGCGATTTCACTTGCCGTCTCATACTTACGTAGCTTCTCATTCTCGTCGAACATATGCATATTTGTTGTTGTCTTCGTCGTATACAACTTCAACAATTTCTCAAGCGCATTACATCCATTATCCAGAGATTTATCTCGAAGCTCTGCGATTTTTCCCGCAGCAAATACAATTGTAATGTCAACACTTACGTCAGTACTCATATCCGTATAGTCCTTAATATATATCTCCTTCTTGGTCTTCTTCTTGGCATCCCCTCCACCTCCATCGATAAGGTCCTCGATATATTTTTTGTAATCGTCCGTCCACGTGCCAACTGGAAGCTCAGTAACGCGAACCTCTTTGTTATTGACAACTTCATAGCATCCCTTAATTAGCCATTTTGAATCGCTGATTTGGCTAATAGTCCCATTAAATCCTTCGTAGTATGGTTTAAGAGACGGTTTGTCAGTATTGTTAAGCGACCCTCTGATATACGAAATAATGTCCGCGGGATTGTAGCACATAATATCCGTGCTAAATCCGGTTCCAATACCCTTGCTCCCATTGACAAGAACCATCGGAATAATCGGCGCATAATAAATTGGCTCCACTGGAGTACCATCGTCGTCGAGATACTTGAGGACAGCATCGTCCGCTTCTGGAAATATTAGACGAGTGATCTTACAGAGATTCGTGTGAATATACCTCTCCGACGCCGAGTCGCTACCACCCTGAAGCCTCGTCCCGAACTGCCCATTTGGTGATAGTAGATTGATGTTGTTTGAACCAACAAAATTCTGTGCCATTCCAACAATCGCTCCGTTAAGACTGCTCTCGCCATGATGATAACAACTGATTTCAGAGACGGAACCGCTGAATTGTGCGACCTTAATCTCTGATGTCAGACGGCGCTTGAATGCCGTATATAGAATCTTCCTGAGACTGGTTTTAAGTCCGTCGACGATGTTGGGAATTGACCGGTCACAGTCATATTTAGAGAAGTGAATCATCTCGCGTTGAATAAACTCCAAATACGTAATATCCTCCTTGTTCGTATCCAAATATAACTCGCGGTCGTAATTCTCTAGCCACGTCTTGCGGTCATCTGCGCGCTGTTTATTAAATACCATATCGATTGAGTTGATACATTCATCACCAGTTTTCACAAAGTTAACGATTTTCTTCTCCGCGAAATACTGCTTAAACTCCTTGCTCGTAGAAGTCCCCAATCCCTTGTAATACTTTACCTTCCACCCTTTTGAATCGTTATTACTACACCAGTTTGCCCACTCTCCATCATTGTAAAACTTCAGTTCATTCAGACCCTTCTTCGCCTTAAGAATTGGGGTATTCATAAATCCGATGAATCCCTTGATGTCCAAAAGCGACGCCCATTCCGAATCAAACAGATTAATACCTAGACCCTTAATATGGCTCCCATCAAGGTCCTGGTCAGTCATAAATAGCAATTTGCCGTATCGCAAGCGACTTTTAACAGTCTCTAATGTATATTCCTTACCTGTCTCAATACCTAGAATTTGTTTAATTTCGTGAATTTCCTTATTGTCTAAGATACGCTTTTGTGTCTCACCACGGACGTTAAAGAGCTTACCTCGCATAGGATATACACCGATTGTGTTACGGTCTTCAGTGCTCAAACCAGATACGATTCCGGCCTTTGCCGAATCACCCTCGCAGAATATAATCGTACAATCGTTGCTCTTATCTGTTCCGGCATGATTTGCGTCAATCAGTTTTGGAATTCCGCGAATACTTTTGGTCTTGCTCCCGTCGGTTTTCTTCGCGGCTTTATTGTCCTTAACCTCTGTAAGAGCACACGCATTGTCCATAACTCCCATCTTCGCCACCTTATCGATGAACTTATCGCTAATATCACACGAGGAACCAAAGCTGCTAGACGGAGTATTCATATAATCCTTTGTCTGGCTATCAAAACACGGATTGTTAATGTCGCACCGGACGAATAACATAATCTGCTCTTTGATGGTGCTCGACTTCACGTCTACCTTCTTCTTCTTCTTAATATACGTGGTCAACTTGCGCACGAGCTGATTTAGTAAATAATCAACGTGCTTTCCACCCTTACCGGTGAAAATACCATTAACAAATGAAACCTGTGTAAACTCCTCACTTGGTGCCATACAGACCGCGTATTCCCAGCGCTCATTCGCAAACTCATAGATTCGCTTAGTCTCGCCCACTTTGCCAATATAAAGGTCAACATACTGTTGGAAGTTGTTGGTTGGGATTAGGTCGCCATTATATTTCACCTTGATTTTCTTATCAGTCACCGCAGTAATATCATATACCCGCCGCTTGAAAAGCTCGAGCATGTCTTTTGACAAACCATCAATACCCAGACGTTTGTAATCGGGTTTGAATACTACCTCGGTATACGGTTTCACTTTACACGAGGTAATAGTGGGTGGCTCAATGATATTTAGATTATCCTTGAATGTTTGTTTATATTTTTTCCCGCGAACGTGGTCGACAGTTTCGATTGTTCCCCATTCAGACCAGATTAGAACCAGTTTGAACCCGAACCCATTCTTACCACCAACAATTTTCTGTTCACTTTTGTCGTAATTGGTCGATGTACGAAGGTGTCCGAAAATCATCTCGGGAATCCATAGATTATGTTCGGGGTGTTTTGCTACATCAATACCATTACCGTCGTTGCGAATAGTAATGACACCGTCGTCACTAATAGATACATTGATATAGGTAACAGGAATTGTATTCGCCTTACAATCAGCCATCGACTGACACATCCTAACATAATGATCGCGACTATTGACTATTCCTTCATCGAATAGTTTGTATAGTCCAGGAATAATGTTAATTTGTTTAGGCTTGATAGTGTTCGTATCGGCATCAAAGACATATGTGTCGTATTCGGTCTTGGTCATCGAGCCAGTATATGTATCAGGATTGTCCAATACATGCTGCTTATCGGTTTTCTTCTGGTATGTTTTAGCTAAACTGGCGGACGAATTCATGGTGTTTATAAAAATTAAAATATCTCTATACTCTTTCAATTTTTAAATTAACAATATATATATGTCGTATTCGTCGTATATTCCCGCGCGTATTAACGAGAATAAATGTAGCGATGGCACCTGTCCTGTGAAAGTATTACCCAAGAAAAAAACAGAATGGTCTGAGACACAGGTTTCTATGTATGTAAATTTAGTCCGAAATTCTCGAAAAAAACACTCTGACGTTTCTAGAGAGGTTAATCAATACGGTAGTGCCCCTGGTGCACCAGGTGGTTATGGTGCTCCACCGCGCAATAAATTTTAATTTTATCTAATATTTAATAGATAATATCTAATTTAATATAAAATTTTTTCTTACAAAATTATATAATGGTTAAAAAAATAACAAAGAATTCGGATGGTGTATATGTTGTTCAGGGGAAAAAATTCAGTCATTACATTGGATCGCGCGCCTCAGTCTTTCACGGCACCGCGTTCAAGACTGCGGGTGGTCTTCAGAAGAAGGACCTTATTATGAACAAGAACGGACGTATTGTATCACTGAAGAAGCACAAGACGGCCAAAAACGAAAAGCGATTAGAGAAGCACGGCTATTTCACCAAGAAGGGTTCGTTTGGTTACATTAAAAAGGATGGTAAAACCAAGAAGCGCAAAAGTCGCAAAAGTAAGAAACGTTAAATAAACCAGCTATTTTTAATCAAATCATCTGAATCTATATTATCTTTAATTGTATCTTTAGCAACTTTTTCAAAATACCGCTTACTTATTATCAATCCATCTTTTTTATATAAAACATAAAACGCGTATGCATCCGAAAGCGATTTAATATTGTAGCTGTTTCCCTCTGTAATCTCCTGACTATACTCGTCTTTGAAGAAGGTTAGTGAGTCAATTACCTCTTGCGTTTTATCCCATAATTCGCATTTTATATTTACTATATATTTATCATCATCTATATGAATATTACCATCAGTATTTACATATAGATGACGAATTAGTTCAAGGATTAATGAATCTTCAATATCATTGAATTTTTTAGATGTCCATTTCTTAAATAATCCAGAGATTTCGTCGATTTCATATTCCGTGTTAATATTTTCGGTTATACTTGAGTCCCAGAAATCAATGAACTCTGCAACCATTGGAATTATAATACTTGTAACACCTATAAAATATTCACCCTCGTCGTTAAAATTAATCTGCGACTTTAGTCTGTCTAATAGTGTATCGTGTAATAATATATTAGGCAAATTGTGTTCGTCCAGATATTTTTTCCATACGAAAAGCATATTTTTTTTTGATATAGTGCTCTTATTACAGGGTTCAATATATTTATCAATGAACCCTCCAACGATAGTGTCTACAGGATTTCTATATAAAAATAAACAATGTTCTACAAGCATTTTCTCATTACATTGATTTAGGAAATGGTCTGATGAGATGTATCGCGACGAATAGTGTGTTGCGACACATAATATATCAACAATGTGTTTTGAGAAATCTCGCGGGATATCAAAGTGGTTTTTTTGTTTATTTATGTATAGCAGTCTACACTTATTAAAATCATATAAATGGTATTTATACTTGATATTGTGTATAACGTTAACATTCTCAAAATAGGTGTTATTTTGTAAATGTAATTCATTAATTAATTTCTTTAAACAAACTGACGCTATATATATGTCTGTTGTTTTACCATTCAAAATATCACCTATCACCGTAAGGAAATATTTAACGTGATTGCGTGATGTGAAAATAGCGGGAAATAATAAATTAATCACAAATTGAATCGTAGCTGAATCTGGAATCGCATTTAATGGGCTTCGTTCCTTAATCAGTTTAATAATTCCTATTTTAATCTTGTGTTTCCACGGAACCAATTCTCTGTCGTTGGTTATTTCGGAGAGAATTTTATACTGAATATCGTCTTCGCTACATGGTATGAAATGTTTGTCGTCATATAACATAAACAACTCGTTCTGACAACAGTAATAATACTTATTAATTAACATGAATTTATTAATATAATCTGTGCTGTTACAGGATAAATCGTGTTTGCGTTTGTATCTCTCATTGTTATTTTTGTCCGCATTTTCAAGAAGATTAGGAAGCATAACTACCACATAATTCTCCATACGTCCCATTACATATTCATTTTTCGAATATTTTTCTATCAACTTATTAATTGTGTAATTCATATTCTCCATTTAATATATAATAGTCAGTATCATTTTATACTTATTAATTTTAACTTTTTTAATTTTATACCCTGCGCGTTTAATTTTCTCTTATTCATAAGTATTTAAAGGGTTTATAAACATAAATAGTTATATGTCCTCTTTATCACCACAACAAATAGGCACCAGTAAAAATATATTACAGATACAAACGGTACAAATTGCTCCATTCAGAACTCTAATGACAGCGTTGAAGGATATTTTATTGGAGACGAATATTTCATTCACACCTGAAGGAATTAAAATTATAAACATGGATAAATCTCATACAATTCTGGCACATTTATCGCTACACGCTAAAAATTTTGAGCATTATGAATGTTCTCAGCCTAAAATTGTAATTGGTGTAAATATGTTCCATTTATTTAAACTAATCAATACTATCGATAATGACGATACGCTTACTATTTATATAGAGGAGGATGACTATACAGATGGTATTGTTCAATATTTAGGACTTAAATTCGAAAATGGTGACATTAAACAGCAAAAAATACAGAAGTTAAGACTTATTGAGCCAGAAACCGACGAACTCGAGGTTCCGGATGTCAAGTTTTCATCCGTATTAAATCTCCCATCCTCAGACTTTCAAAAAATAATCCGCGACCTGTCTTGTATATCAGATAAGATAGAAATCAAATCGGTAGCCACTTCAGAAGGCGCAGAGTTAATATTCAAATGTAGTGGTGGATTCGCACAAGCAGAGGTAAGAAGAGCAGAATCCGATGGTAGTATGGAGTATATCATTAAACAGGACAATAGCAAGATTATACAGGGTGAGTTCTCACTCAAAAATCTGAGTTATTTTATCAAATGTACAAACCTATGTAGTTCTATAGAAATATATCTGGAAAATGATCTCCCACTAGTCGTTAAATATAACGTTGCATCGCTTGGAGAGATTAAATTATGTCTCGCACCATTGCCCTCTTAAATTATTAGATTATTAATAATATATTTAAAATTATTAATATTCTGGAATATGTTTTTTGAATAAACAGCCTTGCGAGTTAATACCCGCAACACTGGTGATTTTATCTGGATTTTGATTGTTACAAGTCGCAATCCATATTTTAATAATACAAAAGTTCTTCTTTGGAGAAATAGTCATTCCATTAATGTCTCTTCGTAGACCAGCGTCATCTGTAAATGTTTCGCCAATTAAAGCATAAGATGATTGTTTCCACGTATTTACAATAAGGCGATTTGGTATTTTATATGAAAAACACCCCCCTTTTCTATTTTTTTCGTCCTCCCATATAGGTGTTATTCCTTTTCTCATCAAAAATAACATACAATTTTTTATCATCTTATCGGGAAGGGTTTCATATAAAGTTAGAGCCTCTTCTATTGTGTTAAATGTCATTATTTCCTTATAACTATTAAGGTTCCATTCGGTGTCATGTGGAAGATGCGCCCATAATGTCCAACTATCCTTTAGTTTATGAAAAGTTGAAGTATCATTATCGACAGAAGCGTCCACATTACATACCATGGATTTCTCCATTATATATGATATGGAAATATATTTTTTATATCATTTACATATCATTTAAACAAATTGTATAGTTTATATAGTTACAATCTCAAAATCGTCTTTTCCAATTAAAATATATTGATTTGACTTAATTATGTGATGCGCCATATTGTTGTCAAAAAAACTAACTTCGTAATCTACGTTTACATCCAATTTAATGCGTAACATCTCATTGCACCAATATTTAATAAATATTTGGTCGAAAAGAATATTATTTTCAATATAGTAATTATCCTTTTTGAAATCAATAGAATATTTACACTCCATATCCTTACCAGTTTTAACTACAAGTTCTGCTGCGAGAAGACTGACATTGCTCATCTTGAATTTATCCGAAACTTCCGAAATAGTATTGAACCTCATAATTGAATTATCATACTTACTCTCCTGTGGCATAGTCCACTGATAGAGAATCATATCCGACTTGATTTTGCTATTTTTGACATACATATACGCCTCTCTGTCAATGATTTTCCCATCTTTAATAAATAACACGTCCCGTGTTTCTTGATTCTCAAACCAGAACAAACATAGTGGCTCTATAACATGTTCGTTTATATTATTTGATATAAGATCATATCTCTTCCTTGCCACCGTAGTTGTTTTCATAACCCACCAGAATATATACTGAAATAAACTCGCAATACGCGGGTCTTGTTCGGATAACCACGTAATCTTTTCCAATACAAGATTACGTGTTTCATAATTTAAGCAATTTATCCAGAAGAATATAAAACTAAATAAATTAAGATTATTGTTCATAATTTTATTCTTAATTCGTATTTAAATGAATTACATATTAAACATATTCTCAACCTCTATAGATGACGTTAAATTGCTATTTGACAATATATTTGTATCGTCGCCGAGAGCAATATCGTCGCCGAGAGCAATATCGTCGCCGAGAGCAATAACATCACTCGCAATATCATCACTCGCAATATCATCACTCGCAATATCATCACTAGAAAATTTATATTTAAGAAACCCATTATCTGGTGAAAGTCCAAGTGTAAATAGTAACAATATAGTTATTGTGGTTAATAATATAAATGGCATGAATACAATTATCCATGATAACAACGTTAAGCCAGATTTACATAGTAAATCCAGCATAGTTGTAAATATAATCATTAATACAAATTTTAATATGGCTGTGTTATATAACTTATTAAATAAGTCAACAACTATATGTGTTAGTGTAAAACCTATATATAAGATTGCAGGTGTGCATAATTTATCAAGAATCATATAATATTAATATATATTTTAATCATTACTAAAAGAAAGATGGTACACCGTCCTTAAACACGCCAATTGGGTCGTCTGATGGTTCGTCCTCGTTGAGTTTCCCGTAAATATTTCCATTATCATCATCATCCGTGAAAAAATCCTTTCCATCAATTTCAATCTCAAATAACTCATCTTCATCTTCATCTTCATCTTCATCTTCATCTTCTTTATTAACAATAGAACGCGGTGTCTGTGATACATCGTTATTACTTATTTCATCGTCTTCTTCCTCCGTTTCAACTACATCTTCTTCCTCCGTTTCAACTACAGCTTCTTCCTCTTCCTCCTCCTTTTCAACTTCTTCCTCCTTTTCAACTTCTTCCTCCTTTTCAACTTCTTCCTCCTTTTCAACTTCTTCCTCCTTTTCATCT
>Ga0114997_10000436_pt1 | contig 34175 bp, 49 predicted proteins | sample ArcticOcean_MG_C_2_FD_87045 | JGI IMG/M metagenome (GOLD analysis project Ga0114997, IMG submission 87045) | Marine microbial communities from western Arctic Ocean - ArcticOcean_MG_CB4_136 | ecosystem: Environmental > Aquatic > Marine > Oceanic | place: Arctic Ocean: Canada Basin | collected... | reverse complement strand
GCAAGAGATGATTGCGAAGTTAAACATCCTACTTGCATTCCCCAAACTAACTGATCTGGATTACTAAAATATCCAATAGAAAACTTAGAATGATAATGGCCCTGAACAACATGCATACCCATCTGCATACTAAGTTGTAATATATTGGCGCTCATTCCATGTGTAAAGAAGCAGCGTGAGCCATCAGATAAAGTAATAACAATATCATCTACCCATTCCCATTTTTTAGACACACCTAAGTATTCATTATAAGATTTTAAGTAATCAGTGGGTAGTCCATACTTTAACGCTCTTCTATAAACAAGCGATGAATGATTAGAATGTACTAAGGTCATCTTTGGAAAAATCTTTTCTAACTCTTTGATATAAACTCTAGACATTCTTAGCTCATCTCCGGCCGAAGGTAGGTCCGGGTTACTATCGTGCATACTGATAGCGTGTTGATCTAACTCATCACCAATATTAATAACTAAGTCTGGTTTGTATTTTTCTTTGAGGGCTTTTAAAAAATCAAAAGAAGATCTATGATGAAACGGAATATGAAGATCACTAATAACGAGAACTCTACTATAATTTTTCATACATTACCTATCTATTAAATCATATATGTACTATAGCATAAAAAAAGGGGCCGAAACCCCTTAGAAAATTACTTGTTCATAACGTACATTGTTACTTCAAAACCAAAACGCATTTCTGTTGCTGCTGGTGTTGTCCACATAATATTTTCTCCTTTCAAGCGATATATTACTATAATAACAAGGCTAGTATATAAAGAAAATCATGAGTTATTTGCTTCTTTTGTTCCATTAAGATAAATGTTTAGTTTACATTCAGGACATTCCATTTTAGACATAATAAGATAACCAGAATCATTGTTAAGTGTTCCTATGCTATTCTCATTTTTATTAGTCATTTTTATGTTACATTTAGGACAATTCATTAATTAAAAACCTTATCTAAAAATTTAGTTACTTTGTGTTCAATTGCTGGCAATAACCTCATTCCTGAATAACCTATAAAGAACGCTAATAACGGAGCAAGTGTTACATGAAGATTAAATTGATGTAGTAATGGTGGTATAAATAATTCAACAGAAATTACAGCTATAACTAAAGATAAAAATAAATCTTTTCTAGCTTGGTGACGTTCTACTGCCCATTTAATATGACCACCAGAAGTACCTTTTCTTGATTTAACTTTTTTTGTATTATAATTGCATAAGCCACCAATAATAGATGTAATTACACAAGTTACTTTAGCGCCAAAAGCTAAGATTAAATATTCCATTTTAATTAGATTTGGCTAATTGACCACCAAAATAGAACTCAATAATAATTGTAGCCCATTGGAATATTTCATCAAACTTATAAAGACCTGTAACTGTTTCAAGAGTAGTTCCTCCTCCAAACTGAATTAATCCAAGTAAATTTACGCCTTCATATGCTACAGGAATAATTGTTTCTATACCAAATATACCGGCTAATGGGTATATAGCAACCAAAGCTAATATAACTACAATAAGAAACCTTCTGTTCCAAGCCGCCATAGGGGATTCTTTGTTTGATTGATCTCTTGCACTATCTATCTGTTTAGATTTAGCAGACAACGCTTGCAGCATAAGCTTCTGCTCATCATGAGATTGTTTAGATTTAATGGCCATTAACTTGGCAAAAAATCCTAATGCAATTGGAATTAGATGTGTGAGGATACCCATTTAGTAACAGTCTCCTTCCCATCTTTCAATTTTGTAAGGACAGCTTTGGGATTGATCCCAATCTTCCTGGCCCACCAATGAATCATCGGAATTGTCAGCATCATCCACACCCCTAATGCCGTCAACACCATTATCAGAATTGCTATTCCTAATAGTATCTCGATCATAATGTAAACCCCTCTTCATTCTTTATATCCATTTAAAAAAAATAACAAGCTATTAATAAAACACAAGGTGTTACTGGGAAAACTGTTAAAAAAATTACAACAGAAAAAATTTGTTTATGCATACTTTGACATAGCAAGACATAATAATCCTGCACCTATGCCTGTAACGATTGCTTCTGTAGATGCTCCACCAAATCCTGAATGGTGTGACATCATATCAGCAATTGCTGTAAAGAATCCTATAGCTCCTGCCATAGCAAACTTATTATTTGACCAATCTTTGTTACCATAAATTACAACAATTACAGTAGCTACAGATGCAATTAATCCTACCTGTAACGCTTTACCCCAATGACCTAGAGTCATAGCTAGTAAGTTTCCTTGTGTCATCATTACCATGCACGAAGTAGTAGACTCTGAAAGTCTTTTTAATAAAATGCTTATGTTATTCATTAGTTACTCCATCCATAAATTAAAGCTAAAATAATTGGTGTAATAGGTAGTGCTGCTAATACAGCTAAGTTAAAAGCATACATACAACATACAACAACACTAATAATGTAAAGGCTATTATCAAGTGGTAAAACTCTTTCATAACTTCCAGCCCTGAGAAGCAGCCCAAAGATAAACTAATGCAGCAAGTAGAAAAGCAAATAATCCTTTAAGAGATAACTTTCCAAACTCAATAAACTTACTATCAAGCCACTCTTGTAGTCCTTCTTTTATGGCTTGCTTTTGATCTTCTTGATTCATTATTCCTCTTTTATTAAATCTATATATAATTTATCAGCGAAAGCTTTTTTACCTACATTAAGTTGATCTAAATTAAATAATAACTGTTTAGTCTTTCTTTCTAAATCGCCTATGTGTTGAAGTAGGATTGTTTGTGATTCGTTTAAATCTTCTACAAAGTATTCTTTTTCGTGTAATTCAAATGGTGTTTTTTTGGTTTTTGCCATTTTTATTTCTCCTTAAAGTTAATGTTTATTATTTATACTTCTACTACTTCTTCTACATAAGATAAAGTTTCTTCATCCCAAAGGTATACTTTTCCATCTATAGGATAAGGTACTGGGTTCTCCCATAAATAAGTAGTTTCATTTAATACCCATGATGGATAAGGAGCAGGAGCATAAAATACATCCTTAGTCGCATCATATGTATATCCTATACCTGCATAGTTTCCTCTCAGAGGAGTTCCTTCAGGATTTTGATTCCCATGTGTACTAGATGATGTTTCTATCCATGCTCCAGGACTTGAATCAACAAAGGTTTCAAAAAACTCTTGTTCCGCGACAATAACATTAATAACTTTTTTATCTAAAACTTTTGCAAAATATGACATAATTTTATCCTGTGTAGGTTCCTGACCCTGTAAATGTAAGAATTGTATTTGCTCCAGATGTTGAAACTGAAACAGAGCCTGAAGAAGTTCCTGAATATGAAGCCGTAGGGACACTTAATATAACAACTCCTGTACCACCTGGCTGACTATTATTCCCATTATCATCTGATGTACTTACAGAACCTTGACCACCACCACCTAGATTAGCTGCACTTCCCCCGCCAAGACCATTAGCACCTAAAGCAGCAGCAGCATTATTTGAACCTTTACCACCTCCTCCACCACCACCACGAGCTACTGATGAACCAGTAATTGAAGAAGCTAAACCAGCTCCACCCGCAGCACCATAGTATTGGTCTGGGGAATTTACACTTAATCCTACTCCAGATTTACCCCCGCCACCACCTGCACCACCTTTATTAGTTGCAGAAGCATTACCTCCAGCGTTACCTTGTCCTGATGTTCCTGTTCCTGGTGTAGCAGTACCTGAATTTTTATATGAAGAACCACCGCCAGAACCACCATTTCCACCATCGGAAGGTGAGTCATAAGAACCACCACCACCACCGCCAATAACTGTAGTTGTTCCTGTAAATGTAGTATTTCCTCCAGCTCCTCCACGAGCATTTGTACCTGCTACTGCTCCACCTGCACCAATAGCTGCTGTGTAAGTAGTACCTGATGTAATAGTCATTGTACTTTCTATATAACCACCAGCGCCTCCACCACCACCACCATAAACAGCTTGCCATCCACCGCCACCGCCGCCACCAGCTATTGTTAAATAAGTACCTGTGTAAGGTGGAACGAAAGGTTCATATACTGAAGCCTTGTCCATGTTTGGAATCCACCCTTTAGTTGCACCTGAATAAACAATATCAACTGTGCCCCCAGCATCACTATAGTGTACTGCTAATGCATCAGTTGCACCTTGATACTTTAATCCATTAGAGTCTAGGATTACTTTATTACTAGCCCATGTTCTAGCATAATCTGTAAAGATAATTTGGTCGCCCACAGAGGCTGAACTTGGTAATGTGATTGTACATATATTAGATGTTGTATTTATCCAGTAACCTCTTCCAGCTACTGCTGTTAAAGTTGCTGCTGTTACGATAGATGATTGCCATGCAATACCAGACTCTACTGTTGTAAATGTTGGAGGAGCTCCAGCACCTGCTGATGTCAGTAATTGACCTGCAGAACCAGTTGCTACTTTAGCTGGATTACCTGATGCATCATAAGTAATTAACTCACCATCTGTACCTGGAGCCATTTTAGCTAGGTCTATTGCATCATCAGCTATCTTTGCTCTAGTTACATTTAGGTCAGCTATCTTTGCTGTTGTTACATTTGAATTTAATATCTTATCAGTTATTACTTTATCGTTTCCAATAGTAAGAGCTGTTGCTCCTGTTACATCACCTGTATGTGTAGCATTAGTTACCTTAGCAGTATTAGCTGTAATTGCACTTGCTTGTCCACCAGTGATTCCTGTCTTTGCTGTATTAGCTGTGATAGCCGAATTAATTGAGTTAGCTAATTTGTCAGTAGTAATTGCATCATCTGCAATTTTAGCTGTAGCAATAGATCCTGTAGCTAGAGCTGATATAACATCAGCGCTTAATAAAGTTACTGAACCTGTTCTACCATTAAAAGCAGCTACAGATCCAGAGGCATCAAAAGCTGCTACTACCCAAGCAGAACCATTATAAATTTTTAATTGTTTAGGGCTTGCATCTGTATCATAAAATAATGATCCTGTAGTAATTGTACCGCCTGGGTCTGAAGCTGAAGCTCCTCTATATAAATCGGCGAAACTATTAACTCCAGCTACATTAGCTGCAACTGTAGCTATATTAGTTACATTAGCAGAAGTTCCTAGTAATCCCATTGCTGTTACATTAGCAGAAGTTCCTAGTACGTTCATGTCTGTTACAACATCAGATGTACCTAAAACATTCATATCTGTTACAACATCACTTGTTCCTAGTATTGCCATGTCTGCAACAATTGCATCTGTTGCCAAAATAGCCATGTCTGCAACAACTGTATCAGAGCCAAGGATAGCCATATCTGCTACGATAGCATCTGTACCAAGGATAGCCATATCAGCTACAATTGCGTCAGTAGCTAGAATAGCCATGTCTGCAACTGCTGCGGATGTACCTAATCTACCAATCTCAGTAGCCTTACCTGCTACTACACCAATGTCTGTTGCATCTGCTGCTACAGCAGTAATAGCTGTTTGCTCTGAAGATGTAGGTTTGATTGCTAACCAAGCATCTCCTGCTGTCCAGACAAAAATCTGATTACTTGTTGTATTAAAATATAAAGCACCTGTAAGTAATGCTGTTCCACCAGGGCCTGTTGATGGAATAGAACCATCTGCATAAGCACCTAAATATTTTTTATCAAAGTCAAGTTTTGTAGCTGCGGCTGCTGTAGCAGAAGTTGCGGCTGCATTTTTACTTACTACGGCTGCTGCTGCTGCTGTGTCTGCCCCTGCCTTTGCTGTATCTGCTCCAGCCTTTGCTGTGTCTGCCCCTGCTTTAGCTGTGTCTGCGCCAGCTTTTGCTGTTTCCGCTGCACTTTTAGCTACAACCGCTGCATCCCTTGCTGCCTCTGCCGCTGTAGCACTAGAGGTAGCTGAAGCTGCATCTACAACTAAAGACCATTTAGCTGCATCTGCATTGGTTGTTAATGGTTGAGATCCAGATGATGTATGTGCAGTAATAGCAATAAAAATATTATTTGTTGATGTATCTTTAACTATATCTTGTAATACATAAGCTGTACTTGCAGCCCAGTTCCCCTTATAAGTACCTACACTATTTGTAGCTGCTGGATTACCACTGGCATCAAAGGTTAAGTATTTGTTTGCACGCACTGTATTGAATGGCAATTCCATATTAACAGTAGTAGGGTCTGTATTTGGCGCGCGTAATGATCGATTAGATTGTTCTAGATTTTGTTGGGTAAAGATAGTAAGGCTATCAAATTCATCATTAAGTGTTGTAGCAAATAATGGTCCACCTGTTGTAAAGTCGGTAGTCCTTTGTATTGTTCTGTCGCCAATTAAAGTAATTCGATCATCGGAATCTGGTGTACCTGGAACTCTTGCGCTACCGCCTACAACTATCGTAACATTACCTGTGCCAGCAGCTCCAATAGATACAGTATAATCTGTAGTCAGAGTTAATTCTATGTTATTATAATAAACAGCAATGTCTGTATTTACTAGTATGTTAAAGGCGTAAGCATACGGGCCTGTTCCTGCCGAGCCAGTATAGACTACCCTTCTTGTTTGTGATGAAATGTCAATTGTCATAGTTTATCCTCGGTTTATATTAGCATATTTTGATGTATTTTAATAGTCTTAATTGAATGGATTATCCCCAGGACTATCATCCCCAGGCCTCCACCAATATTCTTTTCCTTCTTTCGTATCTCTTTTAATTGTTCTTTGTAGCTGTTTGTTATAAGCAGGATCATTCCATAATAATACTTTTTCCCATACCAATCTTCTTAACATAAGGTTAATCATCCAATTCCCTTGGTAAGGAGTGTTTGCAATAACCTCTTTTAAAATTCTAGTTCTTGCTGCTGCTGGTTTTCCATCTATTAAACCTTCATATGCTGATCCAAAAATTGCATATGATAGCTGGTCTAAAGAACCTATAACTGGCCCTGATGTATATCCAGATAACCCTTGACGGTAATCTCCTAGTCCAACAGCTATGTCAAATAAAGGACCAAAACCACCAGACCTTACTATAGAATTTCCCCAAAACCTCCAGCCCTCATCATCTAATGACATTTTTCTTGGGACAGTATCAATTGGCTTCCGGCCTTTAGTAATCTCCATAAGCTGCAATCCAAGAGCGCCACCCATCATCATAAATATAACAGTGTCTGCAATTGCCTTTAATTTTGCAAAAGGAGTTCCTAACTCTCCAGCTTCTTGCCATGCACGCTCCAAATGATTATGATAAAAAGCCATAGGCCAAGATTTAAACATAGCAAATGATCTTGTAATTTCTCCAGGGATTGTTCCTGCTCTAGTTAGCCCTGCTAAACTAGCACGCTCTCTGTAATTAACTGTAGGTACTCCAACTTCAACTTCACCAAAAATCATCCGCATATATTTGTCTGCTGCTTCTCTAGCTTGACCAGGCTTTGCTTTTATTTGAGCAATGTCTTCTCCTCGAAGATAAGTAACATCTTTGCCAGCGTAATTTCTTTTATAAGATTTAGCTTTTCTTATTAGATTCCATTCTTCTGGTTGTATGTCATATCTTTTTAAAGCAACTTTCATTTGAGCTGATAATTGGTCAAAGGTTTTTGCTTGAACATCTGCCCATCCACTCATTAAAAACATGCCAGACATGTTACGGCCTGATGCAGTAATATGGGTCAACCCATTTAATCTTAAAGATGAATCCACAACAAACTGAAAAAACGGAGAAGCATTGTCTTCATGCATAAACCTTGCTAAAGCAGCTGAAGCTCCATCCATCATATGATCATTCATTAACCCTAACTCAGCAGCAACTTGCTCTCTCTCTCCTGGGTTAAGTTTAAATAATTCTTTAGCATAATTGTTAATAGCTTTCATTTGACTCATGCCATTATACTTGGCCATTTTTTTCACAGTCATAGCATCAGTAGGCGCTGCAATTAGAGTTGTTGAAGACAGTCTTGTAGCCATAATTAAAGCATTAACATTACGCATAACCTTACTAATCTTAGGGTTTACTGATTCTGGTAAGCCTTTATGTAATTCCCACATATCTCCAAATTTTTGAGCAGCTTTAACTGCGTCTACAAGATTTGTAGATTTACCAGTTCCTTTATCAGCTTCATCAGCTATTTCTCTTATTCTTGTCTGTAAAAATTTTACGGTTGATTCTGGGTTAGGACCTAATATTTGCATAGAAGATATGTCTTTAGACATCATAGTTAAGTGATTGTGCATGATGTCATATATATTGGAGTCACTAAATTCTTTTTGGTATGCTGTCCAACCAGCCCCATCTTTAAATCTAATAACTTTTTGTTCCTGGTATCTTTTAGCTATTGATTTGTTTTGGCTAAATGTTTCAGCACTAAGGCTATTTAATTTATTACGGCCTTCAGTAGTTATACTTTTAAAAACACTATCTAGCACAGCGTCTAACTCTTCATCATTAAGTGGAAGTCCTGTTTTGCTATTAACCATAGCTTCGCGATCAAGTAATGGTTTTAATGTTTTATACCAATTATCGTAACCAGCCGCAATAATCTTTCCTGGGTGGTGATGTTGTGGTAAGTACGCTCCTTTCCTAGCGCTAGGAATAGCGCCACCTGCTTTGTTAAACAATAATCTAGCATGTTCTGAAGAATCAATATAAGCTCTAGCCATATCAGCAGCTTTAATATTTTTTGTACTTCCTGGCTCGTAGATTTCTTTTACAACCAATTGAATCATGTCGTGCTTTTCTTGCTGGCCTGGCATAAACTTTCTTGTAGTAGCATTTCCTTGTCTAGTTCCTGACAAACCACTCTTTCTAAATGTATCATAGAATTTGTCTAAAGGCGCTTTAATTTGGCTTAGTATAGCTTTTTGTTGTTGAGATAAATTTTTATTACCAATATCTATTAATGCTCGATCTGGGTATTTAGCCTTACTTAAAAAATCGTTTAACTTAATCTTTGCTAACATCGTTTGTAATTTAATGCGCTTGTTTTGTAATATATTTCCTTCCATAATAACTAAAGTGTCTTTAGAAATTGTATCAATAGAAGTCCCTATGTCATCAATTAATTTTCCTGTCTCGTCAAAGTATTGATTAAATAAATCTAAAGTTTCATCCGAAAATGCTTTGCTAATTTCATCGCCAGCATTGGTAAGACATGTTCTTATATCACTCATTATGATTTCCTACATGCAGCAATAAAATCAAGTTCTGCTTTGTTCTCAGCAGCTAAATTATCTAATGCTTGTTTTAAAGATATGGGTTTGTCAAATTCATCAACTTCAATCATTCGCCCAGCTAACTTAGGATCAAGGTCAGCTCTACCTGCAAGAATGTCTGTTGTTGTTTTAATGTCTAAGTCAATTTGTTTAGATATCATTCCCTCACTATAAGCTATGAGGTCTTTATTTCTGACCTTAAACTCTTCTGAGACGCGATTAATTTGCGCTGTAACATCGCTTTTAGCGATTTGACCATCGTGGAAGAGGCGATCGAAACGGCCTTCTCCAACTGAAGTTCTGATGTCGTTGGCAGCTGCATTGATTGCATTTCTTGAGTTTCCGTCATTACTGAGGGCTTTGGCTGCTCTTGTAATCTTGTCGTAGATTTCGCCATTTTTGTTTCCATTTTCCCTGATGAGTTGTATTGTTTTTTCATTGTTTTCCCTAGTTGCGATGTCTTGTTTTTTCTTTGACTTTTTAAGAGATATATTCTCTTTTCGTAAAAGATTTAACACACCATCTATTATTGAACTTCTTTCTGTTTCTAAAAATAACGATTGTACTTTTTCTTCAGCTAGGCTCATGTCGTAATTCTTTAAAGACTTATCTTTTATAGCAGCATCTATAAAATCTTCAGCATCAACATCACTAACTTTGCCTTTTAAAATTTTATCCATCATGGCTATTTGTTCTAAAGGGTCTTTAATCTTATCCCCTATCAAAGCTCCAATATCTTCAGAGATAATTTCTCTGTCTATTGCTACTATAGGCCTTGGCCCCAATGCTAATATTTTTTTGCTATGCTGTATCAAAGGGTCCATTATCTCTAAAGAACGCACCATCTCAGGGTATTTAAGTAAGAAATCCATGTCAGACTTTTGAATAGTGCCATCATAATAATTTCTAACTCGACCAGCTATTTCTGCCATTTCCCTAGTAAAACCCTCTGTTTCTTTTAATACAACGCCGTACATTTTCTTTTGACCAGATCTAGCAGCAGCCTCTACTCTTTTGTTGCCATCCATAATAATTCTTGCCCCGGAAGCATCTTCAAAGATAAGTATCTGCCCTTGCATTATCTCATCAACTTCAGCAGGATCTCCTTTAACAACTTTCTTTTTAGTTAGATCTTTAACATTTAACTCATCTACACCTGATTGTTTTTCTAGCGTATATATATCATCTATTTCTACTTGAACTGTTTGTGATCTTATTCCATCAGGATCATTTCTAAGCACAGCTCCAAGAGTTTGCTTTACTTTATTGTTATGCTGAAAATTGCCTACATCATCTTTTATGTAATTCTCTTTGTCTGTAATCTCATCAACAGATTCTTTATTCTCTAATTGATTTAATTCTTTATTCTCAGGAAACTTTGTGCCATCTAAATCTTCAGCAGCTTCTTGAAATAACTTAACAGCTTCTAATTCTTCTTTAGAGGTTAACGCTCTTCCTACTTTGTTAGACACTGCTCTTAAAAAAGCTCTTACAGGAAAGTGTGTAATGGTTACTATTCCCGCTGTAGCCCCTGCAATAATTCCAGAATCCCTTAAAAACTCTTTTTTTGTATAAGGACTTCCAGTAACTTTTTCAGTCCAGGCGGTAACACTTGGATAATCAATAGTTTCTACACCCACATTAATAGCAATAGCTTGTCCAATTTTTGTAATTAACTTGGCCTTTCCTGAAATTCCAATAGCTAAAGAAGCTATATCAGTAGGGTCGGTAAAGAAAGCAGTCATACTTCCAGAAAATTCTCCAAAAGCTCCAGCACCAGATTGCTTATATGTTTTATCAGCAAGCTCTTGTTGGTAGCCTAATGACTTGTCAATTCCCATATTAGTTACAGTGTCATAGAAATTTTGTATTCCTCCTGATGTATCAAAGCCTAAGTTTTCAAATTTAGCAGCTATATCTGAATTTTCTTGAGATGTTTCAAAAATTGTAGTTAAATATTGTGGGATCTTAGCTCCAGACACAGCATCATAATTTACATTTTGAGGAATAACCTCACCACTAGGAGTTGTTTCTCCTAGAAACATCATATATTCAGCGTCATCCATTCCAAAGTCAGTCTTAATTATTTCTTCAAGAGGCTCAATTACTTCCTTTATCATGTCGCCCTTACTGCCAGAATTTTGTAGCGATCTGGTAGCGTCATAAGAAACAGCAAAACTTTCTACCAATCCTGTGTATTCTCCAGGCTCAACTGAGGGCGCTATTAAATCTCTTGTTAAATCACTTTTAGTTAATAACATTAATTTCCCTTACCCTTAATAAAATTAAGTAAGTCTTTAGGTGCATTCACAGGATCATAATCCCAAATTTTACTACCTAAACTTACATCTTCCGGGTTAACTTTGGGATCCATGTTTATAGTATTTGAGCCTACACCAAGAGAATCAATGTCTTCTTTAGGGAATAAATAGTCAAAAGGAGTATCAAAATCTACGGGGATTACTGTTTGTGTTCCAAGTATTCCATTTACCATTTGATTATCACGCCATTGTTTTAGATTAAACAGATCAACCATGATAGGTTCTCCATCTGTATTTAAAAAAGGCCGTCCATCTTTTTGTAATTCATAGCCTTCAGATGTATAAACTACAGATGCTTCTTGTAAATCTAAAATGTTGTAAGGTTTTATTTCACCAGTATTAGTTCTTCCTAATACAGATGAGCCTGTTTCATCTATCATTGGTTTATCTTTTCCATCAACATCTTTAATTATAAGTGTTGCTGGGTTAGTAATAGAGTCAGAAAAAGCCATATAAGTTGAATCACCTAAAATGTCTGGAGCTTCATCAGTTGGAATAGTGTTAGGAATTATAACTATTTCTCCATTTATTTCAGCGACTCCTCCCATTCTTAGCCCGGTTACATTATCTCTCACTCCTCCTGTTACAGCCCATAAAGATTTTAGCATTTCATCGGTATCAATTATTGTGCCATCTTTATCTACTTCATAAGGATGCCCTCCTGCTACATAATGAGCTGCTGCTGCCTCTCTAATTCTTAATGAATCTTCTGGGTTTCTAGACAAATTCCTAGAAAAATTATCTATAGTTGGGTTTTGAGTTAGTTTACTTTCTGAAACTTTTGTCTTTGTTGCTTCTAGGATTGAAGCTCCTTTATTAGTTCTAACTGCTACCTCCGCACTTCTCAAATCTGTAGATAAAAGAAGTCCGTTATTTGCAAAGATAAGATCTGATGGTGCAATCTGCCTAAAGACATCTCCAGCTTTATCACCAAACTGAGCAATAATTGATTGAGCAAGTTCTATTCTTGTTTTGCTAGTTAGTGCATCTGGAGATGTTAACTGTTCTGTTATAGCGCTAACCTGAGTACTACTTAACATTGATTCAGTTTTATTAGCAGCATTATTTATTGTATTTATTTGATCTTCAAACTGACTTATGGTTAAGCTTTGAGTTTCTTCATCATAAACAATAGAACCAGGAACGCCTTTAGTTCTTTTTAACTCAAACGCAACAGGATCTTGTTTAAATGCTGATTCAGAGTTTTTTACATACTCTCCCATTGCATCAACTAAAGCCTGAGGGACCGTTGGATCATTCTTCATAATATTGTAGTCTCTTTTTAAGGCAGCAATATCAGAGCCTTTAGAATACTTAACTACCATTTGTGCGGCAGCTAACTTAGCTATTTTAGCTTCTGCTTCTAATTTTCTATTTCCACTAAGCTTATCTTTCTCTATTGTTAATTTAAGAATATCATCAGCCAAGGCAGTAGGTTCTTCATTGTTAAGTAATTCATCTCCTATCTTTTTAGAGCTAGCTGTTATTTCTGTTAACTTCTTAGACTCTCTCTCGTCTTTGTATTTAAAATTAGATTTAACTAAAGCTTGTAAGTCTTTTTTCTGGTTAGGAAGCATTGTTTTCCATACACCAGAATATGCTCCAAGGTTATCAGACTTCATAGCTTCATAAGCTTCTTCAGAAGACGCATATGTTTCAACTAGTTTGTCAGACATATGCTCATACAATGCTGTTGAAAACTCAGATAAGACAGAATTTTTTAAAGTAGTTTCATTGGATGCGCCTGTAAATAAGTTTTGAGCAGTTTGCACATCTTGATAAAACTTAACCATTAATAGCTCTGGAGAAATGTCAGAATCTAAGTCTGTTTGCCATTGCCTTACTAAACCTTTATAAGTTTCATTTCCTATAAGGTCTTGTCTTTTTTGCTCGCTAGTTCTTAATGTTCCTAATGACTTTCTATAATAAGACCCACCATTAGTGATCATTGCAGCATAGAATTTATTAGCAACTTCTGGGTCAATCTTAGATAACACATCTCTGTAAGCTCCAATTGGGGCTTCTAAAGCATTTTGTATCTCATCTGCGTCTGTTAATATTCCATCCTGGACTTTAGCGTATACACTTTCAAAGTGTTTAAGAGATTGGTTAGTTAATTCAGCAGAACCTTGTTGTGCATACAATTTAGTTACAGCGTCATTCCAAACCATTCCTCCATTGACTGCTTGCTCAATAGGATTAATCCCACTTACTTTAGCTTCTTCTAGTTGCTCGATTGATAATGGATTAGCAACTGTATATTCTGCTGCTTGCTTTTTAACGCCGCGCTCGCCTTCTTCATACGCAAATTTCTGTATAGTATCCAGGCCTTCTGATATACTTCTTTCCATGTTAATAGCTTCACCAAACTGAGGTGTGCTAAGAACTGATGCTGGTTTTATGCCAGACTCTTGTCTATCAGGGCTATACAGTGGTATTTTAGCCATTTACGCTGATCCTTTCCAATATGCAGTAGAGCCATAAGATGGCGTTCCTGACCCTGGCATACCGTATGAACTACTACCACCGCCACCGCCACCGCCACCGCTACCGCCAGTTTTAAGTGCAGAGGCACTTATAGCCGTTGAAGTTAGTTTAGTAAAAGCGTCAAATCTAGATGATCTTTTTGCAAAATCTCCTGCTTCAAGGAACATCATGTTTTGAACTTCTCCAAAACTTATACTTTCTTTTGCTGCTAAGTCTGTCATTCTTAAATCTTTACCAGCTTGCTTATTATTTATTTGCTGCATTAATTTAGCTGATCCAGAAAATCCGTCAACACCACCAGCAAAGCCTCGTGCTACAGCGGTAGAGTTTGTTGCTTGCAATTTACGCATAACATTATTCCCTTCAATCATAGCGTTTGCAGCTTCTCTTTGAGCATTAGCTCTAGCTTGTGCTGCCTTAACCTCGTACTCAGATTGCTTTGCATCTCCGGCTCTCATAGTTGACATTGCACTCATTGCCCCGCTGGCAATTGTTGCTATCATCATTACTTCTGGTCCCATACCTACCTCCCTTGATAAACCGAAACTTTATATTCTAAACCTAGTAAAGTAAGCTTTAACGGCGCGCTTTGAGTTACCGTTATTTGCCCATCTGTACTATACCCAAGTATACCATGTAGCGTCTTTGTCCCAGTAAATTCAGGGACAGAAGAATCTAACGCACCTGAACCTAAACTCCTAATAGGAATTAGATTTCCATTGATAACTATATTTTGTGTCTTATACAATAAAGCATTTACTTCTATTACTCTTTTTCTAAAAGCAATCCTTGTTCCTGCTTGTGCTTTTACATTTAAAGGCATTGTTTTAATTTCAACAGCGACAGGAAGTCCACACTCAGAACTAGAAGCTGGTGGGCTTGTAAATGTTATTGACCCTCCTGCTGGAACTGTTTGGTCTAATTCAACATAGCCATCAGAGATGCAGTTAACTGTAGCGCCTACTAAATGAGCCATATTAGCTGTTGTAGATGTTGTCCCCGCAACTGCACAATCTGTTAAGAAATTATTATCAAATATCTCAACATAATATTTAGTTACTCCGCCATCATCTCTTGTAGTTACTACATATATATCTGTAATATCCACACCAACATCTTTAAATAACCCTTGTGTTGTAAACTCAGATGGCGCAATAACATCTTGCGCTCTTAGTAAAGAAAAAGCAGTTATACTTCCATCGTCTTCATTTGTAATAAGTAATAAGTCATTTTCATCCGTTGCTACGGCTCGTCTAATATCCATTCTTTTTGGAGTCTTTAATAAATGGCCTGCTAACAATGATATTTTTGAAGTTAAATAAGTAAGTTGAGTATCTGAATAAGCAATTTCAGACAAAGCTTTTCCTTGCCTTTGAACAAATAATGTTCCTGACTCTAATTGCTTTACTCGCAATCCTTCTTTACATCCATTTCTAGATGTAGTTGATAAAAAGAACCCTGACGGAGTAATCGGACTCAGACCTTCTTGTGGCACATAAAACTCACCACCTGTTGTAAAACATTGAAGGTCTTGTCCTGATATTATGTCGACAATAGCATTAAATGTATTAGTGTCTAAAGTAGCTTCTACAGCGTCATCATCAAGGCCTTCAACTCCTTCAAAATCAAAGTACAGTCCAACCTTAGACCCCCATATAGTAGATGGTCGTGTCTTAGATCCTCCAAAGAATAATCTTCCTTGATGGAATGTAACAGATCTAGGCCACCCTTTAGAACCTGACCACACATCTTCATACCCTGTTTCCAAATCCCAATTACCATTTGCTATTGCAGAAGTGTCAAAAAATGGAAACTCAGTAACAACATTAATTGTCGTTGTTGTTAAAAATTCAACAATCTTTGCTCTTCCTTGAGGACTAGCATTTATATACTGCCCTACATTTCCAGAACTAAAAACAGCACTACTTGCTGTTAAAGTTATTTTACCAGAGACATCGCTTGGAGTAAGAGTTCCAGCTGGATTGCTAACACTTAAAGTAAATGCATGATTGGGAATTGATTTAAAAGCTATTGTAGATACAGTCCAAGAAGTATCACTGTTTCGAACAATTTTTCTAGGAGCCATATCTTCATGAACTACAATTAATGTATCCGCAGATTGTGTCCAGCATAAATTATCTAAATAAGCGCTAACAATTCCAGTTGAAGATTTAGTGTGTACAAGTACTTTGTTTTTGTAAACATACATTGTGTCATTAGTAAAACACAACATATAACTGTCATTAACTGAAAATTCAAAAGGAATAAGTCTAACGCCATTTGCTGGAGTTCCAGCTAATTCATTTATAAACTTAGTTCCAGGTCTACGAGTAACTCCACCTTGTGGTTGGCATATAACATTTTTTGCTGTCTCTAAAGCGTTATCATATGCTTTAAGCTCAACTCTAGCTCTAACTAAAGGATCAAGTTCTCCAGTAGTAAAATTAGTTTGAATCTCTACAAAACGAGCCATTAATTTCTCACACTAATTAAAGAGAAGTCTTGTATTGCATTTGTTGGCTGTCCTTGCCCGTCTATATTCATAGCTTGACGCATATACCCTCCCCTGCCATTTTCTCCTGGAGTGCCTTGCGCTACTGTACGCCAATAATCTGTTTTTTCTAATTGATCTGTAATAGGCATAGCTAAATGCCATGCTAATTGATATTTCATATTCTGTACAAAATAATGAGGCATTTCATATTCTTCAACCCCATACTGATAATCAACATAAACTTCTTCGTAATTACTTAATAACTTTCCACCTACTAATTTATATTGTCTTTGTGGTACTGCCCCTGTCTGACTGCTGTTAAACAACGCTCTTGGTGTTCCTAGCATATCAGAAGGTAATGCATATTCGTATTTGTATTCTGTTGTTGGTGTTGTAATAAGCCTTGCTAACTGAACTTTTTTAAATGAAAAAGACCAAGGATAGCTTGCTATTGTTTTATTTCTAATATCCGGATATAAACTGTTGCAAATGTTTGCTTCATCTGTTCCTTCTGTAAAGGATGATATTGGGTTAGCTCCAAGCATTAATAATGCGTCAGAACAAATTGATAAGGATGTATCTCCAGAAGCCATTTACTTTCTCCAAATGTGCAAATAGGTGAGGGCCGAAACCCCCACCTTCTGCGTTACTGCTATTACTAAGCTACAGAAATATCTGTACCTGCTGAAACATCTACCACGCCAGATGCATTAGTTAATACAACATGCATACTCGCTGAGACTGTTGAATCAGTTTTGTAATAAAAGATTAAATCACCTATGTTTAATACAGATGATGCGCTGTTAAAGTAACCAGATGCAGCTATTGCTGATTTTGCCTCTGTTCCTTTATAAGTCCACATTCCAGGACTTTTGCCAGCTTTAGATTGTGCGCCTGCTGGCGACAAATTTTCTTGTGCGTAAGCCATTCTATTTTCTCCTAGTTAAATTATTCTACTGCTAAAACTTCAACAATGCCTTCACTGTCAATACCGACAGAACAAGCAGATAACATAGCATTCACAAGGAATGATGTTTTTTCTGGAACATAGTTGATTTCTGTTTTAGGGCCAATGCCTTCTGCATAACCGATAGCATCTTTATGGAATGCAATACAACCACGATGGCTAGAAGAATTAATTGGTAAACCACCTTCTGCACGATCACCAATTGTATGGAACTGGAAACCTAAGAAAGTATCAAGCTCACCAGATACTAATGCACGAACTGTATTAAAGTCAGCAGAAGTTACTGATGTTTCAGATAATAGATGAGCTAGATTATTTGCATGAATAACCATGTGTCGGTCTTGTGGTGGTACATTCTTTGTATCTAATGTTTTTTTAGCATCACGAAGTTTAGCAACTGTTAAGTTTGCTGAGCCATGGGCAATAGTAGAACCTTTGCCTGCTATAAGTGCATCAAGAATAAGTTGATCTTGTCTACGACCAATAGCGTTCGCTACTACTTGAACTAACTCTGATCTTTCTTCAAAATTAACTTTTTGTTGCATAAAAATGTCTGAATATTCCGCAGCATTCCAATCTTCCATAGTTGCAGTAACTTGTGAAAAATCAGTATTTAATGGTACAACGTCTGTTTGTGGAACGCGTAATGTTGCTACGCCTTTACCTACTTTTGGAAATTTTACTGTATTGCCTTCAACGCCTCGTCTTTGTCTAGTTGCACCTACCATTACTGCTTTACCTTGGTAAGCCTGTTTAACTTCAGCATCAAAGAGTGTTACAAAAGCTGGGGATAGTCCTAAGCTCATGTTGTTCTCCTTAGAAATTAATAATAAATAAATTAATCGCTTTGGTATGCCAGTAAACTGGGCCTGTGCTTGCTATTTACGATAGCCATGCGACAAGATTACTTGTATTAAAGGGTTGCTTAAATTAATAGCAATAAGCCTTACCTTGAATATAGCACAGATAAGGCTTTAGAGCAATACTAAATATTATCCAGTAAAGTTTTGGGCAAATGCCTTTTCTACTTTAGCTCGATAAACAGGATCGGTTTGATACTTTGCATCTCCAACCATAGCGTACAATTCTTCTTTTGATGGCGCGCCATCTACAGGAGTAGTGTCAATAGGTAAAGCTCCTTCATAAGATGATCTAAGCTTTTCTAAAGCAGAGATTCCTTTAGCAGTGCCTCCCATAACTTTAAATTCTTCAAAGTCATCTTTTCCCCAAATTCCTTTTTGGACAAGACTTGTTCCCCATTTAGCCATGCTATTTACTCTAACTTCAGCATTAGGACCTAAAGCTTTTCTTTCTTGCTCAATATTAATTCTTTCTTCTTCTGCTGAGCTTTGATTCATGCCAACTACTTCTCCAACTAATGTATCTAATGCAGCTTGGCTTATTTGATTTTCTTTAGCCCAAGACATTACATGTGATCTAACTGGGTCATCTTCTGGAGTTTCACCAAAAGCAGCTGCATCATAAACTCCATCCTTTGGAGCTTTGTGCTTCCCTTGTGATATTTGTTTTCTAAGATCAGACCATGATTTTGCCATAGCTTCATAATCTGCTTCAGAATCATCGCCTTTCCAAAAATTTTCAGGCAACCAATCAGGTTTTTCTCCCTCGTTTTTTCCTGCTTTTTCTTGTTTAACAGTCTCAGGATCACGATGATCTATTTCTGTTTCTTTTGGATCTGTATTGACTTCCTCTTCTGGTGTTGCACTGTCGAGTAGGCCAGTTGCTTCTTGAGTTTCTTGAGTTTCTTGAGAATCCTCAGTCGTACTAGGCTCGATTACTTCGTCCATTATAGTTTCCTTGCTCTAATTATCCTTGCTTCTAAATCCCTAATGATTGAATTTTGTCCTTCTCTGTAAAATGCATAACTAGGGTCGCTTCCCGGCAAGGCAACGGGTTGCTCTAAAATATTTTGTCTTAACCATTCTAGAAGCTCTGTGCCGTCTTTTCCTTTAAAAACTCTTAACACTAATCTGTCTGTATCGTTTTTCTTTTGATTTACATCTGCTATATCAAGTGGCAGTTGTTGTTCTAGATCTTCCCATCCAGCCATAATTATCCTTGTTGGGCTTGATTCATAGCAGCTTCAGCCATTGCTGGAACAGCCTCAGGAGCTTCTTGAGCTACTTGTTGTGCCATTTCCATTGCTTGCTGTTGCGCCATTAATCTTTCCAATTCAGTTGTTAAAATAACTTGTGGTACGCCTAATTGCTCTGCAATAAAGTCCATCATCTTAGTAACTTTTAAAGTTGACATAGCTTCTGGTCCAGCTCCTTGTGCAATCTGAGCATATTGCAGTACCTTCTCAACTTCTTCCATAGCCTGTGCTTGTGCTAATGGAGCTGCTGCTGCAATTTTAATTTCTAATCCATTTACTTTTAAAGGTAAATTAATTAATCCTTTTGAATCCATTACTGCTAAAATCTTTTGTACTAAAGGAATCATTGTTTCATTAATCAATCTACCAAAAGCTGAACCTAAGTTTTGTGATAACTCTTTCATTCTTTCAACAACTTCTGTTGCAGACCTTGCAGACATATTATCAGGTGGCAAGCTTTCGTCAAGCAAGATTCTTTTAATATTCTTTCTTAGATCGTCCATAATAATTTGAGATACATTAAAATCTCCAGATCTTGGTAGCGGCCTTAATGATTCCCCTTGAGGACCACCGTTACGAGCTACAGGAATAATAGCGCCTGGCATAATTTGTACTGTGTTAGGATTAAGAACGCCATCATCAGCTGCGGTATAAACTCCAGAAATAGCTAAAGAAGCATTTTTTAAAACTAATTCTAATGTTTTGTTTAATGTTTTTATATCTGGCATAGCTGTTATTAAAGGACCTCTACCATATATTTCACCTGCAACTTTAGAGTACCTAGATACAATCCAAGGGCTTGTGTCCATGCGTCTATAAACAAGTTCTGTTTTAGAAGCTTTGTCTATGACATGATAGCAATAGTCTCCACGCTTTTGATCTTGAACTGTAGCTTCAATTAAATCTAATTCTTCTGTTGGCTTTTCGTCTATTTTTCTTTGCATTTCTTGTGGAATTTTTATATCAGGCCATTGTCTTTTTAACACTTCGCCTTTAATACGCATACGCCTATAAACATTATCAACTTGTCCGTCTGCACCCTCTTCAAATGCAACTAAGTATTGTGGAACTGGTACAAAGTTAATAGGGTTTGTTTCATCTCCTGGCTGAACCATCATAACTGCTGTTCCAACAGATAGGTCTAATAAAAACTCACCAATAGCCACATCAAAGTTTGATTGTTTTAATGTATCAAACATTCTGTCTGAATAAACATCAAGAGCAGCTTGTGCTTCTTGTTTGCGATCTGAAGGAATATCAGACCCTGGTTCAAGTCGACACCACTTTCTTTGTGGAGGAAATATTCCTGATTGCATTCTATTAGCAAATCGTTGAGTAGAAGCAATAGCAGTTGAGTCAAAGACTCGATTCATTTTTTTTTGCCCTGAAACTCCTCCGTCATAATAACCATCATATAAATTTCGTTGTGGCAAAGCAAACTCATACGCTTCTTCATATAAAGATCTAAAGTTTTCTTTTTTTGTAAGCGCTTTTTCGTGTCTGCTTATTACATCTTTTGCCGTTAACCTCATCATTGCTACCATAATTTTCCCTTAAAATTTATATGTAAGACCTATTCCTTTATTTGTAACTGATTTAGCATGGCCCCAATCTCCATCAGCATAATACCCTGCTGCGTTTATAGTAAGATCTAATCGATCAGTAACAGGAACTCTTATTTCTGCCCGGCCTCCAACAGAAGAAGTTCCTTGTTTATTCTTGCCACCACCGCCTTCTATTTTGACATACCTCTGCACCATCTCTGTTATTTGAGCATAAGATAAAGCTGTGTCTAAATCATTTTCCATATTGACTGTATTCTTTAACCATAGATTTTAATTTTCCATAACCTTTTTTTGCGTTTTTTTCTAACTGGGTTAAACTAAAAGCACTTTCTTCAACATACTTTATTCCATTAACTTCACCCTTAAATTTTCTAATTGCAAGTTCAAAATCAGCCACTCTATTCTTAGTTTGAATTTTCCAGCCAGTAGATGCGCTCATGAAGGCTGGCATGTATGGATTTTCCATTCTTCCTGGATTATTAAAATTAATATTAGCAATAGTGCTGTCATAATTTCCTGACTTTAAAGCTGCCCATGCTCCTTTAAATCCACCTAAACTTCCATCTGCATTTTTTGTACGCCACTCTGTTCCTAATTGAAAGTTAACACTAGCTAAAGCATATATAAATGATTCTGTTGGCGTATGTTTCATTTCTGATCCTTGCTGCCTAGCCGCAGCTATTGCTTTTCTTGTGTCGTTTACAAGCCATTGATCAACAACTTCTATGGGAATTGGTGTTCCACGAGGATATGCTGTTATTTCGTCTTTGCTAAGTAGATGGCCATAACCTCCTGTCAAATAACCTTGTGGCTTTATTTTGTCTTCATAAGAAATATGTTCATTTTTTACATTAAACTCAGTACCTTCTCTTTTTTTTATGTGTGCTAAAAATTCTTGTTCGTTAGTTGCCATTAACCTAATTTACCTTTGTTAACGCCTAAACCAATTTGGCCTAACATTTCATTACCAAGTCCTAACCCTGTTACTCCAAGCTTTCTTCTGTCTTGAATTGCTGTTGCAATCAAACCACCAGAAACTCCTTTAGTAGTTTTCCCTTTAGATTTTTTTTCTGCTGCTGCAATTGATTTTGCACGAGTTGATGCTTGTTTGCTAGATTTTGAAATATCTTTTAATTCAGCATTAGTTAAACCTCTTTGTTCAGTATAATTTGTTGTTTTAGTTACTGGGTCAAAAGAAGCCGGATTTATATAACCAGCAGAATTTTTACTTATCATTGACCCAAATTGACTTGCTTGATAAGTGTTTGGCTGCCCGTACATATTAAATCCTTGCGGGTAAGTAGTTTCTGTTCTAGTTTTTTTCTCAGTCACACCGTCTTTAATTTGTCGATCTAACTGTTGATTCCACCACTCTTCTGACTTAAACATGTCTCCAGATAGTTTTCTTAATTCTTCTTGAAGCTGTTTCCCTGGAGCAACTAAACCTCTTGCTTTTGCCATACCAAAATCTAATGCCGCCATGTTAAGCGCTTCCTAAAGTATCTTCTTCATCATCAATGCCTGTTTCTGCAAGTAGCCTGCTGTCTGAAAGTAAAGAACGTTTTCCGCCATAACGAGAAGCTCTTTTCTTAGCCATTTTTTGCTCACTTAAAGTTCTTCTGTCATCTTGTGCTTCTTTTGTTACTCGCTCAGTTTCTTTTCTATTTCTTTCTATTTCAGCAAGTGCTGCTGTATTGTCTGGTGCTTTTGGTCCACTAAGAATGCCGCCCATCTATAATTCTCCTCATCATAAAAGTATCTTTTTTGTCAGCACTGTGTTGCTTCATTAAACCTTCAGAAATGAAACCTAAATATTTAGCCCAAGCTACAGCACGTTTATCTTCAGATACTACTGTAATTTGTAATCTATGTAAAGAAAATAATATCTCTACGATATCAAAGAATGTAAAAGCGCCTTTAGTCATAGCTATTGGATATCGTCTAGCTTTCTCATCGAATACAGCCCACGCTTCACCAACCCCAGACCAAAGTATACAACAACCAAAAATAGCGATAGGATTATTATTATGTAGCGCAGTAATAGTCGGGCCAGTAGTAGACTGGTAATTAACACCTTGTTTTCTATTTTGTTGCGATAGTAATGAAACCCCATGAATGTCTAGCCCTTTAAATAGTTCAATATGGTCAGGATGATAATTTTCATAACTAACCCCCTTAACTTTAGGCATATACTTATCTAAATCTTTTTGCTCAATCAAAAACATCAAAGTCACTTTTTGCTAATGTTTGGGCTATAATTGAACTTGCTGCTAGATGATTTTTAGTCATACGCTTATGTTCACCCCCTCCTAGCATTAAATATCCAAAGGCATCACCAATATGTGAGTGTTCATTTTTATTAGGACTGTCTTTAAATCTTTCATGTCCAGCGCCTACAGCAACTCGTTTAAAATGGTATCCGCCTGCTAATGATTTTCTTAATCGTTTGCAGCTTGTATGAATAATTAATCCTGGCTTTCCTACAATTAATCTTTGCATTGGCGCTGCTGCGCCTTCCCTTCTAACTTTAAAGTTATTAGATGCAGTTGGTTGCGCTCGAAGTCCTAATGTTCTTAAATAGTCAAATGCTGTTACTTCATAGATAGCATCTCTTTGCATACCCGCAGGATCACCCCACACCAAAACATGTGACTTAGGATACTTAGCATTTATCTCGCCTAACAATTGCTGTCCAAATCTTTCAAGCCCCATGTCTTCAGTTACAATTTCATGTAAGACTACCCAGCGACCATTAGATAACTTTTGACCAATAGCGGCTGCTGGCGTTAAACCAAAATCTAGCCCTATATGTATTGGTAAAGATGGATCATATTCTACTTCAGCAGAACTCATTAAGTTGTCATCGTATTCAGGCCAGACAGGTCTTCCTTCTTGCACATAAGTATACTTACCTTCAGCATAGCAACGAATCCAATCTAAGTTTTTTCCGCCAAGCATTTGTTGGTAATACCCCGGAGGAAGATTTTTTATATTTTCAGCTGCTTTATTTATTGTCCACCATCGCCCTGAGGCAAATATACAATCGTTTGCTTCTGGATTGTCTGGAAGTTTGTCAATAGGAACCTCGGTAACTCCACCTGGCTGCTTGAAAAAGTCCCATCCGTATTTCCCAGTAATAGGTTCTTTTTCTGCAAGTCTATGCCAATAGTGGTCATCATCCATGGGGTTGGTGTCCATCCAAACTCCATGCCATGTAGGGCCGCCGTCACGCTGAGTAGGATAACGACCCACCCGGTGAGTAAGACCATCGATAACTGCCTTAGGAAGTTCTCTAGCTTCATTGACCCATGCTCCCGTTAATTCAAGTGATAAAAGTTTTCTTACATCTTTAGGCTGATCTAATGCTAAAAATATAACTTCACAATCTATTCCAGCTGCATCACCTCTAGAAGGAAGTCTAATATGGTGTGTAATAGGTGGCGTGTATAACATTGGGCCAAAAGTATTTTCTGGAAATAATTCTTGCCATGTCTTAATTGTGGTAGTCTTAAGTTCGGGATAAGAATTTCTTACGATGACAAAACGGGTATAGCGAATGCCATCCTGAGGGGAGGGCTTTTGCCTAACGGCACGCATCATAACTTCAGCTGCACACGCATAAGACTTGCCCGACCCCACTGGCCCCATTAAACCTCTAACAAATTTGTTACTTCGTAAAAACTCATAGACTTTAGGAGAGGTACTAAAATCTAAATCAATCCCAGGACCATGTAACGACTTTGTACTCCGGACTTTTTTATTGCTCATCGTCTATATCACGGACTTGCATGGTTACAATTGATTTTAATTTTTGGTTTTCTGCGTACAAAGCATCTACAATTTTTAATATGCGATCGTTGTGTTGCCTGTGTATTGCAAACTCTTCTCGCAAGTTTTCAATTTCAATCTTAAACTCCATGCTCTTTTCTCCATTGTTTCCAAAGTTGTAAAGTATGTATTGCTTTATCTATATCTTCATCTCCGTTACCTTTTAAATCTACTCTTGTGACATATTTAATTACTGTGTGTTGCATTGCATTTAAGTTGTTAGCCATAGAAAATTGCATTGGCTGTATTTTCATTTTGGTGTAATGGTTTCCACCTACCTGACAGTCAAATGACATACTCTTAAAATCCTTATAAGAAATTTTTGGTTTATTCATTTTCAATTACCTTTGGCGCTTTAATATTAATTCCAATCACACTTGGTTTATCAGACTCTTCTGGATTATCTAACAGGCCTGATGCTTTCGCAAGCAGTCTTAATGTTTGAACTTTGTCCCAGAACTCTAAAGTTATCATACCATCTTTATCTATTTTAATAGACTTAATGCTTTGTAACGCATGCTCTGGAATATCTTTACTTGCTTTTACTTTAACATTTCCTTGATCATCCCAAGTCATTACATCAGTTATTTTAGTGTTTGCCATACATAAAAGGCTGTACGCGACAGCCTCTCTGTTTGCAGCAATAGTCGTGCTTCGCTCTAAGTTTTTTTGTAAACTTTTAACTCCACCGTATCCCGCTAGTGACGGGATTGGTTTGCTTTTATTTTTAGCTTCACTCATTTAAAAGGGCATATCGTCTTCAAGTTCTGCGATGTTTTCCACAGGTGGACTCGCCGGCTTACTATTTTGTACTGGTGCGGATGCCCCGGCACCGGAATTCTCTCCAACAATAGGACCGTATTTAAATTTAAGCCATCTCTTGCCAGTAGCTTGTGCAGTGTTTTCATAGATATTAATGTATCTGATAACTCCGTCTGGACCAAGAATCTGCCCTTGAAAGTCGGCGTGCCAGTCTTCTGTCTTTTCTTGCAAGAAAGCTTTACCTTCATTTTCCTTTAGTTCTAATTTATTTACTTGTGTCATGTGTGTCTCCTATAGTTAATTAGCTACTTCTGATAAATCTATTTTATTCAACTTCCTTAATTCTTCCTCTTCTTTAAAAAAATCACTTAATACATCCGCAAGATCTTGAAAGTTTTGTGCAACCAAGAACTGCTTTTTTACTCTTATAACAAAACCATTGTCTACTTCCTGTAAATGAAGAACAGGATTGTCTGTGTGGTCAAATAGCCCCATGTTATTTCTCCTAATATATTGGTGGTTTATACTCACATAAATTTATAACAGCCTTACCGTTCTTTACTGCTTCTCCTCTGGCAATTTCTATATAATCTATTTGACTATCATCATTATACATGCCAGCCTTCATGAGCGCATCTAATATAGCCTTTAAAGTATTATCAAGATCAAATTTTCTTTTTGACCTAGGATGAATAACTACACTAATAGCTAAACGCTTCTCTTCAAAAGACTTTGCTTTACTTTGCTTTACAATCAGAATAACTTCTTGTGTAAACAAAATACCCGCTTTACTAATAAACCTTCTTTTCCCATTGGCACGCCAATAAGTATTAACGCTTGGTGGGTAAGGAAGAGTTAGCTTCATAAAGTATTTAGCCTTGTGTTAATGTCTTTAGTCAAATAAGATTTAATTGCCTCATTGATTAGACTGGCTTTAGTTTTTTCTTCAGACTTAGCTGCTTTATTTAGCAGCTGAACACTCTGAGGAGTTAACCTTACTAAAAAAGGTTTTAAATCGCTCACGAAGCGTCCGCTACTAAAGGAGGTAATTCTGCAACATCTACTGGCGCTATTTCAAGTAGTGGGATTCCGTCTGGAATTAAAGCTGCCCAAACCTCTTCTGTCAATGGAGGAAGCTCTGCTGCTTGTACAGGAAGTATAATTGGTAAGATTGCACTTTCTTCTATCGCAGCTAACTCAGCTTGTTGCTTTACTTGAGAGGTATTATAAATTAATGCAGCAAACACACCTACAACTACTAATACGCCTATTTTATTAACTTGTTTCTTATTCATGTAGTTCTCCTTATTTGTATTTAATGTATGGTTTTTTATTCTTCTTACCCGGTGTTTCTTTACCTTTCTTTTTCATTTCTCTTTCCTCCTTCATAAATTGAGCCAAAGCATGGAGTGATCCTTCTTTTTGCGGCCCGTTAATAAAACCCTTCGTCATTTTCCAATAGCCATCTTTCCTGGTCCATTTGTATTCTAAGTTTTTGCCATTGTTAAATTCATTGCAAATCATTGTATAAAATTCTTTTAATGTCATTTTGTAAAGCTTCTTGTATCTACCCCAACAAAACCACAACTCTGACCTTCTCTAATTGTATCAAAATCAAATTGACTAGGTGGCGTATGGCTGCTTGGTATATTACTATATTCTTTTAACAAACAACTCGCCGCCTTATGTTCTGAACAATGTTCTTTAAAATAAATCATAGCTGTAGGGCAGTCATTAAAGTATCCTACAAACTGAAGATCATTATAATTTCCTGACAAGCTGACAGTCAGTATAAAGATTCCTTCTGCTAGCATATTAATAACCCCAATAAGATTCAGTGTCTTTACAGTCACATGCATCTGGTGGATTATGACAACTCATACATCTTTTAGTTAAACCCATCTTAATCTTTTCATCATCTTCAGCTACAATTTCATCTTCCCATTCTTGTTTTAATTTATGAACCGATACAAAATTACTATGTTCAATCATATTCGCCATGATATCTCCTAAAGTAATGTTACTTGTTTAGTATATCTGATAGATACATGCTGTCAACCTACTTGCATTATAAATAATAGAAGAGTATACTTTTTATACGGGGCCATAACCCAGCCCACCGGCGGTAGAGCATGACCAATGGTATAAACAAATCGAATCGGGGGCATCTTCTAATCGGGGTGCAGTCCTCTGAGTATGTAATTAGACACTACATATAGATACGATAAACGAGAATGCTCAACACTTTATGTGTTTTTCCTGTTTTCTTAACGGGTGGGACTCTAATAGTCTTTAGAAACATGACAAGTTTACAGGTTGACCCTCCTGGTTAAACCTTTTTTTATATAAAAAAGTAACAGCAGCACGCTAATTCCAGTGATCACAGGGGTGAATAGCTGTTAATTATTAGCTTGTTCCTAACAACAAACCTCAAAAACCTAGCAAAAATTTGGCTGTAGGGGGTGTGGGTGTTGGGGGGGGGTGTGGGGGGGGGATGATGCCACTTCAAAGAAAAGGATATTTAGGCTAAACGCCCGTATAGCCCTTATAATTAAGGATGCTTAAGCCCTTGTCTATATGCGCTCTGAGATCTGATAGGGGTAGGCCTGATTCGATACACATTGTCATGCGATGTAACTCCGACTGAGTAGAGACACTCATTAATAAACTAGTTACTATCTCCTTATTACTTTTAATTGATTGTTTAACTTCTAATGGTTTGTTAACAGTATGCAATGCATTGATATGATTAACTTTCTTTTTTAAATACTCGGCGGATATTTCCCGGTTATTGTACGGTTCGACCGGGGCGTTAGCTATCCGGCCGGCATCTTCATTACTTAGGTTATTATCGTAAATGATTCGCCGGGTAGCGCCTTTAATCTGCGGATAATGGCCGCTTACTTTCTTTACAATGCCTAGGCGCTCTAATCTTTTTACCTGACGCGACACGGCCGGAGTACTTATTCCGATATCATTCGCTATTCTTTTCAAGCTTACATGTGAGAACCCGGCTTTATTACAATAACTACTTAATACAATTAACACTTTATAACTGGCCTTTGTCATGTTCACATTAATAACACTCAATGGAATAACGCTAAATTTGCGCTGATCCGGGGCCTTTACCTTTTCTTTTATCCTGGGCCTTTTTGGTAGTATGTATAAGTTATCATTCATATGCTTACATAATAACACTTTTTAAGGCCATACAAGGCCCGCCACGCTGTTTTTTTGTCTTCTCCCTGGCCCTAGTATTACTAATATTAACCATTCTATAGGCCTTTAAATTAATTCTACTTGCTACCTGGTAACTTGTCTTTTAGATATATAACAGATATAATCTAGATATGCATGGCCCGCCGTGCGTGTTATCTTAAACAACTATATAAGGAACTAAGATCATGGATACAATAACACTTAATAAACTCAAGCAAGCCGGGGAATATTACTTTAAATTAAAGGCAGATTCTAAAGCCGTTTATATTATCAATCATTACAATCATTGCGATAAAACGTATTCCGTAAGCAATTGCGAGAATATGAAAGAGCGTTTTATTAAAGCCACTAAGCCGGTATTTATTGGCTTTACTTACTAATCTTAATAACTATATAAGGATATAAGATCATGAATTTATTCGAAGTTACATTTTTAATACTAGTTTTATTAGTTACTTGCGCCGCGTCTGTTGTCTGTACTATGGCCGGTTATCCTATTGTTGGCCTTTGTGTCCTGGCCGCTTTAATTATTTCAATTCTCTTTCTAGTATACCAGGGGGTTATTTAATGGCGCACCCTAAAAAGTTTAATTTATATATAGATCCGGGCCACGCATGGTTGCGCGTTCCATTATCAGAATTGCATCGGTTAAATAGACGCGGCCCAAGTAACCAGTTATCTTTATTACAACAAATAAGCTCTTATTCTTTTATTAATAATGAATGGGTATACCTTGAAGAAGATCAAGACGCGGCCCTATATTTGGAACGATTAAAAGAAGATGGCTTTGATCCTTTCAATGAATGGGGATGCGTTAACGAAATAATCAGCGATAACCCGTCACAAATTAGAAATTATAAGCATTTTGATTATATTAGTATTATTTCCGGGGGGGCTGTTTAATGAAAAACTCAATTATATATAATGGCCCATCTTTAATAGACGGCTCGCCCATTGTAGTTATCGCCCTGGTAAAATCTAGCAATAAGAAAACCGGGAATATGGTTCAAACTTATATTATCCGGGCCGATATGGATCCGTTAACCGCTTCAAAGCATGGCCACGACTACGCTATATGCGGTAAATGTGATCATAGGGGCCTAGCAGATCCGGACGGGCCAGGGAAGCAAGCAATTAAAAGATCATGCTATGTAACGCTATTTCATGGCCCTTTGCAAGTATATAAAAGCTTTAAAAAGGGTAATTATGAGATAGCCGGGGATATTCCGGCCCTTGCATCCGGGCGCATGGTTCGCCTAGGTACTTACGGGGATCCGGCCGCGGTTCCGTCTCATATATGGGATGCGCTTTTAAAGGATAGCGTGGGCCATACGGGTTATACGCATCAAAATAATGTACCCGGGGCGGATGTACGGCCCGATTTAACAATGATTAGCGCGGATAACTTACAAGACGCTAAAATAGCTTGGCAAAGCAAGCGCCGAACTTTTCGCATTATTACGGCCGTTAGTGATAAAGCAGAAAATGAGATCCTTTGTCCAGCATCCGAGGAAGCCGGGCGCAAGGCACAATGTAATGAATGCAAGTTATGCATGGGATCACATACAACCGCGCCTAGCATTGCAATAGTGGCCCACGGGAACGGCGCAGCTTACATTAATTAGTGTTAACTCATAACGGCTCTTTAAAGGGCTTTTATGGGGTTGTCATTAGATAATCATTTAATAACTATATAAGGGTTAAATATGATATGGAATATATAACATACTTGCGTGTCTCAACGGACGCGCAAAAACAGAGCGGCCTCGGCATTGAGGCCCAAAGAAATTTAGTTATGTCGCATATAAAGCAGCATGACGGAAAACTATGCGCGGAGTTTATCGACTACGAGAGTGGACGGAAAACTTAGCAAATTGCACGACCTAATCTTCACGCAGCTTTGCAGCTAGTAAAATCAACGCCTGGGTGTAAGCTTTTATTGGCCAAAACCGATAGGATAGCAAGGGATTTACATTTTATCTCTGGACTTTTAAAGAATAATGTCCCTTTAATTGTTGCAGGCCACGAGCAGATGTCTAAGCTTGAATGGCATATGCACGCAATGATTGCAGAGCATGAAGCCGATATGATCTCAACTCGAACTAAGCAAGCCCTGGCAGAAGCTAAGAAAAGAGGGGTTTTACTTGGAGCGCCGCGAGATCAAATAAAAGGCATTAGCGCTATGGGTGGCGAGTCTATGCACCTAAAGGCCTTAAAACATCGTAAAACTATATCGCCTCTTGTACTTCAATGTATGAATGATAAAAGTCTACGAAGGGATAAGGTCCCAACTCGCCCAGATCTAGATAAGATAGCGGAACGCCTTAACAATCTTGGTATTAAAACGGTTAACGGCGGTATATTTAAAACACAAGCAGTTAGAAGTATTATTGAAAAGGAGAATTTGTACAATGGCTTCAAAAAATAAGCAAGTAGCAGAAGGAAAACTAACATCAGATGAGATCATGACCGGGAGTACATCGTCAGCAGTTATGGGCGTTAACCCTTGGTCGACCCCTAATGATGCATTACAAACAGCGTTTGATTCAGTACTTGGAAAGCCTAGAAAGAAACTAACTTTTGAAGCTTTGCATTGGGGAACTCAATTTGAGGTTGATATTGTTGAGGAAGCTTTAAAAAGATTGAATTTAAAAGATTACAAAACTTCTTTTGACAAGGGCTTTACTCATAAAGATGTTCCTATGGCCGTAAGTTTAGATGCAACAGCAGCAGGAAATGGTGAAACTATTATCAGCGATTATGATAAGGGAATTGTTTGCTATTCGGAAAACATTAAACTAGAAGGTCCTGGAATTATTGAAGCCAAACTAACTTCGCATGAAGCTGAGATGGAACTTCCACTTTATCGAGGTAGGATTCAACTACAAATGGCCATGGAAATAATGGGTTGTAACTGGGGAGCTGTTGCCGTTTTACATCGAGGTATTAAAATGATTACTCATGTTTTTGAAAAAGATGAGGAACTTATTAATGATATTAAAATATCCGCCATTGATTTTGATCGTAGAGTTCAGAAGTTTAGAGAAAATGAAGAGACTGAATGGTATGATTTTACAACGGCTAGATCAGCTTCAAAAGTATTTGACCAGGCCAGTGAAGATACTGTAGACTTGTCTGACATGGAAAACGATATCCAAACTATTCAAGAAAGCCGTGATGATATTAAGGACTTAGAACAAACTATTGATGTAACTAGCGCCAGAGTTATGGCTCGTATGGGTGATTCTAAATACGGGAATGCTGGTCGTTTTAAAGTAGTTTGGGGTGAGATTAATTACAGAGCCATGCCAGAAAAACTAGTTCCAGCAAAAGAAGCTAGGACTATTCGTGTAACTAAACTAAGGATAAAAGATGCCTAAATCTGATTACGATTCAAAAGATATACAAGATTGGGTAGCAGTTTTACAAGGCCATTGCGTGCCTAATGCAGACCCTGAAAACCGGAAATTTGCTTCAGCAGTAAGAAAAGGAATGCTAAGTTTATATCCAAAAACTAAAAGGTTAAGGTCGCGATTATATGATTTTAAACTGCATGGACCAATTGATGAATTTAATAAATTACATAAAGGAGATAAAAAATGACTGAAGATGTTATGTGGTATATACCTGAAAATACTTTACAGGCGCATACTTACCAAATGCGACAACAGCAGGAAAAAGCAACAAAAACTATTAATAATTATTTAGGAGATACAGATGGAACAGATAACTTCGGGGATTGCTAAAGCATTCGTAGCAGCACAAAAAGACTTTGAGAAAACTGGGTTAGATGCTAAAAACCCACATTTTAGAAATGATTATGCCAGTCTTGCTGCATGTATTGGCGCAGTTAAAGATGCATTAAACGCAAATGGCGTGGCTCTTGTACAAAAAACTCATGAGTGTGATAACGGGGTAAGAATAGAAACTATATTCTTGCATGAGTCTGGTGAAACTATGTCTGGAGGCATACTATATTTACCTGCTGAAGCACCAACTCCGCAAAAATATGGATCGGCCCTCACCTATTGCCGTAGATATTCTCTTTTAGCTGCTTGTGGTATTCCGCCAGAGTCGGCACTAGATGATGATGGGGAAGCAGTAGATGCTCCTATGAGACAGAGGCAAGGAAACAAAACACCAATGCCTGTTCTTAATTCAAAAGCACCGGTACTGCAGCCAACAAAAAAAGCTGGAGCCTGAGTCTGCCAGGCAAAGAAACTATAGAAATAGCAGATGAATACAAGTTTGTTGAAGCTTATGTTAAGGTAATTAAAAAGATTACTTCAGCTGAAGTTGCTAACCAAGAAAAACTAACAAAGTCAGACATGCTTTACAAGGCTAATGCTGATTGTATTAAAAGGTTGCAAATCTCTGATAAGTTAGTAATTAAAACCTTAATGAATGATGTCTTTAGACACTACAAAGTAGAGGATTAATTATGAGTGATCTTAATTTAGACCCATCTTTAAGTAATGATGTCAATCCTCTTTTAGATATTGAATATGTTCCTTTATTGCAGTCGATATTACATCAAGCAGTACATGATGCAATTAAGTTAAAGCTTACTAATCCTCACAAATTAGATGCTACAAAATGGCTGTGTGATGAAGATGATAATATGTTACAGTTATGTTTAACTTCTGTTAATATGAACTATGAAAGTATGTTAAAAAAGGTAGCAAAGCAAGGATGGAACATCAATTTATAGTAGTAGATGAGTATGGCGATAGCCTTCGTGCTTTTCCTGACAAGGAAAGTGCGGAGGTTTTTGTTAAATTAAGACCAGGTTGTTGTATTGAAAGAATTCCAGAGCTTTCACAAGAGGAATTTACTGATATATACGGTGAGCCTCCTTTCTAGCTTTACAGTAAAACTATCTTATTTATTTGGTACTATCCCTTCAACTAACTAGAAAAAATGCAGTGGTGAGCCTTGTACGAGGTCGTTTTTAGTGTAATGACTTAGGTTTTGGTTCAACTAGATATAAATCGGCTCCATCACAATGAATGATCAAATAATCACTTTCATCCTCGGAAAAACAAATCTTAATCATAGATTGATGATTATCTTCTAGCAATTCTACATTCCAAATCTTGCGGCCAACAATCTTATCTAAAGTCTCAGCTTGTTTTCCGTCTGCTTCAGAAGTAAATTCTATATCTAAGCTATCTTCTTGATCCATTCCCCATCCTTTCCAAATACCATTGGCATTAATTTCGGTTGCCCAT
>Ga0114997_10000435_pt1 | contig 34205 bp, 32 predicted proteins | sample ArcticOcean_MG_C_2_FD_87045 | JGI IMG/M metagenome (GOLD analysis project Ga0114997, IMG submission 87045) | Marine microbial communities from western Arctic Ocean - ArcticOcean_MG_CB4_136 | ecosystem: Environmental > Aquatic > Marine > Oceanic | place: Arctic Ocean: Canada Basin | collected... | reverse complement strand
TGCGAAGGAAGTTATTGATGGTGTATCTATGGATTCTAGAATTGGTAATTTTTATAACAATCCTTCTTTTGGCTATGGAGGTTACTGTTTGCCAAAAGATACTCATCAATTGTTGATGAACTATAATGATGTGCCAAATAACATAATTCAAGCAATTGTAGACGCGAATAGAACACGAAAAGATTTTATTGCAGATTCAATCATCAGTAAAAAACCTAAAATTGTTGGTGTGTATAGACTTACAATGAAACATAATTCTGATAATTTTCGTTTAAGTGCTATGCAAGGGGTAATGAAAAGATTAAAAGCAAAAGGTATAACTGTTATTATTTATGAGCCTTACTATAATGAAGAATATTTTTTTGGTTCAAAAATTATTGATAATTTGCAGGTATTTAAAGATGATGCCGACTTAATTATTGCTAATCGAATGCACTCTGATTTAAAAGATATAGAAAAAAAAATTTATACAAGAGATATTTTTAATAAAGACTAAAAGATTAATTATCAAGATAACTCTTTATATATCTATTGATTCCTTGTTTGAGAGGCGTAAATTTCTTTTTATAGCCTGCACTTCTAAGGTTAGAGAGATCAGCTTTAGTGTAGTATTGATATCCTGAGCTTATTTCTGTCGGAGTTTTGATAAATTTGAATTTACTTTCTATCTTAAGTGTATCAAAAACACCTTGGGCTAACTTTAGAAATGTTTCTGATTTACCTGTGCCTAAATTAAATATACCATATACGACTGGATTTTTGATCAACCAAATAATTACATCTATACAATCTTTGACATATATAAAATCCCGAGATTGAAAGCCATCTTTAAAATTTTTATTATCCGACTTAAATAGTTTAATTACACCATTAAGTTTTGCCTGTTCATAAAATTTTGGTATAGGACTTGACATAAAACCTTTATGGTTTTCATTTTCACCATATACATTAAAAAACTTTAGACCGACTGGAGATGATGGAAGAGACTTATGTAAATTTAATGCTTCAAGAACTTTTAAATCAAATAAATGCTTACTAAGACCATAGTAATTAATTGGTTTTAATTTGATAAAATTTAGCAAGTTATTTTCATCATTGAATAATTTATTTTCATTGCCGTAAGTAGCAGCGGATGAAGCATAAATAAATTTAATCGTGTATTTGTTACATAGTTCAAATAAGTTGTTAGAAAAAAGAGTATTACTATTTAATAGTTTTTTAATATTTTTTTCAGCAGTCGAACTAATTGCGCCCATATGAATTATAGCATCAATTTGATTATGATTTTTTATAATAAAACTACGTATATTTTTAATATCTAAGAAATTTTTATTTAAGGTAAAATATTTCCTAGAAATAATATGCTCTTTTACATCACATACATATACATCTAAACCAAGTTTATATAGTGCATTAACAATGTTTGATCCAATAAAGCCAGCTGCACCCGTTACAATAATCATACTTTTACCAACATTTTATTCATAAACTGAACTTTTACTTAGTTCTATCTACAAACCCTGAACCTAGCAAAGTTTTTATAATTATTTTTATATCTAAGCTAATTGATCTTAATTTTAAGTACTCTTCATCAGTTTGAGCTAATAATTTTGGATTACTCATATCAACGTTATTTACAGCTGCCCAACCACTAATTCCTGGCTTAATAGTAAAAATATTTCTTTCATCTCTTTCTTTGATTAGCTCTATTTGATTTGGAAGACATGGTCTTGGACCAACTAAACTCATTTCTCCTTTTAAAATATTTACAACTTGTGGAAGCTCATCAAGTTTATATTTCCTTAAAAATAAACCCACTTTAGTTACATAATCTTCTTCTATTTGATGAGTTGCTAGATTTGGAGTATTTACTTTCATTGTTCTAAATTTATAACATATAAATTCCTTCATGGATTTTCCAACTCTTTTTTGCCTATATATAGCCGGACCTTTAGATGAAATTTTTACTAGAAATAAAATTAATATTAATAACCACCCAAAAAAAACTATAATACAAAATGCAAATCCAATATCTAATAATTTATTATATGCCTTATAATAAAAGTTATTATCTTGATTGCTCGAGAGTATAATTGTACTTTTTCGATTTATAGAATCTGAAATAATATATTTGTAAACATAGTTTATATTTACAGTTGCTTTAATAGCCGAGATCATTTTAAAGATTTTTTTTCGTATCCTGTTTGGAAATTTATTTAAAAATGATAGCTTATTAGCAAATTTTTCACCGTATACTGCTGGCAACAAAACTGAAATTACATTTAAATTAGTATCTTTTTCAATTCGATTAAGTAGAATTCTTTTTGATAAAGTATAATTATCAACTTTACTTTGATCTAAGCAATGAACAGTGGAAAAGTTAATAATATTTTTTACATTACTATTTTTCGCTTTTTTAAATATATCCATTGATAAATCCACATTAATTGAAAGAAAGTCTTTTAAAGACTTATTCAAGTTATTATTTAGAACACTCAAATTTATAAGAAGTTCAAAATTAAAAATTTTTTCTTGCATATCTTCATATTCACAGAACTCGTGTTCTGGAAATAACTTATCTGACTTGGTTTTATTTCTTCCGATTAATAAAACTTTATTATCATTTTTAGATAACAAAGGTACTAATTGCTTTCCTATAAAGCCTGTAGCACCAGTAATAGCAATTTTCATTTAATTAAATAGAATTTATTAAGCATTTGAACTTATCATGACTATAATTAAATCAAAATCATTAAATTTTACAAGTTTGACATATAATCATATTAATAGTATTTATAGATTTGTAACTGATTTTCGCGGGGTGGAGCAGTCTGGTAGCTCGTCAGGCTCATAACCTGAAGGTCGTAGGTTCAAATCCTACCCCCGCAACCAACTTATATTTGATTAATTAACATAATTTTATATATCGATAAATATGATGTTAAACTTACCTCTCTAGTGAAAAATTGGATCGAATTTAAAGGAACTAAGGATCAATGGAATCAGTATGTTGATCAATTTAGTGGAAACTATAGACAATTATGGGAATGGGGAGAATATAAGAACAGTTCTTCATGGGAGGTTTCACGACTTATTTATCTGAATGAAAATAGAGTTACACATTCTGTTCAAATTCTGGTTAAAAAATTTTTTTTTGTATGTTTAGTATATATTCCAGGAGGTATAAGCAATAAGGAATTTAATGGTCAAAGTTTAGAAATAGAAGAAATAATTTTTAAAAAATTTAAAAATTTTTTAACAGTTATTAGATTTGATTCTAATTATAAATTAAAAAAAGAAATAAGATTGCAGCTTATAAAAGATTCATGGAAAAGACCTGCTTATAATATTAATAGAGGACTCTCATTAGAATTTCAACTTGATCAAAAATCAATTTTAGAAACAGCAACGAGAAAATGGCGATATAATTATAGAAAGGCAATTAAAAATAACTATCAAATTTTAATTGATAGATATCCTCTTAAATTTAATAGTGAAATTATGAGTGTAGCAAATGAGATGCTAAGTTTAAAAAAAGATAATGTAGATAGGCAAGAAGCAGTTTTAGAATTATCAAATTATTTTAAAAAAAATCTAATTGTTGCTTGTTGTATTTCTGATAATAATGAATTTCTAGGCTTTAGGTCTGCATTATTATTTGGTAATAGATCTTTTGATATATTTGGAGCTGTTAGTATAAAGGGCAGAAAATTAAAAATAGGCTATCCTTTGTTGGTTAATTTACTAGATGAATGCAAGAATAGAGGAGCTATAAATTTTAATTTTGGTGGTTATGAGCCCTCAAAAAACACAGGGCAATTTAAGATTAATAGTGGTGCTGATCTATATGAATATGTAGGTGAATGGGAAAAGACTAACTCTCCATTTTTTTCGAGGGTTTTAAACATTTTAATTTCAATACGAAAATGGATATACTTTATATAAAAAATTAAAATTATTTATCTTTTTTATATAGCTGTTTTTTTCCTCTTCCAAAATTAAATAGTTTTAGAGATAAATTTCTTAGCAGATTATCTATTGGAGAAATTATATTTAATAATCTTTCCTTAGGTCGACCATAAAAAGAAGTTATATGTTTATAGTTTTTTCCATTAGGCGAGTCTTTTGAATAATAATAATTAGACACGCAGAATCTTGTTTTGTTTATTAGAACCTTATTAACCGAGTGGTAACTTGAAGTATCTGTATTCATTACCAATAATCTGTTAAATTTAGACTCAATTGTCATGGGTCTTGATATTTTTTCATCCCAAAGTTCAAAGTTACCTCCATTTTTCAATGACCATTCAGGAGTTATATAAAATAAAAGATTCAGTCGTCTATATCTCTCTCTTTTTACATCATGACTATTATCTAAATGAGGATTCAAAAAATCACCTTTTTTCATTGCAGAAACACCTGCCGCATATAGGAGTGGATCAGGCTCTAAATTAATTAAACCTAATAAATCTGAAATTTTCATTATGACTCTCTGGTCTTGAAAAGCAAAAACTAATTCTTTTAAGGGTTTATCAAACAGGTCTACATTATTAGCATTACTTTTTTTACTCTTTAAAGATTTTTGCTTAATAAATAATTCTTCATTTATTTTTGCTTTCTTATATATTTCAAGACACACTTCTTTATCAATTAAATTGTCAACAATAAAATGTTTTGTGTGTGTATTTTTTGGATGTTGCCATTGATTTATTATATCTTCTTTTTTTTCATCAAGAGTGCTTAATATTGTTTCTATATATCTATTTGTCATACTTTTATTATATTAATTCATATGTTAAGGTTTTATAATATTATTATTAATTAACACTTTTAGATACATAGTAAATGAAAAAAAAATTACAAACGTTTATTTTTCACAAGATAACAAATGAACCAAGTCACTGGATAGACATAAAAACCAGCCAACTTGTTAGTTTTTTAAATATATTGAAAAAAAATAATACAAAAATTACAAACTTAAAAGACTGGAGAATTGGTAAATCAAATGCTGTTGCGCTAACTTTTGACGATGGTTTCATAAGTCATTATGAAACTGTTATGCCACTTCTAAGTGATAAAAATCTCTCTGCTGTTTTTTTTATTATTACTAATAGAATTGGTAAAAAAGGCTATATGTCATGGAGTCATATTAAAGAAATGTCAAATCTTGGATTTGAAATTGGTTCTCATTGCGTAACTCACCCAAGATTAGATCAAATAAATCATGATGATGTTTATGAGGAATTAATAAGATCTAAACATATCATTGAGAATCAAATTCAAAAATCTGTTATAAGTTTTGCACACCCAGCAGGCAATTTTACAAAATATACAAATAGGCTTGCTTTAGTGGCAGGATATAAAAATATTTGCAATTCAAGACCTGGTTTTGCATATAATCAAGATTCTTTTATACCAAGAACTTCTCTTACAACTAATCATACTGATAATGGTTTTGAAAAATTATTAATGATGAATAAATTCAGAGAAATTAAGTTAATAACAAATTATGAATTAAGATCTTTTGTTAAAGGTTTTTTTGGAGAAAATAATTATCTTAAATTCAGAAAATTTATTCAAGATAATTTAAGTCAATTGATAAAAGATTAATAATTAATTCTTAAGATTGAAAATAATTCAATAATAAAATATTTTGTCTAAGCATAAAAAAAATAATTCTGTAAAGATTAAAAATTTTAATATATTAGTTAATATATTTAAGTGTCAATTTAAAATATATAATGTTTAAAAATATTTTTAGAGTTAGTTCAATTACATTATTAATTAAACCATTAGGTTATATTAGAGATATTTTCATTGCTGCATTATCTGGAATTAGTTTTTATTCTGATATCATATATTTAACTTTAAGAATTCCATTTGCTTTTAAAGCAATCTTTACTTCCTCACCTTATCAATCAGCATTTATTCCAATATTTATAACTTTAAAAATGAATGATGAACGCCAAGCTATTAATCATGGTCTAACTATATTGATAATTTCAATTATACTATTACTACCAATTCTAATAGCTTCAGAAATATATATGAATTCGATTATCTATTTCTTTAATTTTGATTTTATTCAAGGGCAGAATGATCATGATTTTGCTGTTTTAATTTCAAGGATTATGCTTCCTTATTTATTATTTATACTTATGAGCGCAACCCTTCTTTCTATCTTATATAGCTATGAAAAATTTATATTGGGTTCTTTATTGCCAGTGATAATAAATATTTTAGCTATATCGATTCTCTATATTTTAAAAAATTTTGATACTGATATAATTGTTCTTTTTTTAAGTATAAGCATCATAATTGGTTCAATATTGGAGGTAATTGTTCTATTTATTTATTTAAGAAATATATTAAAAATTAATAAGTTTAAATTTGTCAAAGTGGCTTTAGGTAAATTTTTTAGACTATTGGTTCCTAGCATAAGTAATGATATTATTTATCAGGGAACCAAATTTGTTAATGTAATATTTGCCGCTAATTTTTTTGGGGGTATTTCAGCGTTATATTTTTCTAGTCAAGTTGCTGCATTACCTATAGCAATTTTTGGAGTAACTTTATCAACAGTATTAATTCCAAGATTATCTTTATTATCTATTGAAGATAAGCAAAAAAAAATTGAAATAATAATCGAATGTATTAGAGCATCATTAATATTTATATTACCAACAGTGGGTTTCTTATTTTTTTTTTCAGAAATGATCCTAACTGCACTTTATCAGAGGGGGGAATTTGATTTAATTGCGACCGCAATGAGTTCTAATTTGTTGAAAGCTTATGCTATAGGTATTTTCCCTCTTATTTTAAATAGAATTTTACTCATATTATATTATTCTGAATTAAACACACTTAGACCATTTTTAATGTATTTAATAACATTCGTAATTAATATATTCTTATTATATTTATTCTATAACACCTTTGGACTAACTGGTATAGCCTTAGCATTATCTATTTCTCTTTGTATTTATACGCTTATAATTATTGTTGATTTATATTTCAATGGAGTAATTATTTTTAATTTTTATCTAATTGTTGCATTTATTAAATACTGTACGATTACACTTATAATGATTATTTTTCAAAAAATAACTTACAATAGCTATTTAGTAAATTATGATTTATATAATTTAGTAAAATTGTTCATTTTAATTATATTTGGGGGATTAATATTCCTATCTTTATTAGTAATATTTGATAACAAATATATTACATCTTTAAAAAACCGTGTTATAAATTCGAGTGTACAAAAAATAAATTAGAATTTTATGATTTTAGAAAAATATATTAATATGCTAGATCAGTCTTCAAAAGATATAATTAAAAATGGTTATATAATATTTGATATTGAAGACCAGGCTTTGCTAGAAAACCTTAAAATTGAATTTCTTCAATATTTAAAAAAAAACAGTATTTCTGTTGATGATTTATCTAAACTTCATGAATATATTGAAATTAAGGATTTAAACCAATTGAGGCTAGGCTTTTTTAACGAAGTTAACAAAAATGAAGACTTTAATGCTCGATATTTAAAACTTGGTTTTAATAATTTAACTAACCTAGTTGGTACAGAGCTAGCTTCAAATAAAAATGTAAATTTTTCACTTCAATTGCCTGGTGATACTTCGTCAAAGCTTAGTATACATTCTGATACATTTAGCGGTGAAAGTGAATATCAAATTAATTTATGGGTTCCATTAACCAACTCATACGAAACTAACTCTATGTTTATATTTAATCCAAAATTCTCTAAATCTGTTACAGATAATTTATCAGAATATGAAGAGCTAGGAATAGAGATGCTACTCGAAAAAAATAAAGAGGATTACGTTTTTTTGAATGTACCTTATGGAAAGGGACTTATCTTTACCCCAACTTGTCTTCATGGTAATATCAGAAATGATACTGATAGTACTAGAGTTTCATTTAATTGTAGGTATAAAAATCTTTTTTCTCCCTGTAATGAAGAGTCCGGTAATGAAAAAAAACTTGGCATATTCTATACACCTCTATCACCTAAAGCAGCTACACTTATTGGAATGAATAATAGTCTTAAAAAATGATGATAAAGTTGCAAGGTTACGTTACATCAAAATCTTTTAATGGCTACGCTATTCCTGTGCCAATTCAAAATAAACTCCTACGATATTATACTGTAGAACAAAATATGATGTATGTTCTTCCACAATGTGAGTTATTTATTAATAATAATTATATGGCATTATTTGATACATTAAGAAATATGCAATTAAATTCTCATATTGGACTATGCAGTGTATTTATGCTGCCTTTGGATGAATCTAAATTAAAGAAAGTTATAGATATGATGGTAAGTAAGAATATTACTTCACATTTTATATTCGAAAATAAAACTACAAGCTCATCAGATTTATTGAGTTTTTTTTACGAAAAAAATATTGCAAATATTATAAAGTTTCAAAATAAAGAAAAAATTAAAGATATGTTTATCTAATGAGTAAAATAAATGTAGCTATAAATGGTTTTGGAAGAATTGGACGAGCTATAGCAAAAATAAATTTTTCAAAAGAAAATTTTAACTTAGTTCATATTAATGATTTGAATTCAAATATAGAAAATTTAGCTTATTTATTAAAGTACGACTCAACCTATGGTATATCTGAACACAATATTAAATCAGAAAATAAAACCCTAATTGTAGATGAGTATAAAATTAATTGTTCAAACACTGAAGATCTAAGAAATATTTCTTTTAATGAATTAGAGATAGATGTCCTGATCGACTCATCTGGTTTAGCTGGTAATGTTAAGATAGCAAGAGAACTAATAAATCAAAAAAAAATAAAGAAATATATATTTACTCATTCTTCTAATGATGTAGATAAAGAAATAATTTTAGGGGTAAATGAAAATGAATTATCTATAAAAGACTCAGTTATTTCTAGTAGTATTTGCGACGCTAATGCAGGTGCACATATTTTTAAATGGATCGATGATAAGTATGGAATCAACGGTGGCTCTATAACTACTTTGCACCCGTGGCTTTCATATCAAAATCTAGTGGATGGTGCCTCAATTTCACAATCACAACCGGGGATAATTTGGAACGACTATGCCTTAGGTAGATCAAGTGTTGGTAATTTAATACCAAAAAATACTACTGCAATGACAGCTATAGAAAAAGTATTACCAAGAGTGAAAGATAAAATAATTTCATTTTCCTATAGAATTCCTACAAGTGTTGTTTGTTCTGCAGATATAGTACTTAATTTAAATATAGATACAAACAAAGATAATTTATTATCATATCTTCATGAATGTGTAAAAAAAAGTAACTACGTATCATTAAATTATGAATCATTAACTTCTAAAGACTATGAAAAAAATCAAAGTAGTTCTATTATAGACATGCAGTGGGTTGAGGTAAAAAATAACACTGCAAAAATTATTATATGGTATGATAATGAATGGGGTTATGCATCTAGAGTGGTAGATTTAGTAAATAAAATCTAATGTATAAATTCTATGATTTAGATGGAGTCTTAATTGACTCAGCCTATGAATGCTTCGAAATTTCTAGTAAAGTTTTTTATAAAAATCAAATACCGCAAGATTGTCAAAAACTCTTTATAAAATTTAGAGGGCTAGTCCTGGATGCAAAAGAATACCTTGTTCTTCATAAATCTATTGATCTTTTTTTAAAAGGTCAGATTTTAGATATTGAGAAACAATTTAATTTGATGTTAAATTTAGTTGAAAAGTATGAATATAGTCAATTTCAAAAAGAATTTTTTGATCTTAGAGGTGCCTATCAAGATTCAGATTTTACAAATTGGATAAAACTAAATCCACTAACTAAATTTGGTAGGTATGTTCAAAAAGAAAAATCTAATAATGTCATTATCATAACCTCTAAAAATTTTGTATCCGCAGAAAGAATACTAGATTTTTATAATATTTCTTATGAAGATTTAATTGGGGCTGAAAAAATTATTAGTTATGGGAATAAAGGAAAAGTTATTGATAAATTAGTAAAAGATAACAGAATCCAAAATTCAATCTTTATAGATGACAGTGTTAGAAACCTTGATTCAGTAAAAAATAAAAATGTAAAATGTTTTTTTGCCAACTGGGGTTATGGTAAAAATTCATATTATCCAGTTTTTAAATTCTAGAATTTTATTTGATATAAATATTTTGATTATTACAAAAAATGTGTATAAATATCTATAATTTACGATATATTACAACTTATGCATATTGGGCTTATAATCGGCAAAAAAAACAGTATGGGTGTTCCTGGTAAAAATGTTAAAACAATTCTTGGAAGACCAACAGCTGAATATGCATTTATTGCTGCTAAGTATGCAAAACTTGATAAAATCTACGTTTCAACTGACTCTGCTAAAATTGCAGATATAGGCAAACCTTATTCGGCAGTACATATTGATAGACCTAAGCTATTAGCTACCCCAGAGTCGCTTACTGAAGATGTTCTTACTCATGCATATGAGTATATAAAAAAAGATAATCTTCCTTCTAAAATTGATACAATCTCACTTTTATTTTGTAACAATCCAGCAATAAACGTAAATCTTTTAAAGGACGCTATTAAATTTTTAGAAAATGATGAAGAGTATGACTCCTGTTTTTCAGTGGTTAAGTATGATATGTTTTCACCAGCTAGAGCCAGAAGACTGACTGATAATAAAGAGATGCAACCTTTCGTTGATTTAAAGTACATTGATAATGTATCTTCAATTAGAAGCTCTCAAGGTTCAGTATTTTTTTGTGATTTATCTATTCAGGTCATGAAACCAGCATGCTTTGAAGATATGGAAAATGGACAATTACCTTTTAAATGGCAGGGGAAGAAATCAAAGGCCATTGAAACAGATTTTGGATTTGATATTGATACTGAGTGGCAGTTCGTTGTAATTGAATATTGGCTTAAAAAGCATGGATTTACAGAAGATGAGATTCCATGGGATTAACTGATGCTTAAAAAAAATTTTGTAAAACAAAAATTAGAATCAGGAATACCAGTAATTGGTACTTGGGGAATAATTCCTTCACCCGTAGTTACAGAAATTATTGCCTCAACTAATATAGACTTCATAATTATAGACCAGGAACATGGTCCAATAAATTTTGAAACAGCACAACAAATGGCTGTGGCTTGTGAATTACATGAAGTATCCCCTATTATGAGAGTAGGTGGGGTCAATGAGTCAGATATATTAAAGGCCTTAGATATAGGCATGCATGGAATACAAATTCCAAATGTTGTATCAGCTTTAGACGTAAAAGATATTATAGAATATAGTAAATATCCACCAATTGGTAATAGAGGTTTTTCACCTTTTACTAGAGCAGGTAATTTTTCAATTGAATCTTCGAAAATTCTTACTGAAGGAGCTAATCAAAATAATATCATTGGAATTAATATTGAGGGTGTTAATGCAATTAATAATATAGATGAAATACTTAAAATTAAAGCATTGGATGTAATCTTTATTGGGTTATTTGATTTATCTAAAGCACTTGGTATTCCAGGTCAAGTGAAGGACAAAAGAGTAATGGATCAATTAGAAATTTTAACAAAAAAAATAATTTCTTCAGGCAAATATCCTGGAACAATAGCCACTAATAAAGAAGATATGAAAAAATATATTGAATTAGGAATAAAATATATACTTTATTTAGTTGACTGTGAGATGCTCAGAAATTCTTATTCAAAAATTGTGAACGATTTTAAAGATATTAATGATAATTAAGATACATAATTAAGTATGACTAAAGTTTATATTACCGATTACATTGAAACACCAGACCTAGAAAAAAAAATTCTTAATAATAATGTTTCTAATAATAATAAAAAAGATGCTGAGGTTCTTTTAGTTTGGCATAAGATTGTAGATAAAGAATATCTAGATCAATTTCCTAAATTAAAAACCTTAATAAGATATGGGGTAGGCTGTGATAATATTGATATAGCTGAAGTAAAAAAAAGAAAACTTATTATGTGTAATACCCCTGATTATGGAATAGATGAAGTAAGCGATACAACAATCAGTTTCTTGCTTGCACTTACAAGAGGAATTGTTAGATACAATAATGATTCTAAATATTTTTCTAATAACACTTGGCAAGAGAACACTTACCAAGAAATAAGACGCTCAAAAGATATGACTCTTGGGGTTGTTGGGGCCGGAAGAATAGGGGGAAGTGTAATTCTTAAAGCAAAAGCATTAGGGTTTAAGGTATTTTTTTATGATCCATTCATAGGTAGAGGACACGAGAAAACACTTGGTGTTGACAGATATGATGACTTAGATGATTTCTTGAAAGATGCTGACATTGTTAGCATAAATGCCTCATTAACTGATAGTAGTTATGAAATGGTAGACAAAAGATTTATAAAAAAAATGAAGGATAAATCGTATTTTATTAATACTGCGAGAGGTAAAATTATAAAAGACCTTGATATCTTTATAAAGCCAATAAAGGATGGAAAAATATTAGGTGTCGGCCTTGATGTACTACCAGTCGAACCCCCACTAGATTCAGGAATTATAAATAGTTGGAAAAATAATGAAAGATGGCTCGGTAATAAATTGTTGATTAATCCTCATTCAGGATACTACTCTCAGCAAGCATGGCAAGAGATGAGAATTAAAGCCGCAGAAAATGCCTTAAGAGTTCTAAAAAACAAAGAGCCATTCAATATTTTAATAGATAATAAATAGATAATAGATAAAAAGGTATAGATAAAAAGGTATAGATATAATGAAAGTAATGACAGTATTTGGCACGCGACCAGAAATGATTAAAATGTGGGCCACTTTAAAAAAATTAGATGAATTAAATTTTGATCATACAATGGTTCATACTGGGCAAAATTTTACCCCAGAACTGAAAGATTTCTTTTTTGAAGATCTTAAGATCAGAGAGCCAGATTTTCATATGAATTTAGACACTTCGAGTTATGGTAAAGAAGTTGCTGATGTAGTCTCTAAGTCAGATGAACTAATTAAAAAAATTAAGCCAGATGCTTTAGTGATATTAGGAGATACATATAGTGGTCTTTCATGCATGCCAGCATCATATCACGGTGTTAAAATATTTCATATGGAAGCTGGTTTAAGAGCATGGGATAAAAGAATGCCTGAACAAAGAAATAGAATTTTAATAGATCATATGAGCGACATACTTTTGCCTTTTAGATTTAACCATAGAGAAAATCTTATAAGTGAAGGTATACATCCCTCAAAAATTTTTGTTACAGGAAACACTGTATTTGAAACAATGAAAAATTTTGAAACCCAAATTAATAATAGTGAAATTTTAAAAAAAATAAGCTTAAGTTCAAAAGATTATTTTATCGTAACAGCTCATAGAAGTGAGAATGTAGATAACTATAAATCATTAAAAAATATGATGGATGCACTCTCAATGATTGGTGAAAAATATAAGAAAGAAGTCGTGTATCCAATGCACCCGAGAACAGAAAGTAAACTTGCGGATTTAGATTATTCAAAAAAAATAAAAATAATTAAACCCCTTGGTTTTTATGATTTTAATAAAATATTAAAAGAAAGTTTTTGTATTTTATCTGATTCTGGAACTGCTTCTGAGGAAGGGCTTTATTATGGAGTTCCAAGCATAAGCTTGAGAATGACAACAGAAAGACCAGAAACACTAGAGAGTGGCAATCATATTGTTGCTGGCATGAATAAACAAAATATAATAGATTCTGTTGAAACAATTACATCTTTAGAGTGGAAACCTAAATATGATTTTGAGTCAAATCACTCACCTTCGTCAGTAGTTGTATCTGCAATTCGCAGTCAACTTACTAACTTTTTTTAAGGATTAATGTTTAAAAATAAAATAATTTTAGTTACAGGTGGCACCGGATCTTTTGGTGAGACTGTTGTTGAGTATTTTTTGAAAAAAAATATTTCTGAAATTAGAATATTAAGTAGAGATGAAAAAAAGCAAGATGATTTAAGAAAGAAATACAAAAACTCAAAATTAAAATTTTATATTGGTGATGTAAGGGACAAAGAATCTTTAAAGAATGTTTTTTCTAATGTAAATTACATTTTTCATGCAGCAGCACTGAAACAAGTTCCTTCTTGTGAGTTTTTTCCAATGGAGGCATACAAGACTAATACATTAGGAACTGCAAATGTTATAGATGCCGCTCAAGATAATTCAGTTGAAAAAATTGTAATCTTAAGTACAGATAAAGCAGTATACCCAATTAATGCAATGGGCATGTCTAAGGCTATGGCTGAAAAAATAGCAATATCCAAGGCTAATTCAATTGGAAACGGTAAACCAACTATTTCTATCACTAGATATGGTAATGTAATGAATTCACGAGGCTCAGTAATTCCACTTTTTATAGAGCAAATTAAAGGAAAAAAAGATTTAACAGTTACAGATGGAAATATGACTAGATTTTTAATGTCACTTGATGAATCATTAGATCTAGTAATGCATGCATTTAAGTATGGAAAGCAAGGAGATATTTTTGTTCAAAAATCACCATCATCAACGATTAAAGATTTAGCTGAGTCTTTAATTCAAATATTTAAATCTAAATCAAAAATTCGTACTATAGGCACGCGTCACAGTGAAAAACTTTATGAAACATTAATAGCGAGAGAAGAAATGGCTCGTGTTAAAGACTTAGGTAAGTACTATAAAATTTCTGCAGATAATAGGAATCTTAATTATAATAAATTTTTTACTGAAGGAAAAAAAGAAATTGCCAATATAAATGATTATACATCGCATAATACTAATAAACTTAAAAAACTGGATCTTGTAAAGATTTTAAAAAATCTAACTGAAATAAAATAAAAAAAGGAATATAAATATTTATGAAAAATTTTTTTGATAGATTAAATAATAAAAATAATGATGAAATTAAAATTTTAAATGATTTAATCAAATTATATAAAAATAGCCCTATCCCAGAAAATGAAAAATTTGAAAACATTTTTATGTATCTGCAAAAAAAAGATCTCTCACATCTTTTGTTCATGAATGAGATATACAAAAAAATTATCAATGTTCATGGAAATATTTTAGAATTTGGAACTAGGTGGGGAAGAAATGTATCTTTGTTAACCAGCTTAAGAGGGATATATGAGCCTTATAATCATACAAGGAAGATAGTCGCATTCGACACTTTTTCTGGTTTTCCTAATACTTCTAAAAAGGATGGTACTCATTCAAGTATCAAAAAAGGAAGTTATAAAGTCTCTTCTAATTATGATAAATATTTAAATAATTTACTGGCAGTTAAAGAGCAAGAGTTACCTATTAACCACATTAAAAAATTTCAAATAATAAAAGGAGATGTGGCAAAAACGTCTCATAAATATTTTAATGACAATAAGGAATCGCTTATTGCAATGGCATTCTTTGATCTTGACCTATTTGAACCAACTAAAGAAGCTCTTAAAGCTATTTTACCACGAATGAGTAGAGGATCGATAATCGTATTTGACGAACTTAACCATACGGCCTATCCAGGAGAGACTCTTGCGTATCTAGAAATATTTAAAAAAGAGAGATATCGTCTTGAAAGACTTCCTTACTCAGCTTCTAAAAGTTATATTATTTTATAATTTGTAAGCCTAAAATTTATTAATAATGGAAACTAAATCTATTTTAATTACTGGTGCGGGTGGCTTTGTTGGAGCACACTTAGTTAAGAAATTTAATTTGCTAGGGTACATGGTATATGCTGCCTATAGGTCAAAAAAAGAAAATATAATTAATATAAAAAATATCAATCTTATAAATTTAAATTTACCTAATATATCTAATCTGCCAAAGTTTTATAATTATTTGATTCATTGTGGTGCAGACACTAGCGCCACAACATCAAATGATGAAAAAATGATTCAAAGTAATTCTCTTGGTTCTGAAAAAATTTTTTATCATGCATCTAAGATGGGAGTTGAAAAAATTGTATACTTGTCTTCTATGTCTATTTATGGCGATATTAAAGAAAAAATAGTTAATGAAGATTATAAGCCATTAAATGTAGATACTTATGGTCAATCTAAATTTAAAGGTGAGATACATTTAGAAAAAATATCTACTAACTTTAATATACCCTCCTTATCAATAAGACTTCCTGGAGTGGTTGGTTTAGGTGCTCACAATAATTTTTTGTCTAAAATTATACCAAAGATTATTAATAATGAAGAAATTTCTATTAATAACCCAAAGCCTGAATCTTTATTTAATAACTTAATTCATATTAATGATCTATTTGAATATATAAAATTTTACTTATCTAATAAAATAGTAGGCTATAATGCTGTGAATATAGCAGCTTCAGAACCAGAATCTCTTAAAGACTTAATAGAATCTACTTACGAAAAATTGAGCAAAAAAAATACATCTGAATTTAATCTAGTAGGTAAATCAGGATTCCTTATTGATATTAGGAAAATTACTAATCAGGGATTTAAATTAAGAACCACAAAAGAAATGTATTTTAATTTTATTAATGATTTATTGTAAATATTGTAATACAAGCAAGTTATTATTGTGAGATGGATGATAAATAATGAAAAAAATCTTAGTAACAGGTGGTTGTGGTTATAAAGGTTCTGTACTAGTGCCTAAACTTCTAAATAAAAATTTTCATGTAGTAGTATTGGACATTCAATGGTTTGGAAATTATTTAGAACCTCATCCAAACCTTGAAGTTTTGAATCAAGATGTAAGAGATATTGATCAAATTAATCTTAATGGTATTGATATAATAATACACCTATCTTCTGTTGCAAATGATCCATGTGGTGATTTAAATCCAAAATTAACCTGGGAAATTAGCGCACTTGCAACTATGCAGTTAGCTGACAAAGCTGTAAAATCTGGTGTTAAGCAGTTTATTTATGCTTCTTCAGGAAGTGTTTATGGCATTAAAGATGAAGAGGAGGTAACGGAAGATTTAGAGCTGAATCCGATTTCTGAATATAATAAGACTAAGATGGTGTCTGAAAGAGTATTATTGAGTTATTCAGATAAAATAATAGTTCAAATAATTAGACCTGCTACAGTATGTGGCTACTCACCAAGAATGAGATTTGATATTTCTGTTAATGCGTTAGCTATTAATGCACTAGAAAATCAAAAAATTATTGTTCATGGTGGAGATCAAGTTAGACCCAATATACATATTGATGATATTACTGATTTGTACCTGTTTCTTGTTGAGAAAGAAGGAAGTATAACTGGAATTTTTAATGCAGGGTTTGAAAACTTAAAAATAAAAGAGGTTGCACAAATTGTTGCCAATAAAATTTCATCAAAGATAATAGTAGAAAATTCATTTGATCCTAGATCATATCGAATAAATTCAGATAAATTATTAAACACAGGTTTTAAGCCAAAAAAAAATGTAAGTAATGCCATTGAAGATTTGAAAGAAAAATTTATTAATGAAAAGTTAAAGAATAAACCTGAGTTCAATAATCTTGAATGGATGGAAAAAAATTTATATGAGTAAAAATGAATCGACTTATCCAATTAATATTAAGAACTTAAGCTTATCTGAAATATCTAAAGGTATTAGAAAACAAATTCTTGAAATAATATATATAGCTAATGGTGGTCATATTGGTGGTTGTTTTTCTGTCACTGATATATTAGTAACACTTTATTTTAGCATTATAAATCATGATCCCTCCAATCCTAATTGGGAAGATAGAGACTTTGTAATTTTAAGCAAAGGTCATTGCTGTCTTGCATTATACACAGTTTTAAATCAATCTGGATATTTTGACAAGTCACTGCTGGATACTTATTCTAAAAATGGTGGTAAGTTAGGCGGCCATCCAAAAAAAAATGATGCACCGGGCATTGAGGCTACTACTGGATCATTGGGGCATGGATTAGGAATTGGCAATGGAATTGCGTTGGCAATGAAACTTAAAAAAAAATTAAATAAAATTTTTGTTGTGATGTCTGATGGAGAACTAAATGAAGGAAGTGTTTGGGAGTCTATTATGTTTGCCGCTCAAAATAAGTTAGATAATTTAGTTGTAGTAGTAGATAATAATAATCAAATTTCTTTGGATAAACTTGATAATATTTTAAGTATTGAACCATTAGATAAAAGATTTAAATCGTTTAATTGGTCTGTAATTAGACTGAATGGACATGATTTTGTTGAATTAGAGAAAGGTCTAAATCAGATTCCACTAGAAGTTGGAAAACCACTAGTAATTATCGCAGATACAATTAAGGGAAAAGGTGTTTCTTTTATGGAAGGAATTACCAAGTGGCATTATAGAGCCCCAGATGATAATGAATATGAAAAAGCAAAGAAAGAGTTAAGCTAATGAGAAATAGATTTAGTGAAACACTTACTAAGTTAGCAGAGAAAGACCCAAGTATAATTTTATTAGTTGGAGACATAGGGTTCAATGTATTTGACAGTTTTATTGAAAAATTTCCAGATAGATTTATTAATGCAGGAGTTGCAGAAGCCAACATGATTGGTACTGCTGCTGGACTAGCAATGGCAGGTTTTAAGCCTGTAGTATATACAATTATACCTTTTTTAATTATGCGAACCTTTGAACAAATTAGAGTTGATTTATGTATGCATAATTTGCCTGTAATACTTGTTGGCGTAGGAGGAGGCTTATCGTATGATACTTTAGGGCCAACCCATCATGCAATTGAAGATATTGCGATAATGAGAGCTATTCCAAATATGAGTGTTATTTCCCCTTGTGATCCAAATGAAGTTGAGTGGGCTTTTAAAAAGTCATTGACAATAAATGGTCCAACTTACCTTAGATTAGGAAAAGGAGGTGAGGAAAATCTTATAGATGAAAAGACTAAAAAAGAACAAGTATCTGTAGATTCAACATTAATTCATGAAGGTAGTGATGTATTAATTTGTTCAACAGGTTATATTTTGAAAGAGGTTTTAGAAGCTAACAAAATATTAAAAGAAAAAAATATTTCATGCTCGATAGTTCATTCACATATGCTTAAGCCATTTAAAGATAAGAACATAACCAATGAATTGAATGGTAAAAAACTAGTTGTAACAGTGGAAGAACATAATATCATTGGTGGATTAGGAGATATTGTTTCAACATTGATGACAAATATTGGTAACAATCCACCACTTTTAAAATTAGGTATAAATGATACTTTTGTAAAAGAAATAGGTAGTAGATCATACCAATTAGATATTCACAAAATTAATGCTAAATCAATTAGTGATAGAATTATAAGTAAGCTCAAAAAATAAATTTTTATGTATCAAAAAGTCTTAAACAAGCTGGGGTTATTAGTTGTAAGAAAAATTATATATATATGTTAGATTCTTAATATTATGAGACAAAAAGTTTTAATTATTGGGGGAGGACCAGCAGGGTGCTCTGCTGCACATCAAGTATATGATCTTGATAAGTATGAAATAGATCTAATAGAATCATCCTCAGTTCTTGGTGCTGGTGTGAGAACTCAGTATTATGGTGGCCATCCTTATACTTTTGGACCTAGACATTTTTTAACCAAGAAACAAGAAGTTTTTGATTATATAAATAAGATAATACCCATGAGAAGTTGTGCTGAACATGAATTTATTTCTTATGTTGAGCAAGATAATGCTTTTTATAATTTCCCTATTCATATGGATGATGTGAGATCAATGCCAGATTCTGAACTTATACTTAATCAGATTAAAGAAGCAAAGGGCGTTGAGAATTCAAGAAATATTGAGGATTTTTGGATTAATTCAGTGGGAGCCAGGCTATATGAAAAAATTATTGAAAAATATAATAAGAAGATGTGGCAAGTTGAAAGTAATAAAGAAATTGATACTTTTAATTGGTCTCCAAAAGGGGTTGTCATAAATGATGGACCTCGAGCCGCACTACCAGGATTTATATCTGCTTACCCTATAGCAGCAAATGGTTATGATGATTATTTTGATGCAATACATAATAAAGCAAATGTAAAATTAAATACTAAAATAGAAAATTTTGACATACATAATAAAACCATTCTTGTTAATGGAGAAAAACATAAATATGATATTATAATAAATACTATATCTCCGGATTTATTGTTTGATAAATGCTATGGAGAGCTTCCATATATAGGTAGAGATTTTCATAAAATAGTTTTTCCTACTGAGTTTGTTTTTCCTAAAGATGTCTATTTTTTGTACTATCCAAATGATGAAAAATTTACAAGATTAGTAGAATATAAAAAATTTACTCACCATAAGTCACCTACATCTTTAATAGGAATGGAAATTCCTTCATTGAATGGGAAGCATTACCCTCTACCTATTAAAAAAGAACTTGAAAAAGCAGAAAAATATCATAAGGAAATGCCTGATGGGGTATTCTCAATCGGCAGGGCTGGCACTTATAGATACTTGGTAGACATTGATGATTGTGTTGAGCAGTCAATGAAGATAAAAGAAATACTTCAGTCAGATAGCTACGATCATCCAGTTCCATTAGAAAGATGGAGAGAGTTTAAATAAAAGGAAAAGATATGACAGAAATAGACTTAATGAAGAGGTATCCAAAAAGTAAAAGAGATAATATCATTGAAGACAGGAAAAAAGTTTCAGAGGAAGATATAAAAATAGCTAGACAATTTGGAAAAGAATATTTTGATGGGGAAAGATGGCAAGGGCTTGGTGGATATTATTATAAGTCTGAATATTTCACGCCTGTTGTTGAAGACTTTATTAGCCATTACGGGCTAACAAATAAAAGTTCAATTCTTGATGTTGGGAGTGGCAAAGGTTTTATGCTTCATGATTTCAAGCAAGTGTTGCCAGATGTAAAGTTAGCAGGAATTGAAATTTCGAAATACTGCTTAAATAATACGATGGAAACTGTCAAAGATGTATGTACTTATGCTAGCTGTGATCAACTTCCATTTGATGATAATTCATTTGATCTAGTTATTGCTATTGCAACCATTCATAATCTAGATAAAGATGGAGTAAAGAAATCACTTGAAGAAATTCAAAGAGTATCCAAAAAAAATTCTTTTATTAAGGTTAATGGATATAAAAATGAGGAAGAAAAAAAATTATTGAACGAGTGGAATTTAGTAGCTAAAACTATATTACATGTCGATGAGTGGTTGGAAATATTTAAAGAAACTGGATACACAGGCGACTATTATTGGTTTACTCCCTAGAGAAGTTTAATTATGAAACTTTAAAAAAATAATTTAAGAAATGTATGCATTATTACTAGCCGCCGGAAAGGGTACAAGGCTAAAAACACTCTCTCATAATTGGCCTAAGTGCTTAATGCCAATTAACTAGATTCCCCTATTAGAATATTGGATTTATAATTTAGTTCAAATTGGTGTAGGGAAAATATTTATTAATGTACATCATTTAGCTAATGAAGTTATTTTTTTTAGAAAATAATAAATACAAGGATAAAATATTTATCTTTGAAGAAAAAAAATTATTAGGAACAGCAAAAAGATATAAAGTTGTAAGTGAAATATTAACTAGCATTAAGGATATCAAAGTTAATGGAAACATAAAGCTATTTTTAGATAGTTTTTATACACCATCATTTAATTATGCCAAAAATGATGCTTCAGTTGGAGTACTTTCTGTTCTGCCAAAATTTTCTACTGAAACGAAAGCATTTGTTGGTGTAATTACGATGATGCTTTTTTTCAATTCTAATAATCATTTTCGTCATTAAGCATAATTGGAATATTTTCAATTATTAGGTAAGTTTCACCGCAGACTTCACATACCAACTTGGCAAATTTTAAGTTTTACTTATCTATCTTTTTAAAACATTTAATACAGATCATTTACAACTATATAAAATAATGTTATCTTATCATTATTAATTTTTATTAAAATATACATAATAATTTTTAATACAGAATGCACACAAATAAATTGCTAATGTAAAATAATCGTAGAGAAAATCATGGGAATAAATAATTTTAATCTATATTTTTATAAAAAATTTTATCAAGAATCAAATTTTGGGAGTACTTTAACGATTGGTCGACAAATAAGCATGTACTCAAGATATATGTCTTTTCAATTTGATGACTTATTCAATAAGGATAATATTTATGCTGAAAAGGTTTTTATAAAAAATTTTGGCAGTACTAAATGTGACTCGATTGATATAAGTGGATACGAAAATCCTACTTATACATATGATTTAACTACAGAATTAAATATTAATCTTCCCCAATATGATACAATTATTGACAGCGGATCAATAGAGCATACCAAAAATCCATACAAGACCTTAGAAAACTATTCCAAATTATGCAAAATAAATGGAAGAATCATTATTAATACTCCACTTAATAATCTTTCTGGACATGGTTATTTCCAAATATCAATCGATTTTTTTGTATCTTTTTTTTCAAAAGAAAATGGATTTACAGACTTAGAATGTTACGTAGCGGATTGGAGTGAGTTTTCAAGATTTTATCCAATTTATATTTATAAAATAGATTTAGAAGATATTAAAAAAGGCCTAATAATGAGATCAACCAAACCACTGCATGTTTTTTTTAAGGCAAAAAAAAACAGCGAGGTAAAAATTGATATGACTGGCCAAGAATCATATAAAAGCATATACGAAAATCAGGCTTCATTAAATAGTAATATTATTGATAAATATAATAAAGAATATTCAAAATCGACAATAATTATATTAAATTTTCTAAAACTTTCTTTTTTATTTTTTAAATCATTTATTAATACTCAGTATAGGATTGGTGATATTACTACAAATGAGAAATCACATATAAAAAAAATTAAAATAAAAGATCTTATAAGAACAAAAGATTAATCTCAATATTCTGCAAAAATATAAATGATTAATAATTTAAAAATAATTTTCAATCTAAAAGAAAGAATTCATTTTTTTCTTTTAATTATTGGTTTTTTTTTCGCTGCAATAGTAGAGATTGTTGGTATAGCAAGTATCTTGCCCTTTATATCACTAGCGATACAAAAAGATATTGACTCCAGCAATCAAATAATAAACTTCTTATATAGCAATTTTAATCACCTAACTCATTCTGAACTTGTTTATTATATTGGTATCTTCCTTATCATCACTCTCTCAATCACTAATATTTTAAATGCTTTAATTTATTGGCAATCAAATGTATTCGTAAAATTACAAGCCCATAGTATTTCAGTAAGACTATTGATCAAATATACAAACCAATCATATCGTTTTTTTTTATCAAATAATGTATCTAGCCTAAATAATAATGTTATTACAGAGGTAAATCGAGTTACAGAAGGAATGCTTCTACCAGCTATAATAGCCTTATCAAAACTTTTCGTTGTATTGCTAATAATTGTTTTATTAATTATTTTAAATCCAACTTTAGCAATGATAGTTTTTTCAACTTTTGTTTTAATATATATCTGCATTTATACAGTACTTCGAAAATATTTAGATAATATTGGCAGGCAAACTCAAAAATTGTCTGAGGAAAAATTTCAATCAGCTTCAAATATCTTTTTTGGCATCAAAGAAATTAAGGTAAATGAGGGTAAGAATATGTTTATCAAAAATTTTGAAAATCCATCCCTTAAATTTGCTAAAAATAATGCACTACTTGGAATAATATCAATTCTACCAAGATACATTCTAGAAACAGTTTCTTTTGTTGGAATAATACTGGCAGTATTATATTTTATTACGATTGAAAACTCCTCCTCCTCCTCTTACATTCCATTATTGGGCGTTTACGCTATTGCTGGTTATAGAATTCTACCAGCATTACAAGTAACATATATTGGTTTCACACAATCTAGATTTCATATGCCAACCCTAAAAACAATAATTGATGACCTTAAACTTACAGATGAAATTTCAGAAAATTATTCTACTAATTTTATACTACCATTTAAAGATTCAATAAAAGTTAACGATGTTTCATTATCTCACAATGAAATAAATATTTTAAAAGATATTGACTTTGAAATTAAAAAAAATGAAAAAGTAGCGATAATCGGTGCAACTGGATCAGGAAAAACTAGCCTTGTAGACATATTAATAGGATTATACAGTCCTGATAGAGGTAGTATTTTAGTTGATGGTGTCAATATAGATGAAAATATCTTAGCTTGGAGAAGGAATATTGCCTATGTTTCACAAAATACTTATTTAAGCGACGATACAATCGAAAAAAATATAGTCTTTGGTTACGAGTTTGATGAAATAAATAAAGACAAGATTAAAGATGCGGCCAGTAAAGCTGAACTAAAAAATTTATTTAATAATGATTATATAAATTTTTATTCAGAAGTAGGAAATAATGGAGCAAAAATAAGTGGAGGTGAAAAGCAAAGAATTGGTCTTGCAAGGGCTATATACAAAGATGCAAATATGTTAATTTTAGATGAAACAACGAGCGCATTAGATAAAAATACAGAGGAAAAAATATTAAGAACATTGCTTAATATGAAAAAGACAATTGTACTAATTACACACCGAATGGACATTATTGATAAATTTGAAAAAATCATATTTATAAAAAACAAAAAAATTGTTGCAATTGGAAAATATAAAGATTTACATGATAAAAATGCTGAATTTAGATCTTTTTTATCAATATATGATAAAAATATTAATAATTAATATTAGAAAACTATGCAAGCAATATTATTATCAGCCGGAAAAGGTGAGAGATTAAAGCCATACACAAACAATTGGCCTAAATGTCTAATGCCAATAAACAAAATTCCACTTCTGGAATATTGGATTTATGATCTCGCCAGATTAGGCGTAGAAAAGATAATCATTAATACTCATTATTTACATGAAGAATTAAATTATTTTATCCTAAATAATAAATATACAAAATTAATTGAAGTTTCTTATGAAGAAAATTTACTTGGCACGGCTGGTACACTAAAATCGCTGTCTGACAAATTAACAGATGAAGAAATAATTATAATACATTCTGATAATTTTTGTAATTGTAATCTAGATGAATTTTTATTAGCCCATAGAAACAGACCCCCTGAAACAAATTTAACTATGATGACTTTTGATACAGATGAGCCTGAAAACTGTGGGATAGTAAAATTAAATAAACTTAATATTGTTGAAGAGTTTTATGAAAAATCTAATTTAGACAAAGGCAATCTTGCAAATGCAGCTGTATATATATCAAGTAAGAGTTTTATAGATACTGTAAAAAAGTTAAATAATATTCAGGACCTCAGTAACGATATAATTAATAAAAACTTAGGTAAAATTTTTACATGGAAAAATGAAAAAAATTTAATTGATATTGGAAAAATAGAAAATTTACGGAAAGCGCAGACAATAAACCATCAACTTAATATTTCACAGCAAAAAAAAGAATGGATGGTTTACTATAAAGATACAATAATTTATAAGTTATTTTATGGATAAAGTTAAAGAAAAAATTGTATATTTTGAAAATATAGATAAAAAATTAAAAAATAAAAATCTTAAAATGGTTTTGTGTCATGGTCATTTTGATTTAATTCATCCTGGCCATTTAAGATTTCTTGATGCGGCACGAGCACTAGGAAGTAAACTTATAGTAGCTTTATATACAGATGATTATTATGAAGCTTACGATAAAAAAAATCATTTTTCTGTAGAGGAAAGAGCTAAAAATCTATCATACCTTGAAACAGTTAGTAAAATAATCATAATTCATCCAAATAAACTTCACTTACTTCTGAAAAATTTTGAATTTACATATTTTGCTATTGGGAAAGAATTTATAGATCAAAGAAAAGATGAAATATCATTATCAATAAAAATTGCGAGTATGAAAAAAACAAAAATCAAATATTTATCAGGTGATATTAATTATGAAGAAAATTTTAGAGTAATTCAAGATGATATTAAAATAAAAAAATGGAAAGAGCTAAAATTAATTCTTGATAAGCGAAATATTTCTCTAAAAAATATTCTTACTAAAATAAATAAACCAGTAAAAACAAACATTATAATTATAGGTGATATAATAATTGATAAATATGTAAACTGCATTCCAATAGGTATGAGTGAAGAAGCTCCATTAGTTGTAGTCAAGGAGATTGACGACAAATTATTTATTGGTGGGGCTGGTATAGTTTCTCAGCATATTAAATCAATGAAAAAGAATCCATATTTATTATCAGTATGTGGAAATGATGAGTATTATGATAAGATTAAAAAAGAATTAAAATTTATAAAGATAAGAAATAAAATTTTTAAAGATAAAGATAGAATGACTACGCTCAAAACAAGATATATTGTGGATAAGCAAAAATTGTTTAGAGTAAGTAAACTTGATGAAAATCCAATCAATGAAGATTTAGAAAAAAAAATTTTAAGAATTATTGAAAACAATATTTTAAAAACACATATATTGATCGTAAGTGATTTTGTATATGGGGTTATAACAGACAATATAATAGATAAAATCTTAAAACTTAGAAAAAAATATAATTTTATTTTAATAGGTGATCTTCAGTGTAGCAGTCAATTAGGAGACGCTTCAAAGTTTCTAAATTTTGATTTAATTTGCTCTACAGAAAAAGAAGCAAGAATAGCTCTAATGGATAATGTTTCAGGGATTGAGCATATTGCAAATAGAATGTTAAAAAAGACTAATTCAATGAACTTTATTCTTAAATTGGGTGGAGAAGGATTTATTCTTTACAGTAGAGGAAAAAAGACAATTAAAAGGATACACTATCCTGCCCTTGAGCCCAACCCTGTAGATAAAACTGGAGCAGGTGACACTCTTTTAGCATCTATGGCTGTTGCTCTAAATTGCGAACTTGACATAGAGTCTTCAGCAGCGTTTGCTGCTTGCGCGAGTGCACTTGCAGTCCAAAAACTTGGCAATACCTCAATAGCCCTGAAAGATTTAGAAATATTTATTAATAAAAATAATCTATATTAGATTTTATGTTTCATTATGTCTCTCGCTAGTTTTTCATATCATCTAAAATTATTAATTAAATTATTAATTAAATTATATTTAGCCAAATATTATTTTTTGAAAAATAAAAATAAAATACATAATTTAAAAAAAAACCTTAAAGAAAATAATAGATATCTTGCTTTATTAAATGTTAGCTCTATAGGTGCCCTAGCTTCACAAATTAATTATTTTAATAAATTTTCAATTATAAATAATTTGTCTTTAGAAAAATCATTCTATTTTCTTGCATCTGACAAAAAAATTTCAAATAACTTCTTTATGAACAAGATTAGTCAAGAGTTGGATATTAATTTTGACGATATTCTATATAAATCATTGTTGCTTCCAGGAAATTTGAATCAATTCAAAAAAGAAAAAATTTTGATTGAATTCAAGAATGATTTTGTAAATTACTTACCAACTAAAAACTTTAAAATAAATTTAACAAATCAAGATATTAATGATGCTAAGAAAATCTTTAATAAGTTAGGACTTGATTTTGAAAAAAAAATTGTTGCATTTGGTATAAAAAACAATTTTTACTGGAAACAGAAATATGAGATAGATAAAAATTGGGATATATATCGTATGAGTAGTATTGAAAATATAAAAGAATCATTAAATTATTTACTATCTAAAGATTTTCAAACAGTTCTATTAGGTGATTATAGTAACTCCGACATATTGAAAGTTAAAGATTGTAATATTTGTACTATTGAGAAATTAACAAAAGTAGAAAGGGAAATTTTTGATATTGTAATTTTTGAAAAACTCTCATTTGCTTGTTTTGGAGCTATTGGCTTAAGGTTTGTAGCTGAATTGTTTAATGTACCGATAGTCTCTCATAATGGATTTTTACCACAATGGCAATCTGATGGCATATTTTTGCCTAAATTAATTAGATATAAAAAAAATAAAAAAATAGTTCCACTGAGAAACCTTATACAAAAAAAATTTATAAATTATGATTTAGAAGATGGATTTCTAAAAATAAGATTTTTAGAGACACTTGTATTTAGAAATCAATTACAATTTGATTTAAAAAAATTAGAAGTAGTTGAAAATTCATCTAGAGAAATCCTTAATGCAATTAAAGAATTAGAAGATTTTATATTATCAAAGAAAAAAAATTTAGATATAATAGATATTGAGTATCAAGACAAAGTAAGAAATATTTTTTTTAATAATTCAGTATTTTCTAAATCTGAAGTAAATTATGGTGTTAATTTTGGCGGCTATTACTCAATTAATTTTTTAAAAAATTATAAAAACTACACTGATTAATTATGGTATACGAAATAATCGAGAATAAAGATGAAACAGTAAGTATCTTTAAAAATAAAGAATTATTTAAAATTTTTGTGCCAACAATCAATTTAGATAATTCACTAAAATTACTTATACAATTCAATAATATCATAATAGAAAATGAAAAAATTTCAGCAAGATGGAAGTATTCTGAATACTATATCTTTCCTGCACTCCAAGAATGGCTATTCTGGGATTATTTTGTCCCCGTAGTGCAACATCATCAGGCTATTGTATTTTTAAAGGGTAAAAACTTTAAATTTAAAAAAAATAACCATCATACTAATTCTAGACTTCAGAAATATTTTAGTTTTTTGAGAAATGATGACAGAATTTATTATAAAAAGTTACTGAATTTAATTAGTAATATTTTATTAAAAGTAATAAATATAAAAGAAAAGATAGTGATAAATGATGAAGGTATTACTGGTTTTAGATATGAATCAATAAAGAGAGAATTAAGTCTAGTAACAGATCTAAAAAGGGTACAAAAAATTAATAGAATTACTTATCCAAATCTTAAAGTAATAAAAAATACATTATACTTCGGCTTTGCTGATACAAGTAAAAACAAAATAAAATTTAGCATCGATATTAGTGACTATCCTATTTTAGAAGAATTTCTTACACAAGATGAGTTAATAGCGACAATAAAAAAAATTGATAATAAATGTAGAGATATTATATATCAATGTAATATGTTAATTAAAAAAATTGGAACAAAACTTCCTAAATTACTCATTACCTATGATCAAGTTGAAACAATTTTACCATTATTAATAATTTTAAGAGAAAAAAAAATAAAGGTTATTTCATATCAACATGGCGTTTTAACCAAATTTCATGCTGGATGGATGGGGCATGGCATTGAAGAAAAATATTGTAACGCCGTCCCTGATAAACTAATAGTTTGGGGAAACTATTGGAAGGAGATATTAATTAAGCATTCGAATAAATATAATCAGTCAAATATTATAGTTGGAGCTCATCTAAACAAAAAAATTAATTACAATTGGGAGAAAAAAAATTTAGTTAATCCTAAATGTAAAAAAATTAAAATTTTAGTACCTTTTGAGTTTATTGCTGCAAATATAGAGATTTCTAATTATATTGAAAAGTTTATTGATTTTGGTTGGCAAGTTAAAATAAAGATTCGGCCGAAAGGTAATGGCGATATTAATTTTGATAAATTAGCTTACTCTAAGCTTATTCAAAATGAATGTGAATTCAAGTACGATTTTTGCAATGAAGAATTAAATGAAATTCATGCTGTTGTATGTACTCAATCATCCTTTGGTATGGAAATGATGCGGTTTAATAAGCCAATTTGGTATTTAGAAACAAAATTTAAATTTATGGATGACATCTTAAAAAATATAGCTCACCGTATAAATATTAAAACATGCTCAGAATTAAAGGAAATGAGAATATTAGAAAAATTTTTAATACCAAAATACAATCTAGAGAATTATAAAAATTTTTTTTCTGATTTGCCTCTTAAAGATACAATCTCAAAAATTATAAGTGAAAAAATCTAAAAAAATTCTAATCATTGGTTTGACAGGTTTAGGAAATCTTGTCCTTAAAATACCTCTTTTTAAAACAATAAAATTTTCTGATACAAACTATGAATTACATATTCTTGTTAACAAAAAATATAATTATAACAAGTTTTTAGATGAATTAGGTATTGTTAATAAAATCCATATATTAAATGATGAAGAAAATTCTCACTACCAGCTCAGACAAATTTTGTTATTAAAAAAATATAAATTTGATTACATCTTACTACCTTTTGATTCTTCAACAAAATTAACAATTTTTGGATCACTATTCTTTAAGTCAACTAAGATAATGCATATTAATTTAGATGTTTCATATTTGAGAAAAATAAGAAATAGTATTTTTTATCTTTTTTTTAAGAATTATAAATTTGTTCCTTTTATGCCTGGAAGACATGAAATTGATTTAAATATTGATTTATTTGAATCACTTATTAACTCACCGTTAAAAAGATCATTTAACACAGAATTTAAATTTAAAAACGATCAAAATAGTATTAAGCAATTTAATTTATTAAAGTATAAATATATTTGTATTCAGATTTCATCAGCACATGGTGATTATAATGCTAAAACTTGGAATCCTAAAAACTTTAAAGAGTTAATAAGAAAAATTTTATATAAATACAATGATTTTCAAGTTGTCATACTTGGTGATAAACATGATACAAATTATTATCAAGATGAAAAAATTAATTCAAAAAATCTGATCAACCTAATTGGAAAAACTGATTTAAATGAATTATTAAATGTTATTTATTATTCAAGCGCTGTAATTGCCTGTGACAGTTCAATAGGACATCTTGCAAATGCACTAAAGGTAAATTTGATTTCATTATTTGGTCCAACAGATTACACAAGAACTGTTCCTAAAGGAGAGAATACAAAAGTTATATATACTGATGACCAGTACACTGGAATTATGTATAATTTTAGATATCTTGAAAAAGATTTATCAAAAACTAATCATAATTTTAAATTAATGTCTGGTATTACAACAAATAAAGTTTTTTCAGAATTGGAAAAAATTTTAATTCACACTCATAAAGATTAAAGTATAGATATTAATATTTTTATTAATTTAATATTTGTAATAATGCTCATAATATTTCTATATTCTTAAAAGTGCTATAAAATTATTTTTCTTAGGAAATTTTTTAGTATTTGTTAAAAAGTCAATTTAATATTACTAGGAAAATAATTAAACTTCGCCTTGTATACAGAAATGTATAAGAAGTGAATTATTTAGAATCTTTTTTTATGTAATCGATTATTTGTGATGTAGATATTCCTTTAATTAATTCAATAATTTTCACTTCACCACCATATGATTTTACATAATTAGCTCCAGAAACTTGAAATATTTTATAATCACCACCTTTTACTAGAATGTCAGGAGATATTTTTTTTATTATTTTTAATGGAGTATCTTCTTTAAAGGATATTACATAATCAACAAAATAAAGAGATTTTAAAACTTTTATTCTATTTTTTTGATGATTTATAGGTCTTTCGTTCCCTTTTAGTTTTTTAACTGATTTATCTGAATTAACAGCAACTACTAAAAAATCACCTAATTTTTTTGCTTTTCTAAGGTATTCAATATGGCCAATGTGTAAGATATCAAAGCAGCCATTAGTCATTACAATTTTACTGGTCGATTTAGTATTTTTTAAAAATTCATCAAATATTTTTTTATTATCAAGATTTTTAGCTTCTGTTTTATTATAATGTAAACTATTTATAGCCTTAGATAGCTCAGCTTGTTTAACAGCAGATGTCCCAATTTTACTAACAGCAATAGAAGCTGCAAGATTGGCAATATAAGCTGACTGTCGTAAGCTAAGATTTGAAGCTAAACCTAGTGCTATGCATGCAGACACAGTGTCTCCAGCACCCGATACATCAGAAACTTCTATTGTATTTGCAGGTATTTCATAAAAAGATTTTTTTTCTACTAAAATCATTCCTTTATCACCTTTTGTAACCAGCAATGCTTTTAAGTTCAAATCTTTAATCATTTTTCTTGCCTTTGATAAAAAATCTTTATGACCATTAATTTCTCCAACAATATTTTTAAATTCTTTTAAGTTAGGTGTTAAAATTGTTGAATTTTTATACTTACTGAAATCATCACCCAAAGGATCAACTACAATAATTTTTTTTTCTTTTGAAGCAAATTCAATAATTTCTTCCAAAGAATCTAATGTTCCTTTATTATAATCAGAAATTATTATTAGCTTAGATCTTTTTATGGCATCTCTAAACGTATTATTGAATTTAATTTTATAATTTTCTCTTTTATCTTCAAAGTCAAGTCTTATCATTTGTTGTTTATTGCTTAGGACTCTTATTTTTTTTATAGTTCTTACATTCTTTGAAGAGTATAATGTTATTTTAATATTATTTTTTTTTAATAAATGCTTAATTATATTTCCATCCTGATCATTTCCTACATTAGATATCAGGTGAGCGTTAGAATTTAATGAGACAATATTTAGCGCAACATTTCCAGCTCCACCAATGCGGTGTTCTTTACTATTAAGATTAACGACTGGAACAGGTGCTTCGGGCGACATTCTTTCTGAAAAGCCGTGCCAATACTCATCTAAGATTAAATCCCCTATTACTAAAATATTTGATTCTATGAATTTTTTAAATAACATATATAAATACTATAATAAATAGTAAAATAATTGAAAGCGTAAACTGTGTTAAAATTTATATTATTAGGATGTGGAAGAATATCTGAAAAACACTCCCAACTCTTAGGAACTAATAAAATTAAAGGAGCAAGCTTAGTAGGTGTGTGTGATATAAATTTAAGTAAGGCAAAAAAAATAGCAGATATTTATAAAGTACCATACTTTGATAATATTCACTCACTCATGAACAAAGTTGATGCCGATGTAATAGTTATTTTGACACCAAGTGGATTTCATGCCTCAAATATTTTAGAAGTTATCAAATATAAAAAACATATTGTTGTTGAAAAGCCAATGACTTTAACAGTAGAAGATGCCGAAAAAGTTATACTAGAATGTGATAGAGCTAAAGTAAAATTATTTGTTGTTAAGCAAAATAGATTTAACCTTGCTATAAAAAAACTAAAAAATGCAATTGAAACAAATAAGTTTGGAAAAATATTTTTAGCAACAGTAAGAGTTAGATGGGCAAGACACCAATCTTACTATGACCAAGATAAATGGCGAGGCACTTGGAAATACGATGGTGGAGTAATTGCAAATCAAGCAAGCCATCATGTGGATTTATTAGAGTGGATGATGGGAGATGTTGAGAGTGTTTTTGCCAAATCAAAACAATCTATAGCCAATATAGAAACAGAAGATACTGCAATAGCTATTCTTAATTTTAAAAATAAAAGTTTAGGTATAATTGAAGCTACAACAGCTGCAAGACCAAATAATATTGAAGGTTCAATATCAATTCTTGGTGAAAAAGGCACAGCCGTTATAGGTGGGATTGCGGTAGATAAAATTAATACCTGGAGATTTGAAAATGAGGAAAAAAATGAAAAAGACATAATAAGTAAGTTTTCTAACGAGGTAGACCATGTTTATGGCATAGGGCATCAATTATACTATGAACATATTGTAGATTGCATAAATAATGGCTCAGCTCAATTGGTTGATGGGTTGGAAGGTAAAAAAAGTATTGAATTAATTAACTCAATTTATGAGTCAATTGAGATAGGTAAAGAAATTTATATTAAATCAAATTTTTCAAAAACGAAACTTGGAAATTAATAATCTTGCAATGCTAAATTTAAAAAATGATTATATAATTGGTGAAAACTCGCTAATTGAGGAAATGTGCCAGATTGGAATTAAATGTCATCCAAATGAACTTCAAATCAAAACTATTATTGGTCATAACGCACACATACGGTCAGGTACATATATTTATGAAGATAATATAATAGGAGATAATTTTATCACTGGTAATAAGGTTAATATTCGAGAATCCAATGTAATTGGTGATAATGTAAGTATAGGAACACTAAGTATAATCGAGCATAACATAAATATTGAGAGTGATGTAAGAATTCATTCAAATGTTTTTATTCCTGAATTTACAGTTTTAAAAAAAGGTTGTTGGATTGGACCAGGTGTAGTTTTAACAAATGCAAAATATCCAAATAGAAGTGATACTAAAGAAAATCTTGATGCACCCATTATATCAGAAAAAGCTATTATTGGAGCGAATGCAACGATTCTACCTGGTGTTAAAGTGGGTAAAGGGTCAATAGTGGGTGCTGGCAGTGTTGTAGTTAGTGATGTAGACGATCATAAAATTGTAATGGGTAATCCAGCAAGACCT
>Ga0114997_10000432_pt1 | contig 34296 bp, 29 predicted proteins | sample ArcticOcean_MG_C_2_FD_87045 | JGI IMG/M metagenome (GOLD analysis project Ga0114997, IMG submission 87045) | Marine microbial communities from western Arctic Ocean - ArcticOcean_MG_CB4_136 | ecosystem: Environmental > Aquatic > Marine > Oceanic | place: Arctic Ocean: Canada Basin | collected... | reverse complement strand
GACGGGGTAAATCCTGTACTTATGCTTGTTGGTCTACCCGGCTCCATCCCCATGCTCGCCTGAAACTCATTTTCTCTTCCCTTTCTTGCTATAAATTCTTCTAAACCTTCACCGGGGGCGGCAGCGGGGGCGGCAGCGGGAAGTGTGGCAGTTTGTTGTTTTTTCTTTCCTTCCGCGAGAAGCTTCTTAGCTGTCTTATCATTGGCGGAACCACCACCAATAATATAGTTTCTATATGCCAGAAAATCCTCTCCCATGAGATGTGAGCCAAATTTAACATGCCCCATTCCCTCTTTTCTCTTTTTACGCGCGTCTTCTCTAGCTAAATATGCATTTTTAGCATCATCACTACCAAACATTATACCAGTATCACCGCTTCGTTTTTCGTGTTCTAGTTTTTTATCTGCCCGGTCTTTTTCTGCTTTAGCGACACTTATCGCATTTTTCGCCATAACGTCTTCATGTTTCTTTCTTTGGGCAGTGGTTGCTTGATCTTGGTCAACAACATTTTTAAGCTTAGACTTTTCACTAGAATCATAAGATTCAGCCTTGCTAAGTATATCGTCTACAAGTGATTTATCTTCAAGGGGCGCGGCCACACCGCCGCCCATCTTCACACTCTCCAAACCAGACGTTTCACCTTTGGGAGCAAATTCGTCGGTTACTCTTTTCTTGGCTGCGGCAGCCTCTTTGTTTTCTTTTGCGCTTTTCCCCATCTGTTCGGTACGCCAGTGGCTTCTCACCGCTTCTTGGGCTTTCTCATATTCTTTTTGCAATTCCGCATCTGGATTATTTAAATGGCTACTATATTCACCAAATATCCTATCACGTTCTTCTTGAGAAACCACATCAGTATTATACCCTAGCCTTGAGCTATTTTTCAGCATGGACATTGTATACGCCGTAAAAGCATTACTTCTATTTTCAGCTTGTTGTTGAAGTATGCTTTTTTGTTGGTGAGCAGTTCCGTCTTGATCTTTCAATCCCTGTTGTATCGGAACCCCTTCAGTGTCTACAGACATGTTGTAACTTACTTGGTCAGAGTATTCTTTCATTTCCTCTATTTCAGCTTGTATCTTTTTTCTCTCAGTCTTTGATGAGAGAGAGTTTGCCTGTCTTTGAGCAGCCAATTGATTTTGTTCATATTTTAGGGTGCCTTTAAGATCGCCAGTTTTTTGGTAATATCTTCCTATCGACGTTTGATCGCTCATCGACTTAAACCTAGCTATATGAAGGGCGTCTTGTTCGGACTGAACTTTTTTCTTAGCCTCTAGCTCTTCTTGATCGAATTTCATTTGCGATTTATTAGTTTGAACGTTTGCCCGTTGATTACCCTCTTGACGACGGCGTTCTTGGCTACTTTCTGCATAATTACCCAGCCCAAAAAAACCATCAACACCGCCAAGAAGGGCCGAACCAGCGCCCTGCGCCGCCTGCTCCGCCCTAGACATGCTACCGGGAACTTTACTACCCTCACCAGCATTGGAATAATGATCCTCAGATTTAGTACCTCTCGTAAGGCCAAGCATTTTTTCAGCCGGGCTTATTGGAGTCGTCCCCTGTATTACATCTGCTTTTTCCGACCACCCATAACTACTAGGACCGCTTTGAGGTTGGCCCTCCGTCACGCCCATAAAACCTTTTGCCGCAGCCGTTCCCGCTCTTATTTTGGCATCACCAGAAAAATCTGGACCACTACCAGCAAGCCAAGCCTCTTCGTCAAAATCGTCAACGGTCCAACCTAAGAAAAATTCACCCATACCTTGTTTATATTTTTCATGTGCCTTGCGAGCGCGTATAATATCGGATGGTGTATGAACATGTGCCTGTCCCCCTTTATCAAGATAATTTGTACCATTATTCATAGCAGCTAAATTATCAGCCCCAATACTATCAACAGCAGACTTCCTGATAACAAACTCGCCCGGACTGAGCATGGCCGGAACAGTGTCTGTCCCCCTTGGTTTAAATATACTTCCACCACTAGCCTTATAAACCATTCCACCTTTATTCATGCCGAGGTCAATCATCCCCGGATTCTCAAGAGGAGATAACCCTTGTGCAGCCCCCGCTATTTCTTGCGTAAGCAGATGAAGTTCAAAACCTAAGCGCTCGTTAGAATCAATAAGCTGTTGCTCTTTGCTTGTGGCAGTAGCAAGCATTTCTGCTATTTTAGGATCAAGCCCCATTTTGATAGCGTCTCTAAACACCAACTCTTGTTTAATTTCTTTACCGGTAAACCCATTAAGCAAAGGCACATCAGACAATTTATCCAGCAACCCTACGGTTGCGGATCTTTGTTCCTCTGATTGATTTTGTAAAGTCCCGCTAGCAAATGCCTGCCTTATACCATTAGCGGAATCAACCAAAGCCTTTCTGGTCTGCTGACCCCCCACAACAAAATCTTCTATAACGCTGGTAACTTGTTCTCTTTTTTGTCTTTCACTTTCTATAGCTTCGGCATTTCTATCCATTTCACTAAAGATATCATTAACTCTATCGCTCTGATCCGCCATCCTTCCAAGCTCTTTATTGACAGCATTTAACCGTTTTAAAGTTTCTTCTTGTGCTTTTTTAGCTTGCCCTTGTCCTGTTGGACCCAGATCGCTATTTCTTATATCTTCGGCCTGATCTCTATATTGTTTGCCTAGTCTTTTTCGTTCTGCTTCTAACGTTCCGGTGTCGCCAGCAGCTATCCCCACTCCCGCAGCACCTAAATCGGATTGAGCCTTGGCTTTTCTTCTGGCTTCTTTTGCGCCCCTGTCTTGAATCGCCGCATCTAGCCCCAATGATTTATTGATGATGTTTCTGGCCCTTAACTCTCTATCTATAGCCTTTTCTTGTGCTGCAAAAATACTATTTCTAAACTTTACCTCTTCATTATACTGGGCTTTTACTTCATTCAAGTAGGCGGTGTATGCATTAAGATATGCCTGATTCCCCTTTGTCATTTCATCTGTTGTCTTTTGGTATTCTCTAGCGGATTCTTCAATAGGCTTGGTAATCTTTTCCAAATCTTCAAAGCTGACACCCTTACCCGCCGCCTCTGCGATCTGTCTTAATATCGACTCCCGCATATCATCTGGCAAAAAAGTTAAATCTGGAATGTCAATTTTTACGTCTTTAAATAATTTTTCAAGTCCCGCAATATCTCCAGACGTAACCTTTGATACATCTCTTTTCAAATCTGTACTTTTCTTACCTAAAATCCCGCTATCTGGACCCTTGAGGCTACGAAGGGCTTCAGCGGCTGATATCTGTTGATCGACTGCCTTCTGTGCGGCAGCCTTCTGTTTTGGATCAGAGATACCAGATACGGAAGCATCAGCCCTCGATCTAAAATCATCAAGATCAGTATGGGCGCCCACAGTCCCCAAGCCCTTGGCCTTTAATTCAGTTGTTTTATTAGATCTGAGACCACCCAAGTCTTTTATAGCGGTTTCTTGATCTTGAAAAGACTTGGTTCTTTCTTCAAGTCCTGCAAGAGCTTCGGCGGCATCATATAAAGAGTTTCTGAGAGCAGTCGCTGCCGCTGCCGCTAGTTTATCTGCTTCGATTCTGAACAAAGCGACTTCAGTCATAGATTTTTCTGAGTCTTCAAGTTGTTTTGTAAGCTTTCCGGTAGCCACCGCTTGCGCATCGGCTTGTTTTGATAATTGTATTGACCTTGTTTCCTCGACGCTGCCTTTTTTAGCGGTAGCTTTCAACTGAGCGGCTTCATATCTCAACGATTCTTCCTTTATCTTGGATTCTAGCTCAATCGCCGCTATGGAATCTCTCAAAGATTGGGCATAATTCTTATTTGCTTCAGTTGCCGCATCTCCCGTGCTGTCAGTTTTTAGACTTTTAAGCTCTTCAAAGTCCTTTATGGCAGAAAAATCTATTTGTTGACGAGCCTCTGAAAGAGTTTTAAACGATTCTTGGGTCTGTTTTGCAGCCGTTTCTGTATGTCTATTTAAATCGGTAAGAGAAGATTCCAGTCTTGCAATAACTAACGGATCTAGATCAAAATTACTAAAATCAAGCTTATTAAGATCTTCTAGCTCCATACTTTGAAGTGTTTTAGCATCCTCGCTATCCTTACCTACATTCTCAATAGCGGCTTGTCTCGCCTCTTTTAAATTTGCTAATGGACTCTCCTTACCCCTCGGATCAAACTTAGGAGTTTTAGCTCTAAACTTTTCTTGGGCGTCAAGTCTTGCCCGAACCCTTTTGTCCGGGGTCAAAGAATCCAGCAAATCAATTTCATTTAATCTACCATCAAAATCTTTAAGAGAACTTATAAGCTTTTTTTCTATTGTAAGTTGTGCTTTGAGACTTGCCACTCTATCATTTTCAAGTTTTTGACGTTCTGGGATGGCATCCTCCATCTCGCCTTCTGCCCCACTTCTTCCCCCGTATGTTGCACCGACTGCCGCGCCCGTAAGTCCGCTAGCAAACAGCAAAGGATTACCCCCCAGACTGCCCATCATGTAGCCTTCCACCGCCCCCGCCCACGCTCCGCCACTCGCTGCGGCGGCTTCCTCGTCTGTCGCACCCACCGCTTTTGCCGCACTCCCCCCAAACATAGATGCCCCCTTCACCGCTTCCTGCCTAGACTCTTCCTCTTTTTGTGACTGCTTTCTTACGTTTTCTATAATACCGGCCATCCCCTCCCCGGTTTTTGCAAATTCATCCCTAAATTTTTGGGCAGCCTTACCAAATTCATCAGCCTCGGCTTTAGCCTTTCTAGAAAAGTAGAAAGCGGCTCCAGCGGCAATCGCAAGACCAGCCACCAATACAAGAAACACGGCAGCCAAGGCGAAGCCCGCTATGGCAAGTGGCCCCAAAGCTGCCGTTACCGCCAATGACGCCCCAGCCTCAGTCGCATCAGCACCAGCGGCAGCCAGTGACGCTGCGGACTCAACACTGTTTGCTGCCGCACTAACCAGAGACGCCCCCATCTCAACTACCATTCCGCCAATCATGGCAATAGCAGCCCCCGCCGCAACGGTTTGATTAATGGCTGATTTTGTAGCATCGTTGAGTCCCGACATCTGACTGGTAACACTTCCTATCATAACCCCCATCATCATTAGACCTTGAGCGCTACCGGCTACTCTTGATACCCTTTGAGCGCCAGCGCCTACCATGCCAGCACCGGCAGCCCTTTTACTCATTTTGATCTGTTCTTTATCTCTGGCGGCATTAGATTCTTGTATTTCTTTTTGTTCTCTTTGGTACTCTTTTGTTACATTTTTTACACCAAGCTTTAAATCTTGCATCGCTTTTTCTAAGGCTTCTGCGTTACTATCACCTTCCTTTAAGTTTTGAGAAAATTTAGGCATAATAGCATTGATTTTTTCTGTACTAAATCCCATTTTTTGAAGTGCAGCCGCCAACTTTTTCGCTTTGAGTTCAACTGAATCGCCAGCGCCGATTCCGACGCGCATACCACCCGTAGGCATAACCCCATAATTATTCCTCCCAGTAGTAACAGCCCCACCAGCAGCAAATCCAGTAACACCCTTTTCATTCATGCGATCTAGGTTGCCCCGACCAATTGAACTCGCTGCACTTTTATTAATAACAAACTCACCGGGAGTCAACATGGCAGGAACAGTATCGCTTGCAGCACCACCCTTATTCGCATTTACTCTCCTTCCTGCCTTTGCCGCCTTCATCACATTAAAGACACGGGCTAATTCTTCTGTTGTTTCATTTTTAAGTTCGTTTTGAACTTTCTTGTTCAGGGTTGCTATGTTTGGTTCACTAAAATACGATTTTGCTTCAGACTTACTTTTGGCAGGTATACCAAACTTCTTAGCGAGCGAGTTTCCTAGACCAGAAGGAAAATCAAACGGAGCATTTGGAAGGTCTTTATCGGGTGCGCCATATGGCGCGCCAGCGTTTGTTAAAATTAATTCAAATAGATTTCCTATTACCTGATCTATATTTGCACTTTTTAAAGATTTTGCTATATTCCCACTGCCTTGTATTCCTAACGAGCTATTTAGTTGGCTAGCACCTTTTTTGGCGGTCTTCACAACACCATTAAGTATAGTATCTTCTAATTTTTCTGATTCTAATTTTTCTAAAGATCCCGCATTTACTTTAAAAGTGTTTCTAGAGGCATATGTATCGACAATTTTTTTTGTCGCAGCCGCATTGACCATTTTGGACCCACCATGAGCTATCCCAGTTTTAGTCATTGCATCTTTTACTGCGACGACTAAATTCGATTTATTAATGCGTCCTGCAAAACTTTTACCTCTAGCTTCTGGTCTCAGGAACGCAGCGCCATAAGTATCTTCGTCGGCATAGGTTTTAGCTAATTGTTCCGCTTTTAGCATGGGTGTTAGTGTTCCAGTTGCTATTTTCTTGCCTCCAACGGTGCTTTTTTCACCACTTATCACCTATCCCGCTTTAAAATTTGCGTCAAACGATTTCTGTTTTCTAAGCCCCTCTAAACTCGTCCTAATGCCATAATTATTCCTACCGCTTCTAACAGCGCCACCAGCAGCAAAACCGGTAGCATTCATCTCTTGTAGATTATTTACACCTATCTTGCTAACACTATCTTTTCTTATGACAAATTCACCAGCGGTCAACACTGCTGGTACTGTATCACGATTCCCTCTCCCCGGAACAACACCCCCTTTAGCAAACTTACTCACGCCAATAGGACCGCCGCCACCACGCCTAGCCATTCCCGCCATACCAGCAATACCCGGAGCTAAACTTCTGCCTATTTTCATGGCAAACATAGCTGTCAAAAGCGGAATAAGAGGCGTTATCGCATCAGCCACCTTTATCATAGCGCTAGCAATTTCAAGAGCGCCCCCGGCAATGCTCTTAAAAGCACTACTATCTGAAAACTTACGTATCAGTGCTGTAAATTCTTCTTTGACTTTTGTTATTTGTACACCTAGCCCCTGCTGGGCCTTTGCTGCGTCTTTAGATACAGAACCACTAGCCCCCTGAGCAACATTAAGGGCATTCTGAGCCACGGCAAACTGCTGAATAAGAGGAATAACCTTACCAACCTGACGAAACCCACCAAGATCTTCAACAATCTGACTAAAAAGACCACTTCTAGGATCTATAGAACTAAGCCCCGAAGAAAGCCTTTTTACCGCCTCAAAAGCCCCAACAAAATTACCCTTAGCATCTTGCAATACAATTCCAAGCTCTCTTAATTGAGCTATGGTTTCAGGTCTTTGAATACGTGTGAAAATTGTACGAAGACCAGTGGCAATAGTTTCTGCACTTTCTCTGGTGGTAGAACGAACACTAGTGAACAATGCAATTAATTCATTTATTTCACCGCCAGCAGCAGAAAAGACACCACCAACCCTACGAATAACCGTAATCAAATCTCCAGACTCAACCGCAAACTTCTTAGATACACTATTGATAGCACTCAGACTTTTCTCAAGAAAAGCTATATCGCCACCACTACGTCTTGCTTCATCTCCAAACTGTCTGAGCAGCGCAATCGCACCCTCTGTAGTATCTTGAATATTGTCAAAAGTAGCAGCAAGGGTGGTCTTGGCGAGAATATCAAGAGCTTTACGGGTTTTTTCTGCGCTAAAACCGGCCTGAGCCAGTGTGCGAGAAACGCTGAGTAAATCAGTAGATGAAACACCCCAAGTAGTAGAAAGTCTAGTTACCTCTTGTGTCAACCCTCGTAATTGTTGTATACTTTTACCAGTAACCTGCGATATCTTAATAATCTCTCGCTCAAATGCAATAGCGGCTTTTGTGGCGTTTTTAAGTCCTGTAACAAGGGCAAGCATTCCGCCAGTAGCAACCGTAATAACACTAAATCTGCGGGCAGATTCACGAAGATTTGAATTAAGAACACTAATATCTTTGGCAGCCCTCCTAGAATTTTTACCGACGCTCTGAAGCTGCTTATTAGTCTGGGCCAATGCTCTAGGGTCGGCTTTTACCTTTATGTTTACCGTATTTAAGCCTTTACCCTTTAGTTGCCGCTGGATATCAGCAACAACCCTTCCAACATTCTTCGGTGACTGCAAATTTATTTGTGCAGTTAGATTAAATTGTTGTGCCATCTTTTCTCCGCCCTATGTAAAACACGGAGGAAACTTTTACATTTCCCCCGTCTGAAGCATTCCCTAATTGTTATACGCACTTATGGCGTTTTAGCATCTGTTTTCTTTGCTGCTGTTTTACGCTTCGTAGTTTTAGCTTTTGGCTTATCTTCTTCTTCCGCCTTGGCTGCAATAGGGTCGTCTTTCTCGTCCAAAAACGGTTTACGCTCCACTAGTGAAATCTTTACCCATTCTTCTTCACCCTCAGAATTAGTAATAGGAACAACCTCTTCACCTTCACGATTTACAAAATAAACATCATCGGCATTTTTTTCCTTTTTACCCTTAGTCGTTCTATAGGCTATATAGCGCCCCTCTTCGTTGATAAGACGCCCCTCTGAGTCAGCTAGGTGTCCCTCGTCATTGATTAACCGAAGCTCTTCATCTACAAAATTAAACTCTTTAAGGAATTTATTTTCCTCAAGGTTTTTATCATAGTTAGGATCAAGATTATACAACATATTAGCTAGCTCGCTAGCCGCCTCCGATGCCCAAGGTTGGTCTGCTTGAGCTTCATAAGCCTTTACGTCGGCAAACTTTTGATTACTACCAGAGGCGTCAAAAATGCAAGTAGAAACCAAGCTAACAAATCTAGCATTATCAGCCTGACCTTCTGCCGAGTTATTATCAAGACCATTCTTTTCACTTAAAAGCTCTCTAAAGTCATTACGCTGTCCTTTTAATTCCAAGGCTACTTCTTTAGCTTTAGATAACCTTATACCGCCCCCTTTTAAAGCCTCTTCTTTATCGTTAATCTCTTTTACTAAGCTCTCATATTCCGCTTCTTTCTTTTTGTCCCAAAGCCCCTGCTGAGACATATAGTCGGTAAGCTTCTGTCTTAACAGCGCCCCCGAATCAAGAGCTTCCCTAAACGCCTTATTATACGCTATTTGAGATTTATTATAATCCTCTGACGTTGGTCTCTTAACAACAAGAATTACTTCTTTATCGTCATTATCAACACTAGTAATTGTTCTCTGCTTATCATTCTTTCCTGTCATCTTGATCTCCTTTAGGTTTTGCCACTGGCAAGTTAATAAAATATTTCTTTTTGCTAATTTCATAATTAACAAATTCTGACTCCAAGTTCCTGATTTGTGTATTTCCTCTATCTAAAATTTTTGCACGAATATCTTCAAATATTGACCTTACGTGTTTTTGTTCTGGTGTGAGTTTTTCTTCGTCTGAATCCAGCCCCCATAGGAATCCAAAATGCTCCTCTATGGTTGAGAGCGCCCCTATCATTGTTGTCTGGATTTTTTTCTTAGATGCTTTAAATAGAGCGTCTCTTGAAACTTCTTTAAAGCGGTCTTCTCTTGATCTTTTGTAATCTAGAGATGATTTTAAAAAATTACTATAGTCTTCCATTATCTGTTTCCTTTAATTTTACTTTTGGCTGACTGCATTTGTTCCATCGCTATATCTTGTTTTATGTCGTTTAATTCTGTAAAGCTGATTTGACCATCGGCGTTTTCAATAGTGTTTTGCCTATCTCTAATAACATTTCTTATTGCTGGATGGTTAACATCAAATATTTTGTTCGCTTCCTCTTGGTCTTTTGCCATCAGGAAAATTTCGTCAGAACCCGCTATTTTAGGATTTTTAATCAGATCATCAACTTGACGTTTTTTCTTCTCTATTTCGTATTCTCTACGCTGAGATATAAACCAACCATCTAAACAATCGTCATCTTCTATAACCTTTTCGTCGGGAGATTCAGAACTTTCATAAACATTATCATACATAGAAGAATAACTACACAAGGAAACCTGATCTTTTGTCATGTCACAGGAGGCTTTACCAAATGCATTTCCTTGTTTTTTACCGATAGACCACATAGACCTCCAAGGCTCACTCCTTGCTATGGATCTAAAGATCTCACTAGATATTTGATTTGAATTATAATAATCCATGAGAGAAGATATAGTGTGATTAGACCAATCGTAAAGATTTCCGTCTGTGAGATAAGCGCTTTTAGATATTATCCACATGGATCTAGCAAACGAGGCGGCCCCTTCGCAAGAAATGTGATCTAATGTGTGTTTTTTTGATTTAACTTTCATAAGTTTCTTTTCCAAACCCCTAATCCTTATCTTTATACGAAAAAGATCTGTAGTCTTATAGAAGAATTTAAAGGCTTCTAACTTTTCTTCTTCTATCTTTTCTTCTATCTTTTTCGCTTCCCTGTCATCATAAGGACTCCAAAGCTCATTATATACAAGAACCTCTTTAAGTTCTTCTTTTAGATATACACCCTTGAAATACGCTTCCTTATAAGACTTATCATAAATGTCGAAAGATTCTTCCATTATTTCCTTACTAGGCTCATATATGTATAAAACAGGATCGCCCAGCGAACAGCGTAAGCGACCCTGCAATATACGATATAAAGTTTTTTCAATTAAAATATCATCCATCCCAAATTCCCATTATCCACTTGCCTAGACTTTATCCCAAAGCCTAGGCTATCGCGGATTAGCTACCACCATGAACAGTCAAGACGTTAAAGTTACTAAACGAGAAGCTAACGGTTGAGTTTCCTCCACCCGTGTCTCCGCCCGAATAAGAAACTGAAGAAAGTTTATTCTGAGTTCCAAGATTAATGATAGTACCAGCGGTATCTTTAATAACAAGCTCATTATTAGCAAGGTTTGGAGCCGCACCAGAAACATTAATCAAATCACCAGAAGTCGCCATAACCTCAAAATCACATGTCACTTCCACAGGGAAAGTTGCATATCTAGTATAAGGCCCAAATCGACCAAGCTCTTGAATATTCTCTTGCCCAAAGTCCGTACTAACAGAAATACTTTGAATATGAGCATTAGAACTAAGACCGGCCTCAGTAGAACTGTCATCACCCCCCTGAGATCTAATTATAGCAGGAAGAGTTGATCCGGCGATATCTACATTTACTCTACGAACAACACCCGAACCGGGAACTCCAGTAGCCGAATGGTTGCCGTCGAACACTTGGCTAATACTTGTATGAGCCAAGCTTCCTTCGTTATCGCGCCAAGAGCCGCTAGGAGTTAAACTTACAGGAACGTCACCGCCAGTTCTCGTAACAGCTAAACCATTCCAGAATCTATCATTACCGACAAGAGTAACCGATTCAGTGGCGCTTCCGTCTACGCTATAACTATACGAAACCGAACTTGTGAACATTCCAGAATTAAAGCAAACGTTCCTCGGAACACCCGTAGCATGTGACAAGCCATCATCAAACACTGCCACGTAAACATCACATCTTGCCTTAGTTGCGGTAACAACGTCTGTTTTACACGCGCCACCGGAAGCCAAGTCGTAAATTAACTTATTGCCATCAATAACTTTTTCGAGAGTAACTTCAATATCGGCAACTTCTTCGATATTTTCATAAATTTCAATTTGCCCCATCTCAAAAACTTGATCGAGGGTAAATGTGCTAGACATACCAACGCTTTGCAAACCCTTTACGACACCGGCAGCGGTTGGAACCGCCCCTCTGCCCATTATTGCTACAGCCTGACATGCATAAAATATTCTTTGATTACGAGCCATGTTTGGTCTCCTTTGTTTTTTTTATCATCCTCTGGTAAAGGCTGTTGTTATATACACAAAATTTTGAATTATATAGCTTTTACTTGCGTTTTACACCTAGTAGTGCCAATGTAAAGGTCTGGAGAGATCTGAACTACGTCTTGCCCTCTAGAGCTATTAATCCAACACTTATTATAATAATAGTTATCAATAAGCTTAGGATAAAGGCCGCTGGGGATAGCATTTTCGTTTAACTCATTCCTGTAATTAAAAGGATAGACCCCGGAGATTCCTACTGTGGTAGGATTAAAAAGGTGTATTGTTCTATCGTTTTGGTAAAGTGTCGCATCCATTAAGTTGTTACACTCCCAGTGATTCTCTGTTATAACGTGGAAAATAACGTCATTATTTGACCACTGACCTCCCCCTAGTTGATACCCCTCCATGCTTGAGGCAGGAATGACTTCTATAGCCATAGCCGGTAGTTGAACTCTAGTGTCTCCTAGCTGCGCCCAACCCCCAGAACTAGAAACCTGAAAACCTTCATCGTTTCTAAAGGATCTCTGCTGAATTTGACGAAACCATGAAACACCCTCGGCGGGTATAACCTGAACCCATTTATGACTATACTCTAATTTAACAGTGCTGGCTGTCGATATGGCAGTATCAAAAACAACCCTTCCGTTTGGATAATCTATATAAAAGGGCTTGCTTACATTTCCTGTGGCGTAGAATGAATTATCAACAAATACTCCAGATATTCTTGTTGGCTGTTCTGCGGTTCCGTCTATACCGCTTTCCCAGACCCAATTCTGACGATAGCCTTCCCAGACCTGACCATCTGTATAATTAGGATCATCCGTAGCCCTAAGCTTATGCCTATCTCCACCATAAATGCCTGATTGTGGTATTTTAACATTAAAGAACGAGCCACGATCCAAAAAACCCCAGTCGTAAAATGCAATAAAATTATCCAATAAAATATTAGAGATTGTGGCATCTTGGGCGTTTGCTAGATTTGATAGTTTAGTATGAGGACCGCCGACCATTATGAAAGCTCCTTTCTTACTATTCTTGATATTTCTTTTATATTTGGGGCGATAGCCCTAGTCACAAAGTTATCTTCTACAGTACCAGAAAATAATGGATTTACTTTAAATGCTCCCCCTTTAGACATTCTAGCGCCTCCGGTTCTACCTGCCCCAGCAGCATACTTAACATCAAAATCAGCGATGATAATAGAGTCGCCAGAAGTCAATAACCACTTGAGCCAAGGTAGCTCCCCTCCCTCAATGGCCTGTTTAGCAACTGCCAAAGACAGAAGATTAGAAAACGCAGAGGGCTGTACGGTTATTTTAATTCCCCCTTTAAAGTTTCCACGGGATGAAATTATTTTAGAAACAGAAACCCTAACAGAAGCTACAACGGAATTTATAATATCTATGGCTGGATCTTCAGTCAGGCCAAAATCTAAACTTAAAGTACCACCAGAAAGAGAGTTTATTTCTGGCGAAGCAACCATAGACCTTCTAACAACTTCCACAACTTGTCTTCTAATGCTAGACTCAACCCTCTTGAGGACTATATTCCCCTCCTTTGCTAAGGCTTTGTTTATTAAAGCCCTTATTCTAGCGTTGCTTTGAACTATTTTCACTGTCCGCTCCTACTCCAAAATGTAACAATGTACTTGGTTTCATTCTGCTTGAATCCTTGGGGGTACGACATACCCTCCCTTTCGTATCTACCCTGATCGTATTTCTCTATTCCGTCATAATTTGGAATGATGTATTTAGCCTTATTTATTTTCTCTAAATCTGTCATGTAGGCTATAGTCTGTATAGACCCATCTGGGATATCAATAGGAATTCCTATATCAACCCAAAACTTTCTATTCCAATAAATTCTAAGAGTAATGTCTTCCTTAGTTTCAACAGCTTTATATCCTTTTCCTTCACAATAAGGACACGGCATACCTCTCTCAAAGGGGTAAGGACCACCCGTTCTGTATTTACTTATAGACCTGTTTCTAGTTCCCATCGTGTCCATATAACAGTTAGGACATCGCTCTCTCTTTTCGGGATACACTAACGTTCCGGTTCTAGTAAATAATAGAACCGCTTCATTATATGTATTAAAAACGCTAGCCGGTATATTTATAGCCATTTAAGTCTCCTACGGGGTAACTGCGACTCCAGACGGACTATTTGGTTGGTAAGCCTGAACAATACTATATCTACCATCCATCCTAGCATTTATAACAGCAATAGACTGATCTATTTGAGTTGCTAAAATGGGTGGAAACGGACTAACCGTATTGTTAGCGCCAAGCTTATCTGCTGCGGCTAAACCTCTAGCTCCAGCTATGCTAACGATACCCTCCCCACCTTGGGGTTGATCGTTGCCAGTAATTATTTTTTGTGTAACTGCCATTTTTTTCTCCTAATCGAATATATTTCCGCGATAGTCAAACTGATTAGACCTGAGAGCGAAACTCCCCGGACTATATGGACCAAGTATAGCTTGACCAACAAGGGTGTTGTTATATTGGTAATTTTTTAATAATTCATCATACTTCTTGCATATGTCGTTATATAATGTATTTAAATTTTGGGTAACTCCCCTTAGATCAATTGCGGAAGGCCCATCTTTGATAGAGATGGCATTTGCTGACTCCGTTTTTACCTCACTACCCAACAATATACAGGCAGACTTAAAAACACTAAGCACAGAAAAATCCGTATCCTTTTGGACTATCGGATCTGGAGAAATAGAAACAGAAGAAACGCTAACCGTGTAATCATTACTAAAATCCGCATCGTTAAGAACATTGTAAGCGCCAACAACAATAACTTGTTTTAATCTTTCATCTGTGTATTTTGCATGGTCTAAGTCTCCTATTAGAGATCTGAGCATGACAACTAAATCTACTTTCCAAGACATAAATCACCTATAAATTTTCGTTAACTTTGAAATAACCCACGCTAGTATTCCACGTCCCGTCAGAAGTTATAACGTATGCCTGCAAATGCCAAGTTCCGGGACCAGACAAATCGCCATCAACGGTCAAGTACTGTATTTGACCATCAGACCCATCACTAGTAAATACAGCAGTCCTCTCAAAAGTCGAACCGTCTGGTTTTTTAAATGTGAATTTTTTGGTTGTTGCGCTGCTAATATTAGCCACAGAAGTAGTCCCGGTGGACGAAGTGTCGTAAACCGTAACCCTAAAAGCTGTGCCTATATCGTTAACATGCGCCTGTTCTACAAATGCCATAATATGCCTCCAGTTATTTATACACAGTTAGGGGGTATTCTGTCTCAAAATAATAATTTAATCAACAAACATCAAAAAGGGCGCATTCGTGGTGGCGGCTGCTGCGGTATATGTTACTATTATTCTTGCTTCTGATATAGTAAAGCACTCAGTGTAATCATCGTCTACTAGGTAAAAGGTCCAATCCCCATTAAAGGTAAAAGAACCTGTAAAGCCACTAGTTTTATCAAAAGTGTCCGTTCTGGCTTCTCCTCCATTTTTACTGCCATAAGACCACATTGCAAAACTCGTTGGAGCAGTAATACTACAGGTGCTACCCGAAGCGTCCCCACCACAATCTTCATCTGGATTCCAATCTAGCTCAAATCTCATATTAGTAACTTGGCTAGCGGTAATACCACTAATTGCAACAGAATACTCATGTTCATCGGCAGCACCTGAGCCTGTAGCGTTTGTAAAAGTTGTTGTTGCCATTATATATCCTAATCAGGGAGGTTTTGACCAACTACGAATCCATCAAAAGCGCTTCCGGCGTCGTTTGTGCAGAGGAAACCATAAACATCTGTATGTGAAGTTGCTGTAGACATGGTTGGTGCCGTGCCGCCACCGGCCCATCTTACTGCTGCGGCAGCGCCCCCAGTAGTATAATCAACATTGGTCCAAGCAACAGTTTTTGCGGAGCCTGCATGTTGTGTTATTCTTAGTAAAAATCTTTGACCTCTTTTTGAATTTATAAATTCAAACTTAGTAACATTAACACCCAATATAACATTGTGATAATTTCCAGTATTTAAATCTATAGTAACCGTCGCATCTTCGGTTGTTGGCGTATCGTTTGCCGGTACAGCTTCTTGGACATAGGCTCCACCAGTTAAGGTTATTCCAGAAGCGCCAATAGTAACACCACTAGCCGTCACCCTAGAATCAAACTCATTAAATACACCATGTTTGGTTCCTGTGAAACTTTTCGCAGAATCTAAAACTAAAGCTTTGGAAGCTACGGCAGTCCCGGCTGTAGTAACATTTACCTGACCACTAGCGTAAGTAGCTATTCCCGAACTAGCAATTAAAGCTGTGGCGGTCCCGGAGACAGTCAATAAAGATGTAGCAATCCCTGAAGCGGTTAACAACGAAGCATAAGTAGCGCCTCCATTAAATTTGAGCGTACCACCCTCATTGTACAGGGTGTTTGTTGTACTAACGGGAACATGGTTGGGCAGTAGTAATCCGCTCGCCGTTACGCCGCTGCTAAATATAACGCCATTAGGCTCAACGCGAGCAAGAACTTCTTCAGAGTTGTTTTGCCATTCTTGTAAATTAGCAGAATGAGAAGCTGCACCTTGTACTATGATGCCAATATCGCTCGCAACCCTTGGTTTAACTTCAAGCGTGGCATCTGGAGTTAGGTCGCCAGCAGCAATATTACCAATGGCTATTTTTTTAGCGGAAGTGTCACCAATAATAGTGTTTTCAATATTAATCTTGTTACTATTACTGCCTATCAAACTAGGATTCGGCCCTTCGGTAAGTAGCTCTATATTATTAGCACCTATAACCCCAAAACCCGCCAAATGACCTAAATACAAATTATGATCACCAGTGCTATATCCTCCCGATCTATATCCAACAGCAGTGTTGTCGTCACCTTCGGAGTTTTCAAAACATTTCTTACCTACTGCTACAACCCTAATGCCGCTTCCTCGCTTCCCTGCTTCACTTCCTATACAAACCCTATCATAGCCAGAAGCAGTATGTCCAGTCTCAAGCCCTATGTATACATTCCTGCCCAACGCCGTAGAACCACCTCTATAGTTAAGAGAATCTGCCCCGGCCTTAAAACCAATCATGACATTTTGTTGAACGCTACTAAGTGCTGTCGAGGTGGGAGCGCGGTGGATATAACCAGAGCCAGCAAAATGCCCAATAAGAACATCAGAAGCCTTATATCCGTTAATGGAATTAGCGTTATTGATAGAAGAGTCAAGACCGGCTCCATAGCCTATCGCTATGCCCGTACCGGCAGTAGTTGACACCTGACCAACAATAACATCCACATCGGTAACTACACCAGAACTAAAAGCGGCAATACCGGAAACCGCCACAATATCACTTTCGTTAGCGATTGCCTGACCAGAACTGTAAACGGCAATCCCAGAAACATAATTAAGTTGAGCAGTGGTGACATCTCCGCCACCACTTTCTGCTTCCCAGTTTGGTACATTTCCATTCATTTTCAAGATATAGTCGTCAGTACCTTTAGCTAATCTAATAAAATTAGTACCATTGTGATAAAGAATATCGCCTTCGGCATTTGATCCAAAACTAATATTAGCCGTGTTGCCAGATGCGTATGTGGCTATCCCTGAACTAGCAACCAATGAAGTAGCCGTTCCAGAAACTGTCAATAAAGAGGTAGCTATTCCAGAAGCGGTGCTTAAAGCGGTGATATTACCTTGATTAGATATAGCCTGACCGCTAGCGTATGTCGCAAGACCTTCATTTTCGATAGCCTGACCGCTGGCGTAGGTTGCAATTCCAGAACTAGCAACTAACGAAGTAGCAGTTCCAGAAACAGTAATTAATGACGTAGCTATACCAGAAGCCGTATTCAATGCTGTGATGTTAGACTGATTTGATATAGCTTGTCCAGATGCATATTGAGCAGTAGTGCTTGCGCCACCAGCACTAGCAAGCTGAGAACCGTTAAAGTAAAGCGTTCCGCCGACATTATATAATGTGTCAGTAGTAACACCGGGAGTATTTCTAACAAGAATAACACCAGAATTACCAACACTAACACCAGTACTATAAACAAAGGAATCAAACTGAGAAAATCTTCCATGCTTAATCCCAGTAAAACTTTTTGCCGAATCTAAGATTATAGCCTTAGAAGCCTCTACTGTACCATCCGTTGTAATATTAACCTGACCAGAAGCGTAAGTGGCTATACCAGACGTGGCAACTAATGAAGTGGCCGTTCCAGAAACCGTTAATAAAGAGGTAGCGATTCCAGAAGCGGTATTTAAGGCTGTAATATTACCTTGATTTGATATGGCTTGACCAGAAGCATATGTCGCAAGACCTTCGTTTTCAATCGCTTGCCCACTAGCGTAGGTCGCTATGCCCGAACTAGCAACCAGCGAGGTTGCCGTGCCAGAAACGGCCAACAGAGAGGTAGCGATACCAGAAGCTGTATTTAGTGCGGTTATATTGCTTTGATTTGATATTGTCTGCCCTGAACTATATACAGCGATGCCTGATACATAGTTTAAATCTGCCGTACTGACTCCACCACCACTACTTTCTGCTTCCCAGTTTGGTACATTTCCGTCCATCTTCAGTATATAATTATTTGTACCTTTAGCAAGCCTAGTGAAACTGGTTCCATTATGGTAAAGGATATCACCTTCGGCGTTAGATCCAAAAGTAATATTTGCGGTATTTCCAGAAGCGTATGACGCGATACCAGACGTGGCAACTAATGAAGTGGCCGTTCCAGAAACCGTTAATAAAGAGGTGGCTATTCCAGAAGCAGTATTTAAGGCGGTGATATTGCCCTGATTAGATATTGCTTGACCCGAAGCATATGTCGCAAGACCTTCGTTTTCTATAGCCTGACCGCTAGCATAGGTGGCTATACCCGAACTGGCAACTAACGAAGTTGCTGTACCGGAAACGGCTAGTAAAGAGGTAGCGATACCAGAAGCTGTATTTAGCGCGGTGATATTACCCTGATTCTCTATAGTCTGCCCTGAGCTATAAACAGCTATACCTGAAACATAGTTAAGTTGAGCGGTGGTTACATCTCCACCGCCCCCGCCAACACCTGAAGCGTAAGCGGCTATGCCAGATACGGCAACAATATCGCTTTCATTGGCGATAGCCTGACCAGAAGCATATGAGGCTTCTGAGCTAGCGCCAGCGGTTGCAAGTTGAAAACCATTAAAATACAGAGTTCCGGCAGCATTGTATAATTTATTCGTTGTTACGCTTGGTGTAGTATTCGCTATTTGTATTCCGTTCCCAGTCGCATAAATGCCATGACCAGAAATAATTCCATCATTATCTACAGAAGCTAAAACACCATCAGAACTATTCTTCCAACTTGTTAAATTTGAAACCTGTGAAGCGGCACCTTTTACTACTAAACCTTCATCATTTGCAGCATTTACGCCAACAAAAAGAGTGTCAGAAAGAGTAACGTCAGCAACCCCAATAGCCACCCTCTTAGAATCCATGTCTCCTTTTATTAAGGTGTCACTCGCGGCGGGTGAACCATTACCAATGAATAAAAGATTTGAAGTGGAGTTAGATAAACCAGCAGACTCCCCAATATAAATACACTCAGTACCAGATGAGCTTTTACCAGCGTTTTTACCTATACCTATAGATTTGGTTGAACTTGTAGAGGAGTGTCCAGCGCCCTGACCTATCCATACAGCACTTTCTCCTGCTCCATTGTAACCCGCCTGATAACCTATTGCGATAGCATAATCTTCACCCAAAGTTCTACCAGCCTGATATCCAATAATTGTACTATAGCCACCAAGACCAGACCCAACCTGATAACCGATACCAATAAAGCCTATTTCATAAGCGTGTAAGGCCGCTTCGTATCCTATGGCAATAGACTGATGTCTCATTTTATTACCGGCAGAATAACCAACAGCAACGCTACTATAGACAGCGCTGGCGGCGTCTGATACCGTTGGGCCAGCTTTAGCTCCTATATGGACATTATGCTGACCGGTTTTATTTATAGTAGAAGACTCAGAACCTATAATAACGCTATCACTACCGCTAGTTATTCCACTCCCGGCGCCATAACCTATAAGTATATTATTACTGTTTGTGGGGCCAGTTTTATCACCTATAGATAAAGACTTATTAGTAATATTTAAATCAAAAACACTATTTTGGGTAGGGGTTCCACTAAGGTTAACATCTGTAAGCTCAACAAGTTTAGCATCTTTTAGATTTGTACCGTTAGAAAAAAGTAGACCAGAAGCACCAAGAACAAGCTGGTTGGATTCACTGTTGAATATGGCTTTTTCAGCGGGATAAGTTACAAATACCACTCCGCTTCCGCCAAGACTAATTTTACTTCCGCTGTTTGAGCTAGAAAGAATAGTAGTACGTTCTAGGTTGTTTGAGCCGTAGGTTCCAACGCCAACTTCCCATTTATCATTTTCTTCTAGAGTGTAGTAAGTTATGTCACCGCTGGCTAAAAAGACGTTAAATCTTTGAAATCCTGCCGGGCTTCCGGTTAAAGATAAACCGCCAACACCGGTACTAGAGGTATTTTCTCTAACTCTGTCCGCTACTTTTAATGTCATAAAGACATCCTCCATTTATAGAAATGTTAATGTTTTTCAGTTGGGGTCTGTAATGTTTGGAGGAGTGGGTCTTGTAATATTTTCTTTTTCTAGCCTTAGCTCATAAGCAACGGTATTATCCATCAAAAAATCTCTAGCTTTTCTATTCGCAAATTGAGACTGGTTTTCAGAATTGGTTATGAGTTCTGGATTTGTTTCTGCATCTACTGGCAGGGATGGATTATAGTTTGGATTTGTGATTTCTGACTCATAGCCATAATTTCCACACATGGCGGTAATCACCCTTCCAACATCCTCATCTGAAATATTAACCGAAAAAACAGCCATTCCTATCTCCTTACGTTAAAGTTAATTATTTTATTTATTTTTAAGATATAATCTTGTTGCTTATTTATGTCTAATGAATGGTCTATCTGCTTGTTTATACTAAGCGGAAATGTTAAAACGTCTTTATTGAAATATAAAACCACAACACCACCGCCATATGGATCTGTTCTAGTCAGACCATCGTCAGCAATTGCAGTTTTAGAAAAAGAAGCAAAACCAAACATAGACACCTCCGTAAGTATATACACAAAACATAGTATATAACAAAAAAAAGCCGCCCAAAAATGAGCGACTTTACTTTTTGTCTGAAATTTACTTCTATTAGAAGGAGCCAGCCAAAACTCTACGGTTATCAAGAACGCCGAAACCGATCTCGGCCCAGCCGTAATAACCTTGGCGTTGGAATCGGTGAAGAGCTTCGTCTTCAAAAATTTCAACAGTCTTCTTGACAGGCATAACAAAGCTGTCGCTACTGCCTTGATCCAAGCCAATAACTAGCTCAACATCGGCAGAAGCGAGAGATCCACCAAGATCGCTAATGAAGTAGCTCTGATAATCTTGACCATCACCAAACTCAAAGATGTCGTGAAGATTAACACCAAAGATTCTAGTCAAATCTGGACCATTATCGTTGGAAAGATAAACTTCTCTACGGCTAACCTCATCTAATTGGTCAACACCCCAGTTACGAATATCTTCTATGGCCTCTGGAGACAGATAGAGATCGCTCAAGCGACCCGGAGCAGTAACACTGTTACCACCACCATTTCTGCGCATGACAGTCTTCATCAAGCTAATAAGTCGCTTGGTGAATTGACCAGCAGCGGCATCTGCATCATAAACCAAAATGTTACGGTCAACAGCAGAGGCTAAAAGAGTGTGCCAGCCGTCATCGTTAATTTTCTTAACAAACGACGCTTCAAGCACTTGCATAGCGCGACCAACCACATTCCAGTTAGCTTCGCGAGCATATTTAAGCAGATAGTCAATAGAACTTGAAATGCCATAAGTATTAATCATGACATAATCACTTTCAACATGACGCTCAGGAATACGTCCGTTACCGGGATTCGTATAGGCGATATGCTCACCTTCTGTTCCGGGGGCCAAAAGGTCCAGAGGAAACTCTGGGCTTGCTCCCGGTTCTAGTGTCATCGTCTCGTAGATCGAAGTAACAACGTCCCCAAAAAGAACACCCTCTCTAAGCGGTGTCTCAAGAGCCTTTGCAATTTCTCTCTGTGCTTGAATGGCAACGGTTTTATCCGAACTGCCTGATGTTCTTAATAGAGTTAAAAACTCTTCCGAAGGTCTTTGTTTAATAGACATGGTAATATTTCTCCTTTTATTTTAATTATTAGGCTTGGGCGATGTTAGTATTTGGAAGGTCGATGTAGACTTTGGCGTAGCCATCTTCATCAACATCAGACAGGAAACGTCCAACAACGAGTCTAGCGCCTCCAATGGTGCTATCTCCACCGATGTTTGATGATGCAAGATTTCCACTATGTGACAAGTAGGCCACATCACCTGCGTTTGGATCTGTACCTTCCAAGCTGCTAGTTACAACATAACCCTTCTGGAGCAATGTAACCTTTCCGCCTTTTTGAACTTCGTCTTTATATTGATTTAAATGCTGACGAGTAAGGTCAATATTGACCATATCGTTAAGCAAAACTCCAATAGGGACTTTACCAGATGGAGCAGCAGCATAAGTAACCAAGGCAGCGCCTTGATCCATAGCTGCACCAGAACCTCCAGTACTAAGTGCGACCACGCCACCGCGAGTGGCAGCTTCATTCATGAAAAATGAAATATCAGTTTGTAGAGTACTTCTATCAGTTTTAAGAGCCATTATGAATCTCCTTGTATTTAAAAATTACTTATTTATTAGGCACGGTTTGTAAAACAGAACCAAGCCACTCACTCGCTACGCTACGAAGAGATTCTCTTGGGTCTTCTTGTTCGTCTAATTCCGCAATTGCGACTTCTTCGACTGGCTCTACTTGATCGAGAGCCTCTTCTCCAGCTTCAGCGGAATCAACTTCCTCTTCCGCCTTTGCGTCTTTATCTTCTTTTTTGTCTTCTTCTTTGTCTTTGTCCTTCTTCAACCAAGGTGGCATTCCCGCCTTTTCTCTCATCGTTACCATAACCGCAACAACTTTGTCAAAAGTAGCGTCATCAGCATCTTCAAACTGAGCCAAAGTAGCTTCGGCTTCCTTTGCGTCAAGACCGAGGTCTTCAAGCTGCGCCTTGCGCTTCATCATGGCTTCTCTCTTTTTCATCCCTTTAATCTCTTCGTCCATCGCCTTTGCAGCTTCTTCAAGCTGTTTAGTCGAGCTTACCAGAGAATCGTTCGTTTCAGAGAGGGATTTGATAGTCTCTGTTTTTTCTGAAACGGCGGTTTCAAGAGATTGAATCAAAGACTCAAACTCAGCCACCTTTTCTGCAACTACCTTTTGGGTAAGTTCTTCATTGGCTGCTTTAGCCTCTTCTAGTTTTGTTTGCAAATCGTCGATTTGCTTTTCGTAAGTATCAGACATTAAGTTCTCCTTCATTGAAGATATGGTTAAAATTTGTGCCTCAGATTCATCAAAAAATCTATTTCCTTCCAAAATTACGCTACGAGGGTTTGCAGGTTTTGAAACTAAGCCTTTACCAGAGAACGATAAGTTTCTTAGAAGTCTGCCTACTCTGTAGTCTTCATATTGTCCGCTTCCGCCATAAGATCTTAGGTGTTTAGTAAGGAACGCCGAGGCTTCATTTCTAGGAATGAGTCTAGTTTCTCCAACACTATCTATAAGAGCGTAATCAAAACTAGGAAAAAGGCATTCCATAGAAACAAACCATTTTCCATCTTCGATTTCAGCCAATATTTTTTGTATTCTACTTCTCTGGTCTACATTACTCCACTCTTTATATATAACCGCAGTGGTTAATATATTAAAAGAGGAGGGGGGATTCTCTAAGTTTTCTGCTATCGAGTTACCCTCAAAGTCAACAACACTATTACCCGTTATGTGACCTATTATATCTTTTTCATCATGCATATAATTGAACGGCTTGTCTTCTGGGGTATTTCTAGCCGCCCAAGTTTCCGAAGGGTCAAAAACGTCATCATTTTTATTCCAACCAGTGCTAACAAGAACGGACTGTAAATAAAACAAATCCATCTGTTCTTCGTTCTGAGAAGTGGATAACTCCACATCACTAGCGCTAGTAAGAATTTTTCTTAGTTTATCAACGGCTTCTGGCGATATCTCTGGCTTATATACCTCGGCAACAGCGCAATATGCAATACTGTTACTAGACGACAATATATCACCAAGACCATCTTTTATTTCTGCTTCGTATATTTTCATATAAAATACCTCCGCAAATTAATACACAAATTTTTAAAATATTGGATTTTATTGCTAAAAATTGAACATTTCTCCAAACGTAGCAGAGTAGATGTATCTCATTTCCGAGGTGTTGGGATTTCTCTTATTGTTCTTTACAAAGTCTAGCGTCTTCTCTTTTGCTAAACCGTAAAAACCTTTAGATGGTTTACTTTTACTATCTATTAGCTGTTTTATTATAGCTTCATTAATATCCATGAATGGCTGCATTCCTGTCAGTATGCAAAGCTTCAGATGTTCTAGCTGGTCAACTTCTGCTTTGTTTAAGCTTCTTATGTTCTTTTTCTCAAAATGAGACAAAGCTATAGGAGAAACTATTTCTGATATTTTTGACTGAGCCTCCATAGCCCATAAAGTTTTAGATGTTGCGTCAGAACTTCTTGGCAGTACTCTTTTTTCTTTCCTTTTCCTTACATCTCTGGAAAACTTGGGTCTACCATCGTTGTTTGTTGGATTATTGTCATCCTGTTTAGTATCCTGTTTAGTATCTTTAACTACCTCTTCTATTTTGGGGGCAGTATAAGGAATTCCCATATTCTCAAGGTACTCCGGGTCTAAAATGTCTTTTGTTAATGCTATTTTGGCAATATCATCCTTATGTTGAGGGTTATGATATGGACCAGCCTTGTTTGGAGAGGAGTTATCGTTGGATCTTTCTCTTTCTTCGCGCCTCACTCGAACCCTTTCAATACTTGGAATCTCTCTAAATCTTTCCAGTAATGTTTCTTGAGATATTATATCCCTATCCGCAAGATCCATCAGAAGTTTCTTTTGGGCGGCTTCATCAGAAAGAATAATAGAATCAAAATGAATCTGAGCAGGAAATCTGAACCCCATAGCTTTTTGCACTATTCGTATTTCATTTAACCAAAATTGAGACAGTACCTCTCTCCCGTACTCCAATCTTTCTATTAAGGTTTTTAAAGAAACGAAGTTATTGGTATAGCCCCCTCCGCTACTAGCCCCAGTGAGAGTGGGGGGAATCCCAAGACCAGCATATATGCTTGTTAGCACTGGTTGATATTTATCTCCACCCAAGAACTTATAGACCTGAGATTGACTTTCTGTGAATTTAAGCTCTGGCCCCCAGACTAAATCCATTGTACCGCCACCAACATTACTAGCTAGAATATCTCTAAGCTTATTTATGGCGGCTTTTGTTGGAATAATCTTGTGGTCTAAGTCCCCAACGGTCCATAGTCTCACATTAGAAATGGCTCCGTCTAAGGCCGCTACGTCTGCGAGCTTCATTTTTTCAAGCATAGTAATATCATCAAGAATAGCGTAAATCATGGGATTTGCCCAGAGAAGCCAATCGTCCTTTTTATAATAGAAGGTTTGGACATTTTCTGGACTTAGGGGGATTTTTCTTTCTCCTCTCTGTAGGCTTTTCTGTATGTCTAGAGGGAGTGTTTTGAATATTGTATTTGGAGAATTGTCTGTTTTAACCAGTGCTTCATAGCTATTCTTTGATAAGTTTAATACAAATTCAGGCTTACCAACTATTTGTGAGCCGTTGTTCTTTATCTCTACAGCTAGGGGATTTAAGAAATCGTATGACCAAGGTATTTCCCTCTTTAGAACTTTAAGGGGGTCAATCTTCACGTCTGCGGCTAAAGAATTCCTAAGATTTTTTTCTTGTTGTTTGTTTATCTTGGCGGTATGTCTACGAACAACTACATTTCCACATCTGTATAGATAATTTAGAAATCTTTCCGATCTATCTACACCACCTATTTCTTGCCACCACTTTCTATAGAATTTTTCAATAGTCTTATTTGGATGGACTAACACTAGCCCCTGTGAGGCAAAATCACTCATTAGGTCAATAACATTCCTTATTATTCCAACCCTATCGTATGCCTGCATACACTGTTTGATTATTCTCTTCTGCTTATTAGAGACCGATTCCCCCGGCCTAAAGCTATCGTAATCAGATCTTAAAAAAGAGCTTCTAACAGATCGGTTTGACTCTATATCAATATAGCTATTCTGCCTACCATAACCCATACTCTTTTGAATTCCCTCATAAGCTTCTACGTTATCTGAGGTTTTAGCGTATGCTTCTTGTCTCTGTGAGTCGTTGTCCCAAGTCAGGTATAGTGAGGAATCGTCATTCATTTGAATTGATCTCCATTCAATGGCATTGTTAATAGGATTGATATCTACTTATACACAAATTAGTAAATATCTTGAACTTTATCAGCAAACCACGAAGGACCGTAGTATAGTTTGTCATTATTGTATTTTATAGAGCCGTCTTGCTTTGCAAAACCCCCTATTGCGCCATATTCGACTATATCTTGTTCTATTGACAAAGTTCTAGCGGACATATTAGCCATTATCAGAGAAGAATATCTGTCTTTTCTTAATCTGTTCTTTTTACCTGCCGCTACTTTAACTTCTGGAGTATCCCACCTTTCTCTTCCTGCCGTGGTCTGTGTCATGACAATCATACTTAATTCATCCTTTAATTCTTCTATCTCCATAACACAGTCCTCTAGTGTGTCATACTTCCTGCCTGTTAATTTATCGTCCTCTATAGATAAACCAATACTAACAGAATCAAAGAACGGAAATAACACAATTCTATCTTCAAAGTCTTTTCTAAGGCCGTGATTAGCCTCTGCTAACCAATTAGCTTTTGCAAATTGACATAACCTTAAAATATGTAGTCCGGTGTTATCATCTGTATCCTTTTCCTTCTCCTCTATAACGGGCCAGATTGCCACTTCTCCCTCTTTTATTTTATCTTTGTCGTGCAACGCCTCCATTACAGCGATGCCACCGCCTTGGGCGTCTAGGGATATTTCTGCACATGGGAAAACCTTCATCAAATCTCTAATCTTTCTGGCACAATAGGAATAGAAATCATCCTCGTCTGCTATCTTTGATTTAACCTTATCTTTATGCTGTTTTCTGTTTGTCGTCCAGCAGTGAACTATCCTTCTGTGGTCTTCGTTAATCTCCATCACGACAATACTGAAATTATCCACCTCAGAAGCGGGGTCAACTCCAAACACATATTTTTTCTTAGGGTCTCCTTTTAACATGGTTTCAAAGCAAACATCGCCGGATGGGAAGCTTATCGTTTTTGTTGGAGATGTGCAGCAGGACTCTATTAGACTCCTCTTGAAAAACCCCTGACTATCGGTTGTAAAACAAGCCCCATACTCCATATTGAATATACCAGAGTGTATAGTGGCTTTTGCTCTGGAAACCTGACCTGAGTCCATAAAGCCATCAGGAAGATTTTCTACAGGCATCCTAATAACAGAATATTCTCTCCAGTCAAAGTCTGCCGGGACATCCCCCCCGAAAACATCTTGTAAGGCGGATTCCTTTCCTCCGCTGTTTACTATGGCTCTATACCTTTTCCAGTAATCTGCAAAATGATTAAAGTCATAATAAGCCGTACCAGAAAGAATTATTTGGTTTGACTTGTCTTGGGGGTTGTCTGTACTTTTACCAACCCCCACACCTAGCTCTTTTGCTCTTTTTACTCTGGCTTTAATCTTCACCTTCTCTGCTGGAGATGCTGCAACAGCGGCAAAGCCAGCCACAACATTCTCAAAAATGTCCCTAGGTATAGATGCAAACTCGTCAGCAATAATATCATTAGCGCGCTGACCTCTAATCTTACTGCCATCACCGAGAGGTAGACACGTTATAGTGCTTTGGTTTATATGCATTACGCACCTATCCACATCCCTTCTTGGGCCACTGTTAGATCCGCACAGATCTCTAAGAACCGGCGCGTTTTTCCAGATGGTGTCCATATATTCAAAAAGAACTTTTGACTGCCTAAAAGCTGCGCCAACAACAATGATTTTTCTACCCGGCATAAATAGAGCGCGAAGAAGCGGGTAAACGGAAAGCATGAATGATTTTCCCATCCCCCTGCTTCCGATAAGCATTGGAAACTTCCTGTTCCATAGCTCGTAAAGAAGTAAGGACTGGAAGGGTAATAATTCTATATTTAATATATATTTACAGGCGAAGGAGAGATACTCTGGCCTCATCATCAACCAAGCTATTCTTTCTAGAAGTTGATCCTTATCTGCCCCCTCCATTATAAAATCCATAGGATTAAATAATAGTTTTTGATCTACGTCTATTCCTAGCCACGCATCTTCTAGTTTTTGCTTATCGCTTATCATTCAGATATACCATCAGCAAAGCCGTAATATACAGCCTCTCCCGAGCTAAGATACCAATCTCCATCTTTCATTTTTCTTTTTATGTATGATTTTGTTTTTGAAATATTGTATTTTTTTTCTTTGAAGAACTTTCCAGTTTTGTAACACTTGGCGGCAAATGTATTAAGCATAAGGTCTAGGTTATCTTTATCTAACGCTGCCCAATTTTGGGAATTTAGATATTCGCCACTGCAATCCGTAGAGCCGAAGTGCGCCATAAAGTGTGTACTTGGAGACATCAGTCGTTTATCTGCGGCTTGTAGTATAACGCCACTCATTGATTCGGCTTGACCATAGGCTACTATTGTTATATATGATTTACATGCTGATATAGCGTCGAATATGGTCATTCCGGCTTGCCAACTGCCGCCAATGCTCTGCATGTTTATTCTTATTTCATTATTATTTAAGTTATCTAAATACCTTACATTCTTTACAAAATTTATAGCCATTCTATAGTCTACGCCGGGATCGTCATCTCCACCATCCTTCGCTGAGTGTAAATAAATTTCCCTATCCTTGACATCAATTCCATAGTTATGTATTTCACCAATAGCGTCTCTAACGTTTGACATCTTGCTCCTTATGAAATAGCTCGTTCAATCTTTTGAAGATACTATTACACACCATAAATGCATTGTGTTTATTATCGCAGAATATCACATTAACATCATATGTTATAGAAATCTCCATCAGAGCCTTTAGTAAATATCTTCCGCTTATTTTTGTTTGCTCTATGACCTGAAACCTTTTAAACTTGGGAAGGTTTATCTTTCCCTCCTTATATGCTTCGTAGAGTTCTTTATCTTCTTCCGTCTTTAACAGGCTGTGTGGATAGTCTATAAGATCAGAAGCCGAAAACTCCAAGAGTAAATACCGAAAGTGAAAATCCCTCATCCTTTCTATTTCATTATAAAAGGTTTTTTTCTTTTTACCTAAATTTATAGCAATCTCAGACACAGAAGCTTTTCTCTCTATGCAGACAACATCCTCAAAACCTTCAAGGGTATAGTCTCCTGTGTTAAGAGTTCCAACTTCCATCCCAGAACACTTATCATACGGAGAGAAAAACCATCCATCCTGCTCTCTTGTGTCTTTAATTACTTTATATTTAGGTATCATTGTTTGTATTTTATAATTCCTTTAGCTGCATCCCAAGTTGGCTTAACTCTGCCAACGGCGTTGTAAACTTGATTAAAAGTAGAGCCTGTGCAGTTTTCAAAAATAGCGGGTTTACCGGGATTTTCGTTTATAGTATCTATAATAGAGCCAGCATCGTTTAGTTTATCTGGTTTGGGAGTCTCTATAAAAACCTCTCTAGACTTCTCTAATATTTTTTTATTGTCTAGACCCCAGTCCTTATTAAATGTAGATTTTTCTTCTTTGTTGAACATTGTTATCTCTTTCTTTTAATTAGTTCTGAAAAATATAAAACATAGTGAGATTCCTTCCCTGTCACAGACTTATGACAAGCGCTACAGAGCGCTATGCCGTTGTCGGTGTCATATCTCAGGGAGGCAGCGGAAGACCATTTCATTATATGATGAACGTTTAATCTAGCTCTCTTCCCTCTCTTTTTACACATTTGACACGTATATTTGTCCCTTTTTAATACTTTACGCCTAAACTCTTTGTATATCGGGTCGTCGTAGTCTCGCCGCTTCGACATCGCTATCCACCATTCTTTCTGCTAGTTTTTCAAATGAAATCTCAGGTTCCCAGCCCAAGACACGCTTCGCCTTAGCTGGTATCCCCAATAAATAGTCTACTTCTGATGGACGGTAAAACTCTGGGTCAATTACCACAAGATCTTCCCAGTCGTCAATTCCTACGTGCTTGAAAGCCACGTCTAAGAAATCCCTGACCGAATGAGTCTCGCCAGTAGCCACCACATAGTCGTTTGGTGTTTCATGCTGCATCATTTCCCACATGGCCCGCACATAGTCCTCTGCATGGCCCCAATCTCGTTTTGCGTCTAGATTGCCTAATCGTAGCGCAGGAAACTCTTTGTCCATACCAGAAGCTACAAACTCACCAATCCACTTGGTAATCTTTCTGGTTACGAACTTCTCGCCCCTCCTTTCGCTCTCATGATTAAACAAAATCCCACTACAGGCGAATATCCCATAACTGTCACGATAGTTCCGCACAAGGTGATGAGCCGCCAATTTAGCAATAGCATATGGACTCTGGGGCGCAAATGGTGTTTTCTCGTCTTGGTATTTTAATATGTCCACAAATTGCTCTCGCAAGCTATAGTTCTTACCAAACATTTCGCTTGAACTGGCCTGATAAAACTTTATATTGTCTTTTCTGCTAGAATATCTTATTGCCTCCAGAATATTCAGCACTCCACCAGCAGTTACGTCCCAAGTCAGGCTAGGTTGCTTGAAACTCGTCCCAACATGAGATTGTGCAGCAAGATTATAAATCTCGTCAGGCTCCTCTTCTTTGATTATATTACTAACACTAAACGCATCCGTAATGTCACCTTCAACAATTTTTATTTTAGGCAGAATATGTTCAATTCGATTTAGTGTGGGTACGCTCACCCTTCTGGTCACTCCAACTACTTCATAGCCCTTCTCTAGTAAGAGTTCCGCTAGATAGCTGCCGTCCTGTCCTGTTATTCCAAAAATGATTGCTTTCATTCTTCTTCCTTTAGCGTTTCCGGTGTCAAAAACGGCTGATCTACGATGCCGTCGTTATATTGTATATAATCAGAAAGACGTTCTTTCTCTGATTCCATTGCTAATCTCATCTTTTCCATCTCTATTCCTACTTCACTTCTATATTTTGGATCTGTTGCCAATTTCTTCACAAGTGATACGAATGTAAGCTTTGAGTCTTCGATAGCTTTAACTCTTTGCTCTCTTGTGCCTTTGAGATCCTTCAGCATCGTCGCCTTGCGTGCCTGAAGATCTTTGTAGTCTTTACTCAGGGTTTCCTGTGAAGCCCGCAGAATGGCTATGTGGCGCTCTGTGTTCATTATTAGATCAATGTCCCTCTGATCTTTGTCTCGCGCCTTTTCGTTCTGAATAACCCTATCGTTCAATATTATTGACTGCTGGTTTTCGTGCTGAGATTTGAGAATCCTATTCATGAGGAGTTCAAGTTTGATCGTATCAATTATTTGCATTTCCTCCGTGTGAAACACATCGTCTTTGAACTGGCTCCACATCTTTTTGAAGTGGAACTCAAACATATCCAACTCTTCTGGCGTAAATTGATTCGACAACTCTTTGAAGTAAGGTTTTTCCCTTAATTCATTTGCGACAGCCGCCTCTTTCTTTTGTTTTGCTGAAAAGCCCACTTTCTTTTTGATCCATGTCTGGATAGAGGTTGGATCGCGATTTAATTCTTTTGCTATCGCTTCAGGAGAAAGAACCTCGCAGTTCTGCTCGATATAGGACATCTCTTCAAATGAAAACCTACCCTTCTTCATAACTTTCCCCATCTATAATGTCTTGTATCAAAGCGATAACCTTAGCCCGTCTATTCTTAGGTAATGATGTACCGTTCTTCAACTTTAAGTAATCCGCCCTCATATCCGATGGTAATTTATCATCTATATTTTCCAACATCTCCAAAAGCTGCACATCTTGACTTATATCACCATCTGTAGCAATATTATATAAACCATGAATATCTAAGGGTTCAAGAATCCCTTTCTTGGATTTTTGTATTCTTTCAGCCGCCCCATGCTCTAGTCTATAGTAATTGTCACGCTTAAAGGTTTTTAATCTATTATTTATATGCACATACATGAAATTATCAAGAGGCCGCGACTGATCATATTTTTCAAGGCCCGCAACGCCAATCAAAAACGCCTCTTGCTCTATATCTTCTATTTCATAGGAGGCAAATGTATACCTGTGCGCCACCTTCTTGGCAATTTTCAAGATTGTGTCAACAACTTCCTTTTCGTCCATCCCCTTGGGTATTTTCATCTAGTTCTTCTTCCTTTCCTAGTTCTTCTAGCCCCAGTGCTGCCGCCGCCCCTTGTGGGGGATCTGGAATATCGGCTGCAAGCTCTTTTTGAATTTCCTCTTGCAACTCAGCAGTTGCTTTTGTGGTTAATTTCGATTCTATCATAAGTTTTCTCCGTTTAAATTAAAGACTTCACATAATGATATACACTATTTGAAAGAAATACACGATAATTTTAGCAGAAAAGAGTGCTATCCACTATAATACTACGGTGGGAAACCACTGGGATATTTGGAATTGGGATTTTCACATAACGCTGTCACATAAAAAAGCTAACGCATATGTGCGAAGGCACGTCCTGTTTGTGGCGCTTGGACAATTTGGTAATGGGCCAATTTAGATGTGGGGATTTAGAGGATGGTTAGGAGTTGGAAGTAGGTATTACCCGTGCCTACTACATTTGGCAGACGAAATGGTTTTCAGTAATGAAAAAGTCTTCGACATAATGATTGTTGAAGGTTGTGAGTTTTAAGGCTCTCACCCAAACCACAAAGCAAGCGTCTGGTTGGTGGCTCACTAATAAGTATCTCATATAATATCGAGCAACGCGAGACTTGCTTGGTAGGATAAAAGCCGAGGGTCCATAAATAGGAGACTTTATGAAATCACCCTGTAATGGTTATTGTGCTTTAAATCAACAACAAATATGTGTGGGATGTGGTATGACAAGAGGTGAAATATCTAATTGGAGGAATATGGATGAAAAAGAGAAAGAAGAAGCCGCCCTTTGTGCCGAGGATCGTCTCCGGGCCGCCAAGCTGCAAATGCGGGACTCATGTGGCGAAGATGATAAGTAATACAAAATTCAAATGTGTTTTATGTGGGGCGGTTTATAGCGATAAGGGGCAGTCTAGGGACATCAGCTAAGACATTATAAATATTTTGTGTTCAATTTCTTCTGAACCACCCCGGCTATTACGGAAGGATAGTTACCCTTAGTGTTTGAACAGAAAACTTCGACTTTCTTCAAAATTAGAGTGTATAGGGGTTGACAAAACTGCCGATATGTATATAATAGAGACATAACAACAACAACGCGAGAAAAACAATGTCAAGACTATCACAACTTACTACCCAATACATTAACGCAAGAATGAACGCTCAAGGTTGCAGCGTTCAAAAGGTTATCTCGATTATCTGGATCGAATCCTTTGAGCAAGCAGGTTATGCTGAGTACGAAGTAGGCGATAGAGTACGGGAATTACTTTCCTAATTCTTTTGGGATTAGCCTCATGAGGGGTTGACAAATCTGCCGAAGTATGTATAATAGAAGCATACAACAAACAACAACTAACAACTAAGAAAACAACTATGAAAACTTTAACTGCGAAACAAACTGAAAACATGACCCTTGCACAATTCCAAGCAGCAATGCGGGAAGGGAAGGTAGAAGTAAAGCGGGAAGGTTCACACAATCCCACTGCTGATCAGGTTACTATGGACGGGCGATTCGGGTCGAACTGATTCGGGGTGGTAACGTCAAAGGTTAGTTCTAGGTTATACTGCCGCTCTTGATCCTAGAAGCGGACGCACTACCACACACCCTGTCAATAGCAAATCCGGTTAAAATCGGATTATCCTGATAATAGTTGTAAGTCCTTTGTGGGTAACGACTTACGGCGGTCGGGGCCGCCCCGCCTGTTGTAAGTCCTTTGGTAGTAAGGGTTTACGTCAATGTTTTAGCCCATCATACCAGATCGCCAAATGGGGGGTGCGGGGCCGCCGACAGAGGGGTGGTGTAGCAAATACCGTGCCAAAGGTCGTGGCGGTTATTCTTCCCTTACAGCACTTTTGCCAATCGGGGGGGATACCCATTCTCAACAAGGATTTAGTGCAAAAGAAAACTGTCGTCATAAGTCCTTATATAACAACAACTTACATCAACTTTCAAATAAACTTTCAAATTAGTATTCTCAATAAGGAATGGGTAAAAGTTCAAAATCGTCGTAAGTCCTTATGTGGTAACGACTTGCCCTTAACCCCCTCTCATGGGGATTTCCTCTTTAGTGTAGGGACGACACAACAACGACACGATTTTTGAAACGAAAAACATGATTGAAATTTACTACTTTACAGACTCCATTCTTGAAACTTTCACCGCGACCGTTTCAAATGAGTACCTGAGCGAATTTTGCAAGGGCAAAAACATTCTTT